>Ga0180437_10009650_pt1 | contig 11901 bp, 10 predicted proteins | sample SS_ome_4_FD_132410 | JGI IMG/M metagenome (GOLD analysis project Ga0180437, IMG submission 132410) | Hypersaline lake sediment archaeal communities from the Salton Sea, California, USA - SS_3_D_1 metaG | ecosystem: Environmental > Aquatic > Non-marine Saline and Alkaline > Hypersaline >... | reverse complement strand
CGGGAGGATGGCTTCGGAGTCCGATTGTGGAGGAGTCGTGACACAGGTGCGGCCGGGGGACGGCGCAGGCCGCCCCTCAGCCATCGCTGTTGTCGCGTGGGCGCGCCGCGTGCGAGGCGCGCGCGGCATTCGGCGCTACTTGAGGTAGATGTTGAACGGACAGTCCTCACAGCTCCGGTTGGGGCACGGCACGGCCTTGCCGCAGCCGGTCTTGACCGACGGCTGCTCCGGCTTGGGTGCCGCCTCGGCAGCGTCAAGTGCGCCATTCGCCGGGGCTTGGGCTGGAGCCGGGATAGCCTGGGGGAGCTGCTGCGGCTGCGCTCGTGCTGGCTCGGAGGCACGCGTCGGAGAAGCCGCGGCTGCAGGCTGGGGCGTGTCCGATTTCATGGCCGCCACCGCCACGAAGGCGAGCAGCCCTGCGAGCGCTATGGTCAATGGGAGGAATCGCCTCTTCAAGCGGGTCACCTCCTCTCCGTTTCTCTGGTACCCAGTGTTCCAGACGGAGAATGGTCGGCCCGATTCCCACAGGCTTGTGCAGATCGCGGACAGTGCGGCTCAGCGGACAAGGATGTCTGCACGCTGGAGCTTGAGCCCGGCGGCGGCTACTTCGACGGTGGGGAAGCCTGGAGAGGCGGAGATGACCTCGGGGCCGTCGGGAGTCGCGATGATCGTGTCCTCGGACTTGGTGCCGGTGATGGAGGGGTTCCAGGCGAAGGCCTGATTGGGCTCGACCGGGTCGTCGGTGTCCGCGGTCGCGCGATAGTCCCGGGTGGCGTAACCGGTGGGCCCGCCCTGGTGGTGGAGCTTCCACTCCTCGGCATAGCCTTGGGCGGCGTAGGCTGCGAGGCCGGCCTTGAAGATGTCGCCGATGCGAGTGCCGGTGCGGCTGTTGGCGATGAAGGCAGCATCGACGGCGGCGACGGCCCGGTGCTTCTTCCGCAGTTCCTCGGGCGGGGCCCCGAAGTGCACGATGCGGGTGGCGGAGACGATGAGGCCATGGCGCCGGCCGCAGACCACGAGCATGACCCGATGGGTGATGCTGTTGTCCGTGGGGATAGGGTGTCGGTACTTGAGGATGCGGTGGTCGGCGGCGACGAGGACGACGATGGGCGCGATACCGCGGCGGAAGTGCTCGGCCGCCAGCGACGCGGCGGCCTCGTGTTCGGTCATGCCCGGCTCGAGATGCATGCACGCCTCGCCGATGGCCTCGCCCACGTCGCGGCCGAGCGCGCGGCAGCGTTCGACCTCCTGTGGTGTGAGGGAGCGGCGCATGCGCGCGATATCGCCGGGACAGGCGGTCGCGCCGGGAAGCGGGAGGTCGGAGGCGATCTTCTCTCCGGGCGCCACACGGGCCACGGCCGGCGGGAGGGCGTCTTCGACCCAGGCGCTGACGTCTTCCTGGAAGCCTTGGCCTGCGAGCTCTTCGTCGAAGAGCCGGGCGCGCTCGACGTTGTTCGTGATAAGAGTGTTACGGTCGCGGTGGATGAGAAGCGCGCCGACGCCGGCTTCGGCGGCGAGGCTGACGTGGCTGTCGCCGCCGCCGGTGAACCAGGCGAAGTTCTCGGTCAGGCCGAGCAGGAGCGCGTCGTAGCCGCCCGCGTCGAGGAACTCCTTCACTCGACGCTGCTTCTCTGCAATCTCGGCGTTGGCTGCCATCGCAAACCTCCCGTTGTCAGTTTAGGCGGGTCACTTCGAGCCGAATGGTCTGTCGCGTCTTGTCTCGCACCTTGAAGCGCTCGTTGATGCGGTAGCCGATGACCCAGATGATCTCGTCTCCCGAGAGGACGAGGGGCACGCGGGAGCGCTCGGATCGGGGCACCTTTGCGTTGACGAAGAAGTCCTGGAGCTTGACCGTCCCTTTCATGCCGAACGGAGTGAAGCGGTCGCCGCGGCGTCGCGTCCGCACGGTCAGGGGCGGGGCGATCTTCGCGGCGTCGAGCAAAGCAGTGGTTGGGTGCGGGGGTGGACGCTTTGCGCGGGAGCGGCGGGCGCTGATCGCAATGCCCAGGTCGGGGATGGGCACATCTCCGGGGACGGGCAGGGTCCACTCGCGGTCGGGTGCGTGGGGCTGGGGTACGGTGGGAGCGATGACGAGCTCGCCGTAGGTCAGCTCGGCGTGGAGGCCGCCGGCAAGCTCGACGACGGCGCCGGTGCGACCGGAGGTGGCGAGCGTGACGAGGGCGTCGATGCGCTCGAGGTCTACGTCGAGCTCGTCGCCCTTGAGGCGGGCGATGGCCGCCCGCAGGACTCGGCGCTGGAGGGCGCGGGGGAGAACGGCGAAGGGACCGCAGGCGATTCCCACTTCTCCGGGGCGCTGCGCGGCGATCTCGCGGAGAGCGTGGGCGGCCTGGTCGGCCATGAACTCGTTCTCGGCGCGCAAGATGTGGGCGAGCCGGCCGAGTCCGGCGACGACCTTCGGCTGAATGCCGGCGAGCGCGGGCAGGATCTCTTGTCGGATGCGATTGCGGCGGAAGCTGGTGTCGAGGTTCGATCGGTCCAGGCGGTGAGGGAGCTTGTGGAACTCGCAGTACTGCTCGACCTGCTGGCGCGTGACCTCGAGAAGCGGCCGGATGATTCTGCCGCGGACCAGGGGGATGCCGGAAAGTCCCTGGGGTCCTGCGCCTCGGATGATGTTGAGGAGAACGGTCTCGGCCTGGTCGTCGGCGGTGTGTCCGGTGGCGATGCGGTTCGCGCGGAGCCTATCCGCGGCCGACTCCAGCAGTTGGTACCTCAGAGCGCGGGCCGCGGCCTCGGTGGAGAGCCCGTGTGCGCGTGCGTAGGCGGGAACATCGGCGCGGCGCTTGGCGAAGGGGACCTTCAGGGACTTCGCCAGATCGGCCGCCTGTTTGGCATCGGCGTCGGCGTCGGCGCCGCGGAGGCCGTGGTGGACGTGGCAGGCGCGCAGCTGGCAGCGGAAGCGGGACCGCAGCTGCACCAGCGCGTGCAGGAGGGCGGTCGAATCCGGACCCCCCGAGATGGCGACCAGCACGGTCTCGCGGGGCGCGATCATGCGATGCGCGTCGATCGTTGCGCCGACCCGCTCGAGAAACCCGCCGGCGTCATCCCTCGAAGAGGAGGTCCGGGAGGCGCCACCCTTCTTCGAGGAAGCGGCCTGTTTGCGCTGCCTCCTGCTCATCGTACCTCTCTGCCTCGTCGCGCGGCGGGCCGGAGACGGCGAAGGGAACTGGCTCGCGCGCGTGTGTCCGCGTCGAAATCTTGGTGTAATGGTCGGAGACGACCATGAGTCGGCTGCCGGGCATGGTCTGCAGGCGATCCAGGACAGGGCCGACGATGTGCTCGTCGATTTGCTCGATGGCCCACACTTTGCGCTCTGGGCTGGCCTGGTGGCTGGCCTCGTCGGGGGCCTCGATGTGGACGACGGCGAAGTCGAGGGTGTCGAGGGCCTCCAGCGCGGCCCCCGCCTTCGCGGAGAAGTCGGTCTCGAGGTTGCCGGTGGCGCCCTCGACCTGGGGCGCGGAGAGGCCGGCGCACTTGGCGACGCCTCGCACCAGGTCGACTGCAGCGATCACCATGCCGGGGCTGCCGCGGGTGAGCGGAAAGGAGGGCAGGCGACAGGCGCGCCCTTGCCCCCAGAGCCAGATCATGTTCGCGGGCGGCATTCCCCGATCGCGGCGGTGCTTGTTGATGTCGTGAGAGTCGAGTATTTCGAGGGAGTCGAACATGAGCTGGCGGAGCATCTGCTCGCCGTCCCCTCGGGGCAGATGCGGCGCGATGGGTTGCCCGATGATGTCGTGGGGCGGGGTGGTTTCCAGGTCCTGGGAGCCGCCGCGCCAGGCCATCACATGGCGGTAGCTGACGCCCGGGTAGAATTGGAAGCGTTCCGTTGAGAGTCTATTGGAGATGAGTGCGATGAGCATGTGGGCGTCGGCGGTGGGGATCTCGCCGGCTGAGTAGTCGATGAGGGTGTGGCCGTCACAGGTGACGAGGTTGCAGCGGAAAGCGACGTCCTCAGGGTTCAGTGGGACGTCGAGGCTGGCGGCCTCGAGGGGCGCACGGCCGGTATGGTATCGACGCGGGTCGTAGCCCAAGATCGACAGGGTGGCGACATCGCTGCCCGGCTCCATGTCGTCGGGTATCGTCTTGGCCAGCCCACAGATGCCTTCTCTGGCGACGGTGTCGCAGTGAGGGATGCGCGCGGCTTGAAGGGGGGTGAGGGCGCCAAGCTCGGGCTGGGGCTCATCGGCGGCGCCGTCCATGATGACGATGACGCGCTTTCGCCGCGGCATTGCTGAGGGGTCTCGCATAGCCCTCGGAGTATAGCAAAGCGAACCGCGGTGGGTCAAACTTGGCGCAAACAGGGCGGGACGTGGTGTCAGGCTCATGCAGTGCAGGATTGCAGGCATGACCGACTGCGAAGCGGCCCATGCAGAGTCGCTGGTGAGGGTGCGACATGGCCGAGGACGGAGGAGGGAAAGGGCGGGACACCCGGCCCGCCGAGACGGGGCGGAAGAGTGTCGCGAACCGGGATGATCAAGCGCAACGTCCTGCCGGCGCGTGAGCGCGCTCACGGCTTGGGGGCTGCAGATGTGGAACATAGGATTCGGTGGCGCTCTCGCGCACCTTCGTCACCTCACAGAGTCTCATGTGGAATTCGCGGACCGTATGCGACGTAGCGAGTGGGGGCGTCGGGAGCCACCGGACCAGAAGCCACATGGCTCTTGGAGGTGTGCGATGCGTTGGGGTCGGTTGTTGCTTGGGTTCGTGCTCGGTGTCACGGCAGGGGTGACTCTTGGGTGTGCGTCGTCTGAAGGCAACGGGGTTCCCTTGGTGATCGGGATACTCGCTCTCTCGCTCGGCGTCCTCATGACGATCTCCGCGATTCACAGGCCTCGTCCTCCCGCACTGGAACCCGCTGAAGCTCCAGACTGGAATCCGGCAGCGGCTCCGCGGCTCGGGCAAATGCTGCTGAACTACGGCTTGATTTCAGAGGCAGATCTGGACAGAGCGCTGAGGCGACAGGAGAAGAGCAAGAAGCGCCTGGGCGGGATACTCGTGGAGATGAAACTCGTCACCCACGCGCAGGTTGCAGAGGTGCTGGAGGAGCAGCTCTCGAGAAGGGAAGGGAGACTCCTCTGGGGCGCGGGGCAGAGGCTGATTGGGTAGCCGGCAGAGAGCTGGAGTGGATTTGGCTGACCTACGCGGCGAGGGCGGCGCGGTGCGCGCTTGGGAATAGCAGGTCTCTCTCGGGCTGGTCGGGGCGGCCGGATTCGAACCGGCGACCTCCTGCGCCCAAGGCAGGCGCGCTGACCAAGCTGCGCTACGCCCCGATCGGTGCGAGTATACCGCCGCCGCGCCGGCGGCGTCAACCGGACCGGCCCTCGGCGAGGTGCTTCCGGATAAGTCGCGCAAGGAGCCGCAGGGCGCGGCCGCGATGGCTGATGGCATGCTTCTGGTCTGGGGTGAGCTGAGCCATCGTCCGGGTCTCGCCGTCGGGGATGAAGATCGGGTCGTAGCCGAATCCACCCCGGCCCACCCGCTCTCGGGCGATCCGCCCGCTGCAGGCGTCCTCGGCCAGCAAGACGTCGCCGTCGGGCTCCGCATAGGCGGCGGCACACCGAAAGCGGGCCAGCCGTCGGTCGTCGGGCACGCCCCGGAGCAGCTGAAGGATCTTCTCGCAGCGGTCTTCGTCAGTCGCGCTCGCGCCGAGGTAGCGTGCGGACCTGACGCCCGGCTCGCCATCGAGGGCCTCCACTTCGAGTCCGGAGTCGTCCGCGAGGGCCGGTATGCCGGCTGCCTCGGCCGCATGCTTCGCTTTCGCGGCCGCGTTGGCGGCGAACGTGGAGCCGGTCTCCGGCGGGAGAGAGATGTCCGGGAGTTCCTGTAGGCTGAGGACCGCGAACTCGAGGCCTTCGTTGCGCAGGATCTGCGCGATCTCACCGGCCTTGGCTGGGTTGTGGCTGGCGACGAGGAGGCGATGCGCGGGGCTCACAGACCGGCCTCTTCGAGGGCGCTCTTCTGAGCGGCGAGGAGCTGAGTGATTCCCACCTGGGCGAGGTCGAGGAGGGCGTCCATGCGGGAGCGCTCGAAGGGCATGCCTTCGGCGGTGCCCTGGATTTCGACGAATCTGCGGCCTCCGGTCATGACCACGTTCATGTCCACGGAGGCCGTGCTGTCCTCGGCGTAAGTGAGGTCGAGCATCGGCTCGCCGGAGACGACCCCCACGCTGACGCCGGAGACGGCGTCGAAGGTGGGCAGTTTGGTGAAGATGCCGTCGGCCCTCAGCCGCTGAAGTGCCTCCGTGAGTGCGACGTAGGCGCCGGTGACCGCGGCGGTGCGAGTGCCGCCGTCGGCTTGGATCACATCACAGTCGAGCGTTATCGTACGCTCGCCGAGGGCCTCGAGGTCCACGATGGCGCGCAGGGATCGACCGACCAGGCGTTGGATCTCGTAGGTGCGGCCGCTGCTTGCGAGGCGGCTTCTGGAGGTGCGCTCCGCGCCGGCGCGGGGCAGCATGCTGTACTCGGCGGTGACCCAGCCGCGCTGAGTGCCGGCGAGGAAGCGCGGCACCTCGTTGAGCACGGACGCGGTGCAGATGACGACGGTGTCTCCGGCCTCGATGAGGCAGGAGCCCTCGGCGTACTTGCTGTAGCCGGTGCTCATGGCGACCGGGCGGAGCTGGTTGTTCTCTCGTCCGTCGGCCCGTGGCATGGGACTGGCCTCCGTGGTGGGGGGATGTCGGCGGCGCGAGGTCAGGACTGGACTTGCCTGGCAACGCGGGTCATGTTGAGGCGAGCATAGGGCGGAAGCGGGCCTCCGATGAGCGGACGCACGTAGTCGAGGAAGGCGGGCGTGACGTAGTTCCCCTGTTCGTTGATGAACTCGTCGGGGACCGGCCGCTCTGCGTTGGCGACGTCCTCGAGTGGCGCCAGGGCAGTCTCGCACCGGTAGGGGTTCTGGCTGACGCGCTGCAAGGTGACCATCTGGTCGGTGACGCCGTCGCAGGCGCGGCGTACGGCGGCGGAGCCCGCCATCTTCGCCTCGGCGACGTCGACGTCCGACTGCGCGAGTCCGAAGGAGCGTTGAATGGTGCCGGCCTTGTCGAAGCGGGCCTTGATGCCAAGCTGCTCGGCGATGAGGTTCACCAGATAGTCGCCGACTCCGCCGAGCTGCTTGTGGCCGAACGAGTCGGTGCCAACGGCGTGCTTGAACGCGACGAGCGGCTCCCCGCCCGCGTCTCGCAGGCCTTCACAGACGGCGACGACACAGCCGCCTCCCCTCTCCACCTCCCGTTTGACGTCGGCCAGGAACCGCTCACGGTCGAAGGTGCGCTCCGGGAGGTAGACGAGATGTGGTGGGTCCTCGGCCTGCTCGCGAGCCAGCGCGGTGGCAGCAGTGATCCAACCGGCGTTGCGCCCCATGGTCTCGATGATCTTGACGGTGTCCACGCTGTAGAGGGCGCGGGTGTCGAGTCCCGCGTCCCGGGTGGCAAGAGCATTGAAGCGGGCGACGCTGCCGTAGCCGGGGCAGTGGTCGGTGTAGGCCAGGTCGTTGTCCACCGTCTTGGGGACGCCGACGACGCGCATCTCCCAGCCGGCTTCGTCGGCGAGGCGGCCGATGCGATGGCAGGTGTCTGCGGAGTCATTGCCTCCGATGTAGAAGAGGTAGCGGACGTTGTGGGCTTTGAGGATAGAGAGAAGCTTCTCGTAGTCGTCCTCGGTGAGCTTCTTGCGGCAAGAGCCAAGTGCGGCCGATGGAGTCGCGGGCAGGAGGGAAACGGCCGCGTCGCTCTCCGAGCGGAGATCGAGAATGTCCTCGCGGAGCAGGCCCTCGACTCCGTGGTCCATGCCATAGATGCCCTCGATCTGTTCGTGCTTCTTCGCTTGCTCGATGACCCCGGCGAGGCTCGCGTTGATGACCGCGGTGGGGCCGCCGGACTGACCAACCAGGAGATTTCCTTTCAACGCCATGACTGCTCTCCTCCGGGAATGCGGCAGGCGCTAGCGTGTGAGCCAGCGGGTGAGTGCGTCTGCATTCTGGTTTCGACTCGCCATCAGGCGGTCGATGGCGCCCTCGGGCTCGCGCCCCTCGCGGACGACGGCGGTGACGGCGAGGGCGAACGCCATGGGGTCGTCGTCGGCGGGGAAGAGGGTGCTGCGTCCGATGAGGGCGCCGCGGACGTTGGTGCGGGCGCGAACGGCGTCCGAGAGCTGGGTGAGCATGGGCGTCGGATCGTCGGCAGCGCTGCCGACGACGACGAGCATGGGGAGCGTGGTGCTGCGCGCGACTCGCTCGAAGCCCTCGCAATAGGGGACCTCGAACCAGAGGCCGCGGGAAGAGTCGCCGAGGGCAGAGGCCACGCCCATCACCTTGACGATGTCCTGGACGGTGCGACGCAGCCGGAGCCGCCCCTCGACTTTGGTCACCGGGACCGGCTCGACGAAGACGGGAAGCCCGCGCTCGTTGCAGCCGGAAATGGCTTGCGCGCAGTACTCAAGGGTGCGGTTGCTGAGTTCGGGCTCCTCCGGGCAGATGCGGATGACGATCTTTCCGCCGTCGAGGTTGAGGTCGTCGAGGGACTCTGGGGTGAAGCACGTGAGCCGGTCGTCGGTCTCCCAGGCAGAGGCGGCGAGGCCGGAGCGATTCATGGAGCCGAGCATGACGCGCTGGTCGAGGAAGCTCTGGCCGCCGGCCTCACGGATGAGTGCATTGATGATGAGCAGGTCTTCGATGATGTCGGTGGTGGCGATGATGCCGTCCACGCCGGGGGAGGTGAGGATGCGAAGCGTGCGCCCGAGGTACTGATGGCGATCGCCCATGGCAATGGGATTCTCGCCGACGGCGGTCAGCATGCGGGCGGGATGGTCGGCGGCGAGGAGCACGAGGCGTCCCTGGGGCGCGAGGTCAGGGCGCCGCTGGCGTCGGGCGGCCTCTTGGAGGATGAGCTGGGGACGGCGGACGCGCACCTCGGTGATGCGGTCGAAGATCGACATCGGGAAGAAAGCGGCGAGGTCGAACACGTAGTCTTCAAGGGTGTACGAGATCATGGCGAGAATGCCTCCGGGTTGACAAGATGGGGCGGACGCCGCCCTTCCAACGCTGCGAGCACGTTCTCGGCGGCCATCGTGGCCATGCGGGTGCGGGTGGCGACACTGGCCGAGCCGATGTGGGGAAGCACGACGCAGTTGTCGAGATGGAGGAGGGGATCGTCGGGTTCGGGCGGCTCGGACTCCAATACATCGAGGCCGGCAGCGAAGATGCATCCCCCGCGGAGGGCGTCGGCGAGGGCCTTGCCGTCCACGATGGCGCCGCGGGCGGTGTTGATGAGCACCGCGCTGGGCTTCATGAGGGCGAGCTCCTTCGCGCCGATGAGGTGGTGGGTCCGGTCTGTGAGGGGAGTGTGAATGGAGACGATGTCGGACTCGCGCAGCAACTGGGGCAGCTCCGCGAAGCTGGCGCCGAGCGCCTCCGCCTCGGGCTTCGGGGCGAGGTCGGCATAGAGGATGCGCATCCCGAAGCCGCTCGCCCTGCGCGCGACGGCCTGGCCGATACGCCCGAGGCCGACTACCCCGAGGGTCGCTCCGTGAACGTCCTGCCCCAGCATCAGCTGAGGCGACCAGCTCTTCCAGCTGCCGGCGCGGAGGTAGCGCTCGGCCTCCGGGATCCGCCGGGCCGCCGCCATGATGAGAGACCAGGCGAGGTCGGCGGTGGTCTCGGTGAGCACTCCCGGTGTGTTACAGACGAGGATGCCGCGGGCGGTGGCGGCGGCGACGTCGATGTTGTCGTAGCCGACGGCCAGGTTGCTGATGACGCGCAGGCTTGGACCGGCGTCGATCACCTGTGCGTCGATGGTGTCGGTAAGCAAACAGAGCACACCGTCGACTCCGCGCACTTGCTCGAGGATGACCTCGCGCGGCGGCGGGAGGTCGGGATTCGGCCACAGCGCGACCTGCGCCGCGCCTCGGATGGACGCAAGCGCCTCGTCTGCAATCGGTCGAGTGATGTAGACTTTCGCCACCCGTTCGGACCTCACGTCAGCACAGGTCGAACGTCACCGCCAGGGAAAGGCCGAGGAGGCGAGGGCGTCGCTCAGACGCTCCTCGCCAGCACAGTGGTGACTTCGGCGGCGGCCCGGGAAATCCTCGTCGGCCGCGATGGGACGATGGTTCGGCTAGCGCACCGCGATCAGTTTGGCAAGTCGGCGGCGGGCCGCTTCGTAGTGGGCATTGCAGTTGGACCAGCGCGGCTTGTCGGGCGGGGCCCAGATCGGGTCGGGGAAGCGCTCGTCCAGGAGCGCGCGGACCGCTTCGGCCTGTCCGGCCTGCTCCGCCAGCCACATATGCTCCGCGTCCTGAACCCCACGGCGGTACATCTTCATGCGCACGGAACTCATGGGTCCCGGGAACCCACGGTCCTGATCGGGGAAGACGCGATCCTGCCCGGGGTAGAAGAGGGTCCCATCGCCGTTTCCTGTGCCGGCGGGCGTGCCCGTCGTGAAGGTGACGGGGTTGACGAAGATGTTCTTGGGCTGGTCGTTGGGTTTCTCGTTGTGGTTAGGGTACCAGTGGGTGCTCTCCCAGGTGAACCAGCGCGAGATACCGTGCTTGCGCGCGACCCAGGGCTTGAGCCGGAAAGCGATGCCGTACTCGTCGATCATCTCGCAAGGCGAGTTCGGGCGAACTCCGGCGTACATCCATACACGCTCGCCGCGCCTCTTCGCGGCCTCCACTGCGTCGGGCGGGTAGCGGCACGGGACGGTGCACCACACGTCGACGGCCCCCGCCAGCGCCTCGCCGGGAGCGACAGTCACGAAGACCGGCAACCTGCTGCCGGGCCCGGAGTTGTCGTGGATCCAGCGGGCGCGCTCCTTGACCCATTCGAACCGGTCGGCCTTGGGCTCGTCGATGAGGTAGAGGAAGTATTCGATGTCGGGCGCGTTGTCGTCGAACCAGCTCACCCAGCGGTCGGAGCCCTTGTGGTAGGAGTCCTCGTCGTCGCAGAATCCAACGCCGTAGGTATGGACGGAAAAGAGCGTGTTGCCGGTGTCCTCCCCCGGGCCCTGGTAACCGTGCTCGCGGGTGAAAGTCTTACCTGTTACGGTTCCTCCCAGCGCTTGGAGCTCTTGCCAACTGCCCGCGCCGATCAGCTCGATTCGGTGGCGATGGGCCATCCGGTGGTAATGGCGGATCATCTCCCACAGGTCTTCGCCGCGCTCCAGGCCGTGGCGGGCGGCGATGTTGCGATCGCTGTAGAAGACCATGGAGCGATAGTGGTTCTCGTCGGGGAGCGCGAAGTCGAGGACCTGGAGCTCGAGGGGGATGGCGGCGACCGGATTGTCGTGCGCGGAGACGTGGATGGTGCCGGTGTAGAGGCCGGGGGGCGCGTTCTGCTTCGGCACGTAGATGTCGGCCCAGACTCCTTGGTTGGTGTTGGGGGAGATGTCGAAGGGAGCGCCGCCGCGGCCGGGCCTCGCGGAGAAGGGGATGAGCGCGTCGGGAATCCAACCGGTCAACTTGGGATTGGCGGCGGCGCTCCAGTAGAACCCACCCTCCGGGTCGTTCCAGGAGGGTGTCTCGACGTGAAGGTAGTGCTCGGTGAAGAGCTCCACGCCGACGCCGAGATAGCTGTTGGGCTGAGGGAGCGGGTGGCTGCCGCGGATGCTGGCCTGCCCGCTCGCGAGGTCGGAGACGGTAACGTCGATGTGCTCTGCGCCCTGGCCGTCGGCCTGGAGGATGAGCTGGAAGGCGACGATCTCGTTGCGGGCGGCGAAGAGCCGGACCTTCTCGCCGTCCCAGACGGAGTTTCCCTCGCCGGACTCGAGAGGGCTGTCGAGTTCATCACGGAAGATCTTCTCGCCGTCGTCGACGGCCCAGATGCTCCGCAGTCCGGCCTCGGCCGGCCCCTGGAGGCAGAAAAACAAAACCGCGAGGGGCAAGCACAACT
>Ga0180437_10009649_pt1 | contig 11902 bp, 8 predicted proteins | sample SS_ome_4_FD_132410 | JGI IMG/M metagenome (GOLD analysis project Ga0180437, IMG submission 132410) | Hypersaline lake sediment archaeal communities from the Salton Sea, California, USA - SS_3_D_1 metaG | ecosystem: Environmental > Aquatic > Non-marine Saline and Alkaline > Hypersaline > Sediment... | reverse complement strand
TCCGGACTCACGCTATGGCGCCATTCCCAAGCAAGAAAAGCCCCTAGTGCCAAAGCTATAACCCAAAAGACACCTATCAACCGTCGCTCTCGATAGCCTATGTAAGACCCTGTCGACCGGGCTTCCTCACTCATTTGTCCCGCATTCCGTCTTTGCCGCGCCACTTCCATGTCTGCTCGTATTGTTCCGAAAAAGGTGGATCAAATTACCCATTATGGTTTGATAACCGTCGCAACCGGTCCAACATTGCGGACACTTGAGATCCCATATCTTTTTCTGCAGCCCCTTCGCCTTTTCTGAGTGCCATATTCTTCGAAGATCATAATCCGAATCCCTCAAGTTTCCCAGAGGCCGATTGAAGGTTATGCAGGGGTAAACCTCTCCTGTTGGGTCAATGAAACAGGAAGACTTCAGGGCATGACATGGAAGAGGGGTCCGTCCCGTTTTGAAATAGCTCTTTGCCCTCTTTAGAAAGAGATTCTCCAGCAAGGCTCTGGGGTCTTTGGGGGTGCCGCTCCAGCACGTATACAACTCGGTGGACCGTAAGATCCCCTCTATGACTCTCCTTTTCTCCATGGGATCGGCAATGAGGTTCTTCTGCTCCATATTGTCATAGAAGACATCCGAGTAGTTCATCAGGCTAATGTGGAAATCTTCGACAGTCACCCACGGCAGAACCTGTTTCACACTCTTGAAGGTCATTTCAAATTTGTCAAAATTAAAGGGTGAAAGGGTCATGCCGAATACGGGCGTTACACCTTCTATCTCGCGTAACCTCACAAAGGTCTCAATCTGCCTTTTCCAGGCACCCTTCACTCCCCTGATTTCGTCATTGAGCCTCTCATCCCCGTCAATGCTGACTGTAATGACCAGTTTAGAACCCGAGTCCATTCCTCGGATCGCATTGACGTCCCCTACTATCTTCTTGGTCAGGTAACCATTCGTCGGAAAATGGAGGAGGACCAGTTTCTCGTTGTAACGATAGACAGCCTCACAAATATCAACAAGGTCCTTTCTCAGGGATGGCTCCCCGCCCGTCAAATCAATCCACATGAACTCATTTGACTTCTGGGAAAAGCGCTTGATCTCCTCCTTCGACAGTTCGTTGGTGACCCTCCTCTTCCAGATATTGCAGGTCTTACATCTTGAATTACACCGGTAGGTTATTGCGAAGGTGAGCTTGTAGGGAAACGCTAACCGCTTGACATTGGAGAGGAGAACCCGTTTGGCTAGCTGGAGGTATCGACTTATCACGATTATGTATGAGCAATCGCTCAACTCAGGGCCCGAGTCCTTTCCGAGACAGCCTGGCGAATTGAACGCTTTGGAGGAAAAGAACTACCCAGGCCCTTCAGTTCGTTTCTATTTCATCTCAGTCCGTAAATCTGTATCTTATCAGCGTATAGATGGCTTCAATCCCGTCTTTCCAGCCAATCTTTTTTCCTTCCAGAAAAGTTCTGCCCATGTATGAGATAGGAACTTCATGTATCCTGTAACCCATCTTGCACAACTTCGCCGTGACCTCAGGACAAAACTCGAACCTTTCGCACCTTAGCTTCATATTTCTAATGACTTCAGTCTTAAATACCTTGTAACATGTAGCTTCATCCGTTATCTTCGCACCGTATAGAAGCCACGTCAATATATTCAACAACTTCACTCCCAAGGAAAAGGGATAGTAGAAGTGATACCTCACTTTTCTGCCCCGCGGCAGTCCCATGAAGCGCGATCCGTATACCACCTGGGCTTTGCCGTCGACTATTGGCTGGACTAGACGATGGTATTCCTGTGGGTTGTACTCTAAGTCCCCGTCCTGAATGATTACGATGTCACCCGTAACCACTTCAAGGCCTGTCCTTATAGCTGCTCCTTTCCCTCTGTTTTCTCCATGAAAACATTTCTTGATTCCGTCCATGCTTAGGCTACCCAAGAAGTCGCTGGTGCCGTCATTGGAGCCGTCGTCCACCACGATTATCTCTTTATCAATATCAACGTCGCGGACAACCTGCAGAATCCTTTCGATAGTAGCCTTTTCGTTGTAGACAGGTATGATTACCGATAGTTTCATCATTTGGTAGCGGCTTTTTGTCGCAGTCTCAGGCCCATATATTCCTTTAGCAGCTTTGGCAGCATTCGAGGATTGAACAAGATGTTGTTCGTGATGAAGCATTCATGCGTGCAAAAACATCGCGTTTCTCTGATCCGCCTTCTTATACTTTCTGCTCGTTCTGATTGCCAAAGTTCTTTGAAATTATACCCTTTCTCACGTAGGTTCCCGATTTTCTCATTTAGCAGTTCGCAAGGGAAGACGTCACCGTTACTTCTTATTACCCCTGTCAGGTTCCCAGCATAGCACGGAATTTGAAATCTTCTTTCCTTGACGGTTTTGATAGTGAGCTTCCGTCCGATGATATCCCTTGCGGTTATTAGTTCACTTAAAGGATATGCTGAATGCCCGTAAAACACGCCATTTCTGAGGTCTCGTTCAAGCTTCTCGGCAAAGGCCTCGAATTTTGCGATGTTCACGTCCTTGGCCGCGGGATCTCGGGGATTTCCCCGGACAAGTCTGACAAAAAGATTGTCGACTCTTAGCACCTTTAGGAAATAGCTGTAAATATCGTAGACCTTATCTTGATTGAAGCTTGAAACGGTTACCTCCACGCTAATCCTGAAACGTTCATTTCGCCTCTCGACCTCCTTTAGCCGCCAATAGGTTGCGATGGCCTTCTCAAAAAGGCCAGGCAGTCCCCTGATGTCGTCGTGGTCTTGGTGCAGGGCATCAATTGAAATGTCAACCCCGAGTCGCAAGTCTTTACACAAAGAAAGCGTCCGAATGACGGATCGTTCAACCATCTCAGTCAGGGAACCGTTTGTAGGTATACCCACATTCCTGAGCCCATTGTTTTTATAGAACAGATCGATAATATCAGGAAGGTCCTCTCTCAGAAATGGTTCACCGCCGGTGGGTAAAAGATACAGAAGGCGTCCCATTCTATTCGATATTTTCTCAATCTCCTGTAATGTCAGTTCTTCCTTTATTCTTTTGTTATCTGGAACATTCACGAAGCAATGCTTGCATCTTGCATTGCATCTCTCCGTCACGAACAAGATCAGGTAAATTGGGCTAACGCAGTTCTTTACAAAGAGATGTCTTGCATGGGTCAGTGTGCTCAGATAGTTTGTCGCGTGCATTCTAAAGCTTCTTTCTCAGAAAGTTGGCCAACCCTGTCATGATGCCGAAGGCAGATATCATCTGCACGGCAAGATTTAGACAAAGTGCATTAACCAGAGCTAGTGGCTTCTGTCTGGCAATAAATTTATAAAAGTCTAGGTTCATTGCGAGAAATATTACGAGGGCGAGCAAAACTGGAGCTATAAACCAGCGAGAAAAAACCGAGCCAATAATCAAAGCGGGAATTGAAAGGCCGGCTATGAGGGAAACCATATTCTTACTGTTCGTCCATCCTTCATTATTTAATGTCAGCCTCCTTTTGCTAAGCATGAGTTTGGAAAGATCCAGACTTTTGTAGAAGTAGTTCTTGATGAATCGCTTCACAGTAAACTTCGGATGATGAACCACTTTGATATTCTTATTCAGGTAAATCCGATGACCATTTTCAGCCAGTCTCAGACCAAGCTGTACATCTTCAAAGGTGGGCCGACGCCAACTTTCATCAAATCCACCCATTTCAAGGAAAACCTCTCTCTTTACAGCGGCGCAATACGAATAAAGCATAGAAGTCAGTTCTTTGGTTTCCTTGATACTCTTGTGAGCAAAGAAATTTTGATAAAGTGACAGGAGATTGCCTGTTCCAGGCTTTTGCGTATAGATTCCAAAAACGGCAGCGTGGTTTTTGAGGGACTCTACAAATAGCCCCAGGGTCTCTACTTTAATGACTATGTCTGAGTCGATAAATAGGACGAAATCTCCCTTAGCATTTTTGGCTCCCCAGTTTCTGGCAACGGCGGGCCCCTGGTTGTGGGCAAGTCTCAGAATCTTACAAGGAAATGATTCCGCGATTCTTATGGAGTTGTCTTCAGAGCCGTCGTCGACCACAAGGACTTCAAAGTCCTGAAATGTGGATTCAAATACAGCATTGAGGCATTTCTCCAGTGTCTCCTCTGCGTTATATAAGGGGATAATAATTGAAATATAGGGCCTTCTGTTATGGGGGCAACATGAACCTTCCATCATTCGCGATCTACCACACAACCGTGACAAATGCACTGGCCAAGGTTATAGCCGCAAAGGCCAAGGCAAGTATTCATTGACTTACCAGTCATTGTTGCCATAAAATTCCGGCCAGATGTCTTTTGTGTTATCCCTAACATACTCAATTTCTCGCGCACTCAACCGTTTCTTCCAAGAGTAAACATTCTTTCTACTATCCCTGTGATAATAATCATCCCGCTTGCTCTTAGTGAATAGATTGATGTTTGAAATTACCTTGCTATCAAAGGGAATATCTAGACATTCATACATCTTTTCAAATTCCCCTACAGGATTGAGTGATAATTCTTCGTGTTTTACAAAATACCAGTCTTTGTGGATTTCTCTGTACTGAAGAATTCGCTTATGCAACAGCTTCCATGCAAGGACGTTATTCTCAATTAGATTCTTGTCGTTCTTGGCGAAGTCGTAGATTTCACCAGCATACTCCGAGAAATGGGTTTCAATGAGTCTCGGTTGTTTAAGGAACTCCTCTACAGCGAAATCCCAATGAGCAATCTTTGTGCTTGCAACAAAGGCCGCGGGATGGCGAATGAGAACAACCATTTTTGAGTTGAAGTGGTCTTCAATCCATTCTAGGGCAAAAAGAGCAGTGGGGTCTTTTAGAACCGGGCAGGTTACCTTTGACATTGCTTTTCGTTGATTGTCTAGCACATTCGACATATAGGAATAGAAGTATTTGACGAAGACTCGTCTCTTTCTGGCTATAAGATAATGCATATTGTAGAGGAAGTAGTACAGTGGATTATATAATACTCTGGTTAAGTACTCTAGCATCTGCCTTTGTTCTTTGACTTCAACAAGAGTTGGATCTAGCGGCCATGTGTTAAATGGAGAAGCCAACTGCTTTCTTCGCGGATTAAAGGGTTCAGCTATATAATAAACCCGTGGGGATAATGCGATCATCTTTCCGGCCCATGTTGACCCCGAACGGTGTGAGCCAGTTAAGACGATGATGTCACGATTGACCATTTCCGTGGATTAGCCTCAGGAATTAAATATTTATTCCGCTTCTACGTTATGAGAGCTTCGCACAACTACTTCGAGCGGCCATCATGAGTTTTTTGAGGCACCCAGCCGAGCCAAGCGTAGCATACCCCCCAAAGATAAGCAGGCATGACAGCCCCGTTTCTGAAAACGGAAGGGGCTCAGGCAATCACATAAATTCTTGATGTCTTTGACGTGTTCCGTAGTCACGGTATCACAAACAGCCGCTGCTGATGCTATCAGCGAACCACGAAACCTTTCAACAAGACCTTCTTATTGGATTCCTTACGCTTTTCGATCCTCCACGGCGGCGCCCATCACCTCACCCCAATGGGTATCACAGTAAGTTTACTATGGACGTTCCAAGGCATCATGAGGTGCGGGGGATTCTGACGAAGGAGAATAGAGGTCTCGCTGTGTGTAGACCAGGAGGGTATCATAACGGCATTGTCGATTCATTGGCCTCACCTCCAACGATAAACATGCACTTCGTAAGGGGTAAAATGGTCTCTGAAGCCACCATTGCTCACGGGTATTCTTCTGTCACCTTCAAACATAGTGTCAATTGTAGAAGGCGCCTTGATCAAGTTTACCCGAAACAATGTATCGCTAATGGCTATTTTCTTGGTATTGACGGCAAACAGATAATATGTATCCCCTTCCCTCATTAATTGGAAATCAATATTGGTGTCGGTGCACTCTATGTCTCCGTCATTTGTCGGGAAGCTGGAAAGAAAAACCAACCTCAGGGTATCGATCTCTTCACCAATTTCCTTTATCTGTTGCCATCTAGTCCCATAGTCCTTGTCATCCCGAATATTGAAATAAGAATAGTAGATGAGCCCTTTGGCACCGTGGTTGACAGCCAGATAGGTCATGGCACGCATCTCATCTCGCGTTGGTGGTCGACCTGTGACGGCGCGGAAATCGGCCGGGTAATCTTGCCAGCTAAATACCTGAGGAACCAACCAAAGGGGTTTTCCCACCTTTCTGGCTGCATCGGCCATCTGTGAGACGAGTGTAATAGGATTGTTGTCTATGGGATAAGGGTCCACTCCCACTATGTCCGTGGTATGACCTTCCTTAACCAGCCAATTCCTGTTCCAGTGAACTGACCAAACCGGATGGTTTGCATCTAGTTCTCTTACTTTCTCATATCGAACTTCCAATTCAAGCAAATGCTTCGGAGAAAGCTCGTCATTCAGGTACCAGCTTATGATTGATGGATGGCTCCCAAAAGTCTTGACCTTGTGTGATATGGTATCTATGTCCTGGTGACCGTGGCCAACATACTCTTTCAATGAGAATATGAGCTTTAACTTCCGTGATTCCAGTTCATTCAAGTACTGAGTGATCTGTGCGTCTGTCCCACTGTTTACGTTGTAGTTCATCAAAGTGTCAAATGGGCTATTGGCTATTTCATCTAACTCGTTGGTGTCAGTTAAAGATTGAACAACGTAGAGACCGAGGGGAAAAAAGGGCTTCCCATTAAGGACAAAGCGGTTATGCTCGTCAATACAGGCGGAAAGAGCAGCAGACGCCGTTACATTTGTTAAGAATATGATGGCAACAAGGAGGAGGGGCGTTAGGGTTTTGGAAGATCTCATTGGATGATGGCTCACAAGCGGCATAGTCCCGAGTCGTTAGAAATGCCACGGGCAGGCAAAGCTGGAAAACTCATAATGGTCGCTCGAAGTGGTTGTGCAAGGTTCTCGAACAATCCCGATTTTGCCTGGAATTCCAGAGGGTAGAGAAGGCTAAGAGGGGAAAACCAGTGTCTTCAACAGAAAGGCTGAGAAAACTGCCATTACAACACCTAAAATGAGGAGGGGAGTGGATTCCTTTCGCAGTCTACTACCCGTGCTTTGCGCCAGCGATGAAACACCCGCCGCCGCCGCCGCCTCCTCCGCTGCTGGGAGTGACGGAAGCCGGACCTCCAGCGTCAACAATGGTACCATTTTCCTCAAGATCATCATCCCCGCCCTTCCCATCGCAAAGGTGAAGGAGGACCTTGGTGACCACCTCCTCGTCATCCTGAACAATCACCGCGCCCGTCTCCCCACTCCTCATGAATTCGTACCAGTGAGGGCCGGTGTTCCCGGGTGTGGGCCCGTATCTATAATAGGTTGTAATGTTAGTGTCTTGTGGCAGGAAGAGCGTAACCTCCGCGCACTTCGGCGGTATCTGAAATCCCATAACCTGAAAGGCGAAGAAGCCATAGGGAAATTCCCTGCGGGCTGGGACGCCATCAGGATGTGGATTGTCGAGGGCCCGGCAATTACTCAGCGTGGCCGGATCAGGGACAGCCAGTGTCACATAGTACTGCCCATCATAGGTTTGAAGCGAAGCCACATGGCCTTGCTCACGGTCCGGAAAACCGTCTGCATTGCCGTCGTAATTGGGATCAGTGCCGTCAGGTCCCTGCTCCTTGCAGTCGAGGGCGCCATCACCGTCAGAGTCGGTATCGGCTGCACCACAACCGCAGATGCCCGGTTCTGTTTTACCAGGATCATTCGGGCAGTTGTCGCACAAATCACCGGCGCCGTCTTCGTCTTCGTCGGCCTGGTTTTGATTAGCAAGATCCGGGCAGTTGTCACATAGGTCTCCCACGGCATCGCTGTCGGAATCCTCTTGCCCTGCATTGGGAGTCCTGGGGCAGTTGTCCTCTTCATCTATGAAACCGTCTCCATCCTCATCAATATCACTCTCCCAACGATACACGTGCACTTCATAAGGGCCAAAACCATCTACGAACAGCTTGTCTTCTATGTTCAGTTGCCTTCCTTCCTCAAACAGAGTGTCAACCTCCGTTGATGCGAGTTCCATGTTCATCTGAAACGACACCCCGGTGAGGGGCACGGGGTCACCCTCTCCATTGACCGCCGTATTGACCGCAAACAGGTAGTGGGAATTCCCTTGTCTCATCAAATTCCAGTCTATCCTATTGTCGCTGCAGACGATCTCATTGGCGCTTGTCTCGTGAATAGAAAGCAAAACATCTTTTAGGGTCTTTATCTCACTGGCAATTTCTTTAATCTGGGGCCACCGGGTCTCATAGTCGTCATCGTTTCGTATATCGAAATAGGAATAGTAAATGAGGCCTTTGGCGCCATGGTTCACAGCCAGATAGGTCATGGCCCGCATCTCCTCCCGGGTCGGGGGACGGCCTGTTTGCGAGCGAGAGTCTCCAGGATAGTCTTTCCAGTTGAATATCTGAGGAACTAACCAGAGGGGTTTACCGGCCGCATTAGCCTCATCGGCCTTCCGCGAAACGTGAGTGATGGGAAAGTGGGCTATGGGGTAGGGCTCCGCTCCAACTATGTCTGTGGTATGGGCTTCCTGTATCAGCCAATCTGAGTTCCAGTGGACTGACCAGACAGGATGGTTCTCATCCAGCTCTCTGATTTTTTGATAGCCCTCCTCCAATTCAGGCAAACAGGCTGGACAGACCTCGTCATTCATGTACCAAGCTGCGATAGCAGGATGGCTCCTGAAAGCTCCGACCTTTTGCGATACGGTAGCGATGATGTCGTCTAGGGTTCGTGGATTGGTGCATTCACTGTCGGTGTCGTTACATGGACCAAAATAGTCTTTCAAGCAGAATATGAGCTTCAGATCTTTTTCATGCAACAGGTCCAAATAGTCACTTATTTGATCATCGGTAATCTCTTCAGGACCACAAAGATTGGTACAGTAATTCATCAGAGTATCAAAAGGACTATCTGGGGCCGCGATTTCATCGATCTGAGACAAGTACGCAGTCCCATTGGGACAATGGGCTACGTACAACCCAAGCGGGAAAAAAGGGGCTCCGTTCAGTATAGAGCGGTTATGCTCATCAATATAGGAAGTCAGGTCGGCACATGCCATTGCCCTGATCAGAAGAATGACGAACAGGAACAGACAAGTAGTCAGAATCCTAGAAACCTTCATCAGTGGCCTCCCCCTATCCTACGGGAAAACAGGCATGCCCTCTTCATCTTAAACAAGGCCGCAAAGACCAGTGTCATAAGGCTCAGAATAACAACATAGGCCCAGCTGTTCATAGATGCCCCACTCGATGCTGTTCCGACGAAACAGGCCCCTCCCCCACCGCCACCGCTGTCGCCGCTGGGGGGTTCTGGTTCGGGCGGCTCAATGTGAAACTCGGCGCTCAAAAATATCTCTGAATCCTCACCTTCGCCGCCGACCCAGGTTACACTGGTTCCACTGACGCACGGATATCTGTCCTCAAGGTCATTATCGGTAATCTGCTCGTAGTACTTGAGGCTGGCATCATATATAAATATCTCCCTGTCCGTGCCATCGTGTGAAGTTAGAACCGTGAGATCCCCATCCGTTTGGGGGCTGTCTCCCCAGACAAAGCCTGGCGGAACGGGTTCTGGCTTGGGGCTTTCGCTGGTCAGGTCATACGTGAAAAGAGTGGCAGCTCCGTTTCCGTTGTCCTGTGTCCAGACAATGGTTTCGCTGTCAATCCGAGGGGAACCACAGTCAAAGGTGTTGTCGGAGATCATCTCAGGGCCCCTCGAGTCTCTCGCGTCGTACAGGATGATCTGTCCGGGCTCAAAGGACTGCGCAACCAGTCGGGAGGTCCAGACTATCCTTCCTTCGGCAATGTGCGGGGCATAATGATCCATACTGTCATTGCTGGAAATCCTTCTGCCTCCCGGCGAGTTTCTCCCATGTACCTCATAGAGATAAATCTGGTTGGCACGGGTTGTATGGTGTTTTTGCCACACCACGTAATCTCCGTCTGTCTGAGGTGAAATGTCATCGTAGTCATCATCAGTGACCTGAATTATCACTTGGCTGTCTATGTCAAACAAAAAGATCTCCCAGTCGTCTGTGCCCGAGGTCGCCCCCGCAGTCCTGCCACGTGCTTGCCAGACCAGCGAATTGTCCTTGAGCTGGGGGAAGGAGTTATGAGATATAGTAGTGGTGTTTGCAGTAGTCCAAATCTCAGCAGCATCGGCCCGAAGGTTCTCACCAGCTGTCAGGGCTACAAGTGCCAGGGATAATAAGACTAGTAGTTTTGGTTTCAATGGTTCCAGTCTCCCTCCCAAAGGAGTTGGCCGCCAGGGTTACCAGAGTATAGGATCGGTGCCTCCGTATGCACCCATGTCATTTAAGTCATCTCCCGCGCCTTCGGCTGGTGAACTAGCCTGCAGGGTATAGTCAGAATAGAACAGGGGGTCTTGTCCACATATTTCGCCCGTGGCCCACGCCCCAGGAAAGGCGCCGCTCAAATGTGCCCACGTGTCTTCAGTGCAACAGTTGATACCCGGAGCATAGCACATCCCGAGGTTTCTAGCTCTGCAGAATCTGACACAATCACCGGTGCCCCCGGTAGCACAGGACTCCTCGAAATTCCTGTAGAACAGGTTGTAAGACCGATCCTGACCTGAATTGTCGGCACAGAACTTGATGCCCGCCTTCTTGTTGAAGGACAGAATGTTGTTCTTTATGGTTATGGGGTCCTGAGTGGCACCCACGGGATGATCATAGAAGTTACGGCCGAACCCCGTAATGGGATCGGTGGTGATGTATATGGCGTCATAGACGATGCCACCGCCTCTATCTTCGGAAATACCCTGTCCAACATCCACCACGTAGCTGCCGTTGTTCGCAACGGTGTTGTTCTTAATCTCAGTAATCCCCCAGGAGCTGCCAAACACAGGGTAGGGGGCTGTGTTGTCCCCTCCGAACCTGATCCCCCCTCTAGAGTTGCCGTAGACCAAGTTATTGGTAATGGTACCAGAGGCATGATCCAGACGCATCCCCGAGCGATTCCCGTAGGCCTTATTTCGTTGGATGGTGAGGTTTACGGGTCCGTTCGTCCTGTCGAACCCACTTCCAGTTTCAGGTGGCGTCCCTGACCAGTCTCCCGTGAAGACCCCTGCAGCATTTGTATGCGTATAGATCTCGTTGTCCGTGATGACGGCTGTACAGGCATTAAAAAAGGCGATGCCCGCCAAAGCGTTCTGATAGATCTTGTTATCGTCAATGGTGATGGTCCCCGTCGCATTATCAATGACGGCGATGCCCGCTCTGGTGTTGGTGTAGATGTTGTTTTCTGAAATGGTTACCGGTTGGGAACTGGCAGTCCCTGTAAGGTTCCCATTGTTGGCAACATAGAACACGATCCCGGTACGGTTGTCATAAATGTCATTGTTGTCCCCAATGGTTACGTTAGAGGCCCCCCCAATATTTATGCCAGCCGCGCCAGCCTGATTGTGGATGTCGTTGGTCTTGATATGGGGGTTTACTGTGCTCACGTCAACAAGAAGGATGCCTGCCTCTGTGTTGTTGGAGATGTTATTATTCTCAATACTGGCCTGATCTATATCCTCCAAGTTTACCCCTGCTCCAGCATTGTAGGAAATGACATTTGTCTCACCAGCAGTACTCCCGCCGATAACAAGGCCAACACCACTTCCGGAACCCTTCAGCTCAATACCGGCTCCCCCGTTCCCCTGGCCGCTTCCCCCTATGGTATTTCCCCACACGGTTACAGACGAACCTGAGAGGAGCAAGTCGCTCCCTGAAGTACCGCTGGCTATTCCGGCCTCTGTATTGCTGTAAATGTCGTTATTGTCTCCTATGTTCACATAGGAGGTGCCACCCACATTGATGCCATCAAAGGTGTTGTCATGAATCGTGTTATTCAGGATGATCACATCTTCC
>Ga0180437_10009648_pt1 | contig 11904 bp, 8 predicted proteins | sample SS_ome_4_FD_132410 | JGI IMG/M metagenome (GOLD analysis project Ga0180437, IMG submission 132410) | Hypersaline lake sediment archaeal communities from the Salton Sea, California, USA - SS_3_D_1 metaG | ecosystem: Environmental > Aquatic > Non-marine Saline and Alkaline > Hypersaline > Sediment... | reverse complement strand
TTTGGCCAGCTTGCCCTCCAAGCTAGGATAATCCCGCACGTCTTCTCTCTGAGTACCTCCCTCTGGCGTCTGCTCCCCTTGCCCAGATACCCCACTCTCTGCTCGCGTAATCTTCACCGCTGGGCCTATGGCCTATTACCAGTCTAATGAACCTATCGACGCGTAGAATTGTTGCGCTGCCGCAACTGCCCACAGCCTGCCTGGATGTCCACACCCCGGCGTAAACGGATCGTGTGGGAGATGCGGTATCGCTTGAGTTGTGCCGTGAAGGCATCCAACGAAGCGCGGGAGGCCGGCCGGCCCTCAAATCCCTGCGTAGGGTTGAGGGGGATGACGTTGACGTGGGCCAGGAGCCCCTTGAGACGGGCCGCCAGCGCCTGGGCCTGCTGGGGCGTATCGTTCAGGCCCTCAATGAGCGCCCACTCGAAGCTGACCCGCCGCCCGGTGCGCTGGACGTAGTCGTAGCAGGCCTCGAAGAGCGTGTCGAGCCCATAGCGCCGGTTGATCGGTACGATCTGGTCGCGCAGGGAGTCGGTGGCGGCGTGGAGCGAGACGGCCAGTGTGATCTGGAGGCCCTCACCCGCCAGGCGATGAATGCCCGGCACGATACCCACGGTGGAAAGGGTGATGTGCCGTTGGCCCAGGTTCAGCGCCTGAGGATCGATCAGGCGGCGGACCGCAGCGAGCGAGGCCTCGTAGTTGAGCAGCGGCTCCCCCATGCCCATCAGCACCACGTTGGTCAGGCGACATCCCTCGTCGCGAAGGGCGCGGACGAAATGGAGCGCCTGGGCAACGATCTCACCGGCGGTGAGGTCACGGCGGAAGCCCATCTGGCCGGTGGCGCAGAAGGTACAGCCGATGGCGCAGCCCACCTGAGTAGAGATGCAGGTGGTGCGGCGGTCCCGATAGCGCATCAACACAGCCTCCACAGTCTCACCATCGTCCAGTTGGAGCAGGTCCTTCCACGTCTCCCCATCGGACGACTGCATCGTATCCACCACCGGCAGCACACCGATCGTCGCCCCGGTGTTCAGCCGCTCGCGCAAGTCGCGGGGCAGGTTGGTCATCCCGTCGAAATCGGCCGCCAGGTGGACGTAGAGCCACTCCCAGAGCTGCCGGGCGCGGTAGGCTGGCTCGCCCCAATCGTCCAAGAGGACCCGGAGCGCGGGAAAGTCAAGATCGTACAGACGAACGGTTGATTCAGTCATCGCTAACCTTTTCGGCAGACGCACCAGTGGGCTTTGCGCCCGAGAAATTGCTGCCCGCGACCGGTTCCCCCCATCGGTGGACCAGGTCTCCGATGTCCGCGCACACCAGGTCTGGCCTGACCGGCGAGGCGGCCAGATCGGCCTCGGTGGCGATGCCCGAGAGGACGAGCACGGTCGCCAGCCCGGCCCGCACACCGCCGGCGATGTCGGTGTTGATCCGGTCACCGACGACGGCTGTGGTCTCGGGCCGGGCGCCCATTCGCTCCAGCGCCTGGCGGTACAGCCACGGCTCCGGCTTGCCGACGACGACGGGCGCGACGCCGGTCGTCGTCTCCAGCGCCGCCAACTGGGCGCCGTTGCCCACGACCGGACCGCGCGGCGTCGGGTAATTGGAATCGGGGTTCGTGCCGATGAACCCGGCACCGGCGTGGATGAGCAGCGCCGCCATCGTGAGTTTGTCCCACGTCAGGTGCCGATCCCACCCGACGACAACGTAGGACGCTCCCTCCTCGGCCAGCACGAATCCCTGCCCCACCAGCGCCCGCATCACTCCGTCCTCGCCGATGGCGTAGACCCGCGTCCCCGGTGGGGCGATCGTCGCCAGGTAGGCGGCCGAGGCCTGCGCGGAGGTCAGGATACACTCAGCAGCGACCTCGACGCCGAAACGTGCCAGCTTGGCCACGTACTGATCCGGCGTCCGGCTGGAGTTGTTCGTCGCCAACACGAAGCCGATCTGGCGCCGGTGTAGAAAACCGAAGAACTCCTGCAAGCCGGGCATCGGCTCGTCGCCCCGCCACAGCACGCCATCCATGTCCACGATGAGGTGGCGGATCCTGGTAAGTATGGTTTCAGGTTTCAGAGTTTCAGGTTTCAGTTTGCCAGCCAAACCTGAAACCTGAAACCTGAGACCTAAAACTCTCCTCTTCAAGCGCTCGTATTCATCCGGGGTGTCCATATCGGCCAGCACGTCCGCGTCGGCGACCTCCACAGTCGCAACCTCTCTGGCGTGACGAGCGACAAGCGCCCGTCCCCCCTGGTCCCCGCTGACGGCGGCCAGTTCGGGAAACAGACGGCGGGCGAACAGCGTCGGTGTGCCCCGTCGACCGGCGTGCACAGGATGAACGATGGCTGCGTCGGTCTCGGCGAAGCGGTCCACCAGCGACCGCAGCAGATCGGCGGTGAGGAGCGGTTGATCGCACTGCATCAGAACAACCGCCTCGGTGTCCGGTGGCAGCGCGGCCAGCCCCACCTGCACCGACGTGCTCAGTCCCTCCTCCCAGCGCCAGTTCATCGCGGTCTGGACGGACCGCTCCCTCAGCGCCGTGCGGGCGGCCTCCGCCCCGCTGCCCAGCACGACAATCACCGGGGCAAGTCCCGCCGCCAGTGCCCCATCGGCGACGTGCGCCAGGAGCGGCACGCCGCCCCAGTCGAGCAACTGCTTCGGCTGCCCAAAGCGGGTCGACGCACCAGCAGCCAGGACGATGCCTGCGACCTGACCAGCGATTTGGTTCGAGACACTCATTGAGCCATTCATGGCTGTATTTTAGCCTATATCACGCAGTTGCGCAATGATTTGCCACACTGACCGCCCTCGACTATAATGCGCCCATCCATCTGAGGAGACCATAATGAAACTATCGGTTATTATGCCGGTCTACAACGAGATCCATACCATCACGACGATTGTGCGACGGGTACGCGCGGTGCGCCTGATGGTGCCCATCGGGTATGGGGTGGAGAACGGCTCAACCATCGAGTTCGAGCGGGAGATCGTGATCGTGGACGATGGCTCGACGGACGGCACGCGGGATGTGTTGCACGCGATTGAGGACGACCCAGATACCGTGATCGTGTTTCACGAACAAAACCAGGGCAAGGGAGGCGCTGTGCGCACCGGCCTCCAACACGCCACGGGCGACGTCATGGTGATCCAGGACGCGGATCTGGAGTACGATCCCCGCGACTACCCGGCGCTCCTGCAGCCCATCGTCGAGGGACGCTCCCCGGTTGTGTACGGCTCGCGCTTTCGTGGCGGGCCGACCAAGACGATGTTCTTCTGGCACATGGTGGGCAACCGCTTCCTCACGCTGGTGACGAACCTGCTGTACAACACCATCCTGAGCGACATGGAGACCGGCTACAAAGTCTTCACCAGGGAGGTCGCCGAACAGCTTGACCTGCGCGCACCGGGCTGGGGATTCGACCCCGAGATCACCGCCCAGATTCTCAAGCGGGGCTACCGGATCTACGAAGTGCCGATCTCGTACACCGGGCGTGAGTTTGAGGAGGGGAAGAAGATCAGTTGGCGCGACGGCCTGACCGTGCTGTGGACGCTACTCAGATGTCGCCTGACGCGGTGAAGACACGCCGCTGGAGCTGGGATCGGTGGATACAGGTGACGCTGGTGCTAGTGGGATGGGCGCTGCGGCTGCCACCCGCTCTGGACAACCGCTTCCACGCGGACGAGGCGTTGTACGCTTACTGGGGGCTTCTCATCGGACGGGGGCGAGACCCATGGCTGGCGACTGTGCCGGTCTACAAGCCACCGCTGCTGCCCTACCTGTTGGCCGGCACCCAGGCCCTCTTCGGCACCTCAGAGTTCGCCGTGCGGATGGTCGGGCTGGCGGCGGGGGTTGTGACGGTCGTGTTGGTCGCCGCGTTGTGCAACACGCTCTACCGCCATCGAGCGTTGGCGACGGGCGCGGCCATCGCCGTGGCCCTCTCGCCCTTCGCCATCCTCTTCTCCGCCACCGCATTCACCGACCCGGTGATGGTGGCATTGGGGCTGGGGGCCAGCGTGGCGGCGGCCCGCGGCCGCCACGGGTGGGCCGGGCTCCTGACCGGCCTCTCCTTCGCGACCAAGCAGACCGGGCTGGTCTGGGTGCCCCTGGTCATAGCAATTGGCCTAATAGAAATCCAAAATCCCAAAGCCCAAATTCCAAAACTCCAAATCCCAAAGCCCAAATCGCAGACCCCAAGCCGCCCTCGCCCAAGATCGGACATTGGCCATCGAACGTTGGACATTGGACATTGGTCATTGGACATTGGACATTGGTCATTGGTCATTGGTCATTGGTCATTCCCATTGGGGTTCTTGCTCACGCTGGTGCCTGTGTTCGGCTGGGACACGGTGCGCGTCGCCCAGGGGGCCGAAAGCTTCTGGAGCCTGGGCATCACCGGCTACGGGGGCCTGCGCCTGATCTGGCCGCAGGAGTTGTGGGCGCGGCTCCGGGATTGGGCGGAGATAGGACGGTACATGTTCGTCTCGCCGGTCGTCAACGGCGCGCTGCTGGTGGGCCTCCTGATGCTGACCTGGCGTGCGACCCGAAAGTACCGCTACACGCGCGTAGGGCTGACCGATCTCTTCCTCGTGACTTTCGTGATGATCTACTTCCTGCTCCACTGGCTCTGGGCATTCCCGGTGTGGGACCGCTACCTCCTGCCGCTGGTGCCGGTCCTGGCCATCCTCCTGGGCCGCACCGCGACCCTCCTGCCCCCCCTCCTCAGGCCCATCGCAACCCGCGCATCGCCCTTGGACATTGGTCATTGGTCATTGGACATTGGTCATTTCTCATTTGTCATTTGTCATTTGTCATTGGTCATTTCTTTGCTCTTGCCTGCCTTGACCGCCGCCCAAAGCCGCTACCCGGTCGGTGGCGATCACGGCGCCTATGACGGCATCGACCAGGTCGCTGCGTTTCTGCGCGCACAGCCCGAGGGAGCAGTGGTCTACCAGCACTGGCTGGGCTGGCACTACGCCGACTATCTGTTCGACGCCCCCGTCTACCTGGCCTACTGGCCAACGCCCGCCTGGCTGGCGCAGGACGTGCGGGCGTTCGGTGCACGAGGGCCACGCTACATCACGTTCCCATCGTGGGAATCGCCCTCACGGGTAGAGCGGGCGCTGGCCGGCGTAGGATACGCGCTGGCACCGGCGTTGACGACAGTCCGCCGCGACAGCACACGCTCGTTCACCGTGTATTCCATTCAGCCGCTGACGAACCCATGACCCCACCCAACAGACGAACAAGCCGGTCAATTACATCCCTTCGCGATCTGTTCGCCGTAGCCCTGCTGTGGGCACTGGTGCTGGCTCTCTTCTGGAGAATCGCGCTGGCGGGGCGGGTGCTGGCCGGCGGCGACGTCTTCACCTATTTCTACCCCTACTGGGCCGGGGCGACGCGGGCGATCCAGGCCAGGCAATTGCCGCTGTGGAACCCGTACCTGTTCCTGGGAGCGCCATTCATGGCCAACAGCCAGGTGGGGGTGTTCTACCCCCTCAACTGGCCGCTGTGGCTGCTGCTGCCGGCGCATCGATCGGTCCACGTGACGATCGTGCTGCACCTGTGCCTGGCAGCCCTCCATGCATACGCCTGGGGACGGGCCTCGCTGCGGCTGCGACCGGTCGGCGCGTGGACGGTGGGAGCGATCTTCACGCTGGGGGGCTACCTGGGGGCGCAGGTGGAGCACGTCAACCAGTTGCAGGGGCTGGCGTGGCTGCCGTTGATGTTGATGCTGTGGGACAGGATCGGCGAATCCGCAAATCGGCAAGTCTGCAAATCTGCAAATCTGCGAATCTGCGAATCAGCGAGGCAGCGAGGCAGAGTAGGGCCGTTTGCCGGACTTTCCGTCGTGATTGGGCTGGTGTTGCTGGCCGGGCACACGCAGACCGCCTTCATCTCGCTGGTCGGGCTGGCGGCCTATGGATTGGGGCCGGCGGTGTGGGGGGGCTTGCGACGCAGGGCGTGGAGACCGGTTGGGCGACGGGCCCTGTGGCTGGCCGCTGCGGCAGGGCTGGGGATCGCGCTGGCGGCGGTGCAATTGGTCCCCACGTGGGAGCTCTCGCGCCTGTCCGTGCGCGCCGGGGGGCTCCCGTTCAACGAGCGGGTCTCGTTCTCCCTTTCGCCGCTCTACCTGGCGCGCGCGCTCCTGCCCGGGTACGCCGAATCGGTGCCCCCAGACCACATCGAGCACGTCGCCTACGTCGGCATCGCCGGCCTGGCCCTCGCCGCCGCCGGCCTCGGCACACTCCTCCATGCTCGGTTCTCCATTCCCCACCCTCCATCCTCCACCACCCACCCTCCATCCTCCATCCTCCATTCCCCATTCCCCATTCTCCATTCTCTATTCTCTACCCTCCATTCTCCATCCTCCACTCTCCATTCTAAACCCCCAACCCCCACCTCTCCCCCCTCTCTCCTCTCTCCTCTCTCCTCTCTCCTCTTCCTGGGCCTCTTCCTCTCCCTCGGCTTCTACAATCCCATCTACCTCCTCCTGGCCCGCTTCGTCCCCGGCTTCGCCCACTTCCGCGTGCCCGCCCGCTGGCTGGCGCTGACCGTGGCAGGGACAGCGGCGCTGGCGGGTGTGGGCGCCGAAGCGGCCTGGCAGCGCCGCGTGCGCGTCGAATGGCGCAGTCTCACCGTCCTCGCAGCCGCGCTGGTGGCGATGGGAGGTTGGGCCGTGCTGGGAATGCGCCTGGGCGAGGGAGCTCAGGTAGGCTGGCAAACGATCGCCGGGTGGGCAGCGGGAATGGTGTTGGCGCTGGGGTTACTCCGGGCGACCCGGCGGGCGCCGCGGCTGGCGACGGTGGGCATGTTGGCGCTGACCGCCGTGGAGCTTTACGCGGCGGGCTTCGCGCTGCCACACACCCGGGCCACCGCTCCTCAGGCGTTCACCAGCCTGCGCCCGGCCATCGCCCACCTGCTTTCCGCCGAGGCCGGGGGCGAGGAGCCGCCCGCCCGCTTCATCAGTATGTCCGACATCACCTTCGACCCCGGCGACTTGACCGAGATCGAGATCATCTACGGGTCACAACTGCCGGCCGACGCGCTCTACGACTACGTGATCGCCGCCAAGCAGAAGGAGGTCCTCAGCCCCAACCTGCCAATGGCCTTCGGTGTTCCCGCGTTGGACGGCTACGACGGCGGCGTGTTGCCGCTGGCGCGCTACGTGACGCTCGAGCGGCTGTTCCTACCCGCCGACGAGGTCTCCATGGACGGCCGGCTGCGAGAGAACCTGTCCGCCATTCCCGACGGCCGCTGGCTGAACCTGTTCAACGTCCAGCACGTCATCACCGACAAGCTTCACGACGCCTGGCTGGACGACGTGTTCTACGACCTGCAATGGGGCGCGCAACTGGAGCGCGGAGAGACGGCTGCGACCGGACACGTGCCGCACTTCGAGGCGACGGCGGTGGGGTTCATCTCTCACCTCCAGGGAGGAGCAACCGTGCCGGATGGCACGACCGTCGCCGTCGTCGAGGTCGGCTTCGGCGAGGGAATCACGCGCACGTTCGAGCTGCGCGCCGGGCAGCACACCGCCGAGGGACTGTACGGCCCGGAGGTCGCTCACGCGCAAGCCACGGTCGGCGGGCATTTCTGGGTGCCCGCTTCCGGGGATGCTGGGGGCGAGCCGGTCCAGGGGAACGAAAGCGTGGCCCGGCTGCGATGGGACGAGCCGGCCGCACTGTCCGGGGTCACGGTGCGGGCGACGCTGTCGCAGGGAGAATTGATCGTGCGCGGGGTGAGCCTGATCGATGAGCGCACCGGCGGCTTTCAGGCACTGACCCTATCCGACCGGGGCCACTTCCGGCTCGCCCACTCGGGGGACGTCAAGATCTACGAGAACCTGGACGTCCTGCCGCGGGCGTTTGTCGTCCACCGGGCGAGGGTGGCTGCCGACGACGTGGCACTGGCTCTGATGCGAGACCCGGCGTTCGATCCGGCGGCAGAGGTAATCCTGAGCGACGATGCGAGAGATGGACCTGCAGGCGCGGCATGGCCCGCAACAGCGCTGCCTCGTGCTTCGCTGGGCGTGGAGCCGGCGCGGGTGACGCACTACGCACCGCAGCAGGTTGAGATCGACGTGACCACCGAGACACCCGGCTACCTGGTCCTGACCGATGCCTGGTACCCGGGTTGGGAGGCGACGGTGGACGGGGAACCGGTGCCGGCGTATCGGGCCGACGTGCTCTTCCGCGCGGTCGCCGTGGGCAGCGGAAGCCATCACGTCGTCTTTCGCTTCCGCCCGGCCAGCCTGCACGTTGGCGCGGGCATCAGCCTGGCCGGGCTAATCGGGCTGGCCGTCGTCGCTGCATGCCACACGCATCGCACTACGGGTGCGTCGCGCAAGCGTTGTCCAAAGAACAGCGCAGTGATATAATCTGGGTTGCATCTGGGGGGAACTTCGAAAGGAGGCTGAGCAATGAATACGGTGAACCGCGTGTTGGTCGTGGTGATGCTCCTGATGGCCATGGCACTGTGCACCATCCTACTGGTAGCACCGATGCGGGTGTTGGCCGCGGTCGCACAGCAATCGATGGCGCTGGTGGAATTTCTCACGAGTATGCGGACGATCGCGCGGGTGGGCCTGGGGATCCTTTTCGCTGCGGTGCTGGACATTATCCTGGTGTTGATCCTCATCGCTGAGGTACGCCGGCCGGCCCAGAAAGCGATCCGCGTCAAGAAAGCATCCGGTGGAGAGGTGCAGGTCAGCATGAACTCCATCGCGGACCGGCTCCGGTACGAGGTTGACCAGCTTCAGAGCGTCCTGCGCACCAAGCCCAAGGTCACGGCCAAGCGGGATGGCGTCATCGTCGAGCTGGAGGTGGAGACGGCGGCCAACGTTGACGTACCGGAGAAGGCCCAGAAAATCGTCGAGACGGCCCGGCGGGTGGTGGAGGAGAGCATGGGGCTCAAGCTCGCCCGGCCTCCCAAGGTCAACCTGCGAGCTGTACCCTACCCCAGCACACCACCCCGACCCAAGGTCACCGATCGGCCCGCGCTGGAAGCCGCGCCGGACGTTCTTGAGTCGGACTGAGATAGAATACCTGGGAACCCCTTGCCGCAGCCATTCGGTACCTGCGCCGGCGAGGGTTCCCCTGAATCGCTGGTACAGCACGAAGGCAGTGACGTGGACGAGGAACGCGCACCAGGAGATGACAACCTGAGCCTGGCGGCACAGGTCGAAAGCCTGCTGTTCGTGGCCGATGCGCCGGTTTCGGTGAATCGCCTGGCGGAGGCATTGGAAACCACGCCGACCCAGGTGGAGCAGGCCCTGAGCGAATTGGAGGCTATCTTCGCCAGTGGCGGCCTGCGTCTGCAGCGGGCCGGCAACCACGTGCAGCTCATCACCGCGCCGGAAGCTGCATCCTGCGTCGAACGTTTCCTGGGGCTGGAGGCGCGCACGCGTCTCTCGCGGGCCGCGCTCGAGACCCTGGCGATCATCGCCTACAGCCAGCCGATGACCCGGCCCGAGATCGAAAGCATCCGGGGCGTCAGTTCCGACAGCGTCCTGCGCACGTTGTTGAGTGTCGGGTTGATCGAGGAGGTGGGGCGAGCGCCCACCGTGGGGCGTCCCATTCTCTACGGGACCACGTTCGAGTTTCTACAGCATTTCGGCTTGAGCAGTATGGATGAATTGCCTTCGCTGGACAAACCGCCGGAGGATGAAGATCCCAATGGTAAGGAGCTTCGATAGAGCCTGGCAGCACCGGGATAGGAACCCGGCAGAGATGGGATGTCCACGCTCAGATCAAGGGCATCTCGATCGACCGGGGGCTCCACCGCTGCCTGGGCGATCTGCGCCCTTCACAAGGAAGGCTGCCTGATGGAGCGATGCGCCCGGCGACGCTCAACCTGCGTCGTCGCCTCGCTGGTGGGCTTGGCGGGCGTGCTGTTGTGTCTGATCGGGTCCACGTCTCCCGGCTCAGCACAGGGGCTCCGCACCATACAAGTGTGGCCCGACCGCAGCCTGGGCGTATCCTCGGGGATGTGGGAGCCCTCGGCGGTGCCAACCCCCACGCAGGTGCTCCCTCTCGGCGTCAGCCGGGCGGCCAGCAGCGACCTGGTGCAGGGGCGCACCTACCTGCACTTTCCGCCCGACGTATTTCCCCCAAACACCGAGATCCTGCACGCCACGCTGTATATGTACGTGGACAGCGCTTCGGGCAGCGGCCAGCAGGTGTCGCTGGGTACCTACCGCGTCCTCGATCCGTGGGGAGAGGAAGATGGCAGCGCCGACCCGGCCACCTGGCCTCGGGTGCAGGTCTCGCCTATCGCCGTGACAACGGCCCGTTTCGGCGCAGGCTCACCGCCGCGGCCGACGTCTCCGCCTGTCCCGACGCAGCCCTCCTCCCCCATATCGACGCCGTCAGCGAGAGCAACCGAGACGTCGGCGCTGCTCTCCAAACCACCCGGCCACGGGTTGCTCCAGGGATCGAGGATCACGTTGGACCCGCAAACCGCCCAGGTGAAGGTGGGGGCTACGACGGTCGTGGACATCCTCGTCGAGAACGTGACTGATCTATACCACGCCGAAGTGTATCTGACCTTCGACCCGGCGTTGTTGGAAGTGGTAGACAACGATTCGTCGCGGGAGGGGGTACAGATTCGGCCCGGCACCTTCCTGGGTTCGGATTTCGAGGAGAACATCGTGTATCCGGGCGAGGGAGAGATCGAATTCGCTCAGACGGTGCCCAACGAGGCCGTCAGCGGCACGGGGATACTGGCCACGATCGTTTTCCGCGGGAAGGCGGTGGGAACCACGCCCCTTGAGTTTGCCGCCGTGATCCTCCAGGACCCCGACTACGACTTCATCGGCTTCGAGATCGCGGACGGGAGTGCTGTTGTAGGCCGGCAGGACTCTCCCATAGCGACGCCTTCCGACTCCCCGTTGGCGACGCCAACGCGGATACCACCGACGAGCACACCGCGCGCGACACTCACCCCAACACCCGCTGCCACGCCGCCGCCAGGGGCAACCGCTCCCCCACCCACTTCTCCGCCACCCACCCTTACGCCACCACCAACGGCGGCCGGTGTGGCGCTCGAACCCGTGCCGGGGACCTGGCTCACGTGGGACGTGACCGCGTTGATGCGAGCCTGGCTGGCCGGAGAGGTGCCTGACGATGGACTGGCGTTGGCCCCTGCACCGCAACCCGACGCCGACCCTGAGACGGCAGGCGACCTGCTCGTCGCGCGCTACCTGACCGCCAACGACCCGGACACCCGGCCCTACGTCATCGTCGGATTCAGGGTGCTTCCCACCACGCCCACGCCCGTGCCCGGTCTTCCTCCCGCCGGAAGGCCCGCTGGCGGGTGGAGGGAGGCGGGGCTGGTGATCATTGGGATGGCGGTGATCCTCTTGGGATTGACCGTACGGCGCGGGTAAACTACGCACTGCATTGCAACAGGACCTTAGGGAAACACAGCTCGTGAAACGAGGTGATGTCATATGTCCGTCCTCGACATTGTCAGCCTCATCCCCCAGCATCTCCAGCGAGAGATCGCAGATGCACTGGTTGATTTCGTCGCCAAGCGGGCCGAAAAGCTCCTCGGCGACGAAGTCTCGAACAAGATCAAGAAGTTGAGGTCCGACGCCGCCTTTGCGCGGGCATTTCGAGAAGGGCTACAGCGCGCGGCCAGCCGCTTTGTCCAGGAGTGTGAAGAGGAGGACGAGGATCTGGTGGCCGCCATTGCAGCCGATAAACGCTTGTTCCAGAACGAGCAGGTCCAGCAAGCCCTGCTGGCGATCATGAAGAAGCCAGGTGTCTATTTGATAGATGAGCGCGATACGGTGCTTCAGTCTTTCGAGACCGTGTTGCCTGGACGCAAGAACCGTCAGAGAGTGGACCGGGCAGTGACAGCCTTTCTCCGGTACCTGGCCGAAGAGCTGTGGGCGCTGCCCGAGCTGCAGG
>Ga0180437_10009647_pt1 | contig 11904 bp, 8 predicted proteins | sample SS_ome_4_FD_132410 | JGI IMG/M metagenome (GOLD analysis project Ga0180437, IMG submission 132410) | Hypersaline lake sediment archaeal communities from the Salton Sea, California, USA - SS_3_D_1 metaG | ecosystem: Environmental > Aquatic > Non-marine Saline and Alkaline > Hypersaline > Sediment... | reverse complement strand
GCGCAGCCAGAAATCCTTTGCCATCGTTGGCTTAGAAACCAGTCCAATCAATTTTATGCCTGTGCCTGTCGAGATTAACGCCACGGAGGCCTGGGCTATGGAACTTATTTTAGACCATGCTCTTAAAAACGGCAGATTGCCGTATATACTGAAGAAATGTATAAAGCCGATTATAGTGCGAGGTGAAGCCAGCTGTGAAGCCGTTTTATCTGAAACCGAAATGAGCCCGCTTCAAGCTGGCACTGAGCCAACCCCCCAGGTGCTGGACAGGTTACCGTATTATTCTGAACAAGACATTGAATTTTCTGTGCCCATTTATAAAGCCGCGTACAGCTATCCACTTACTGTCCTGAAACGGCTCCCGTCAGCCGAGCCCGCTTTGCACAATTCCGAGAGATTACTTATTCTGGACAGCGATGGCGACCTGGCAGTTGTCACAGTCCCTTATCAATTAATGGACCAGGCAGAAAAAGAGACTAAAGAGCACGACAAAAAGAAGACCATGAATGAATGTATGATTATTTCAAAGCACCACGAGGGCCTGGCTATGGACTATATGGCAATAAGCCAAGCACAGAGAAGAGCCCTGGATACAATAACGAGATATTTTGAAGAAGACAGGTACGGGAAACAAGCTATCTCCGCTGCAGCCAGGGCAGTGCTCGCCAGAGCCAGAGACTTGATGTCTCCTCCAGACAGATAACAACAATTTATTGTCCGACCCAGCTTATAAAGCTAAGAATTTTCACCCTATTCAGGCAATTCCTTCTCCTCATCGCCAGAACCCCCGAATAGCTTGCTGCCACCAGGAATAATTTTGTCTGTCTTACCGGCTATCTCCCTGGGGCGTGGTACCGCTTCCCGTCTCAATTCTGGCCGTCCCGGGTAAAGGGCCCAGCCATAGAGGTTGCTTAATCCCGTCTTTTCAAGCAAAATCACCAGAACAGCAGTAAACACTATGCTGAAAAGAACGACCCCATAGGTGATATCCTGGATTATTTCGCCGCCAATAACCCCCTGCTGTAATGGAATGCTGGCTAAAACCACTGCGGCTAAGCCTTTTGGCACCATGACAGCCACAACCGAAGCATCTTTGGGTACCAGCGATTTACCTACCAATCTAACCGCAGGTATACGAAGGACGAAGGCAACAATTGTCAGTACCAGCCCGACTATGATAAACCAGCCACTTATCAGTTCAAGAGAGATGCCAAGATAAATGAAGAAGAAGGTCTTCATTAAGAAAGCCACTTCGCTAAAAAATACCCTTTCCGTTTCATTAAGACCAACCGGCTCCTTAACCGTCAGCGTTTTAAAAAACGGAAAGCGAATTGCCTCTATATTACCAATCGTCACACCAAAGGCGAGGGCAGCGATAGCGCCGCTAAAGCCCATGATCTCCACAATACCAAAAATAATAAAGACAAAAGCGGGCGTGGTAAACATAGCGTTTTTAATAGCATGTATCCTGTTAAGCAGGATGGACCAGATTAGAGCCCCAACTATGCCGAACACCAGGGCGACGAGAAACGAAGCAACCAGGTCACCGGCGACCAAACCGATTTCAAACTTACCCAGCGTATACGCTTGAACCAAGGCTATAGTAATTACAATGCTCAGGACGTCATTCAGCGACGACTCCACCGAGAGCAGCGTCTTGGTTTCTTCTCGTAGTGTGAGCTGCCGGACAAGAGGAATAACGACCGCTTCTGAAGTGGAACCTACGATGGCTCCCAGAATGAATGCGGGCAAGGTTTCCAGATCCATGAGCCAGATGGCAAACCCAGCCACTACTAGCATGGTGGAGAAGAAGCTGAGCGGAGCTAGAATCATCGCGCCACCGAGCGTTGAACGCAGCGTGCTTAATTTCAGAGCAATGCCACTTTCAAAAAGTATGATAATCAGGGTCACGGTGACAAAAACCGGACCTACAGAGCCAAACAACGGTGGCGACGTCAGACCCAGTATGGGGCCAACGCAGACTCCTATTATTATCAGCAAGATGACATCGGGAATTCTGGTACGGCTAAATATTCCGGTAAACAGGTGCGCCAAGAAAATAAGGATGCCGACAAAAGCAATTACCTGAGCGACGTTCTGCATGACCAGCTACTCCCCGATTGTAGCGCTTCTAATCAGTTAAATGCATATACCTTCGAGCATTATGTCACTGGGTATTCCAAAGTTCAAGTAGGCTGAGCAGCTTTTTTACAGAATATTTAAGTGTCCAGGTTTTAGAATGATTCCGTTAGCTGAAGAGGGGAACCATGTGAATAATAAGCCAGAGTAATGACCGAGAAAAGGTCCGGGCAGCGGTGTCGTCACCATCTTCCGTTATCTATGCTAATGTGGCGTCCCCTGAGGGATTCGAACCCACGACCCTCCGCTTAGAGGGCAGCCGCCTGGCCAAGCGTTCCTCCAGCTTTGGGATTAACAGGTCGCAAATCTGATCAAGTAGTTGGAAATTTGTTAAAGCAGTTGCTCTTTGTCTCATTGTCTTGCCTCCTCGGTTCTACCTCCATTTTTAGAGCATCAACATAAACACCGCATCCATTTGGCCGTGTAGCTTTTTATTCTGGACAATCGCCCAAAATGTGCGACTCACTTTGCTAGGCCGGTGAAGTTTGAGGATAACTTGAGGCCCTGTCGCAGTGTTGGGGTCCCGAGCAAGGGCAGACAGAACACGCCAAGATGAAAATCGCAGTGAAAAAGCCGCAGGTAAATATTATTCTAGAGCTTGACAATCTTAGCTTAGCCACATAGAGTTTGGACTAGGCGAAGCTATTCTTCGATGAAAGAATACGAATACTCTATAGACATACCTCATCCAGCGACCCAGATATGGGCCCTGATGCAGGACTACGCTAAATGGCCTGAATTTGCCAAACCTATGGTTACCAGCATTGAGATTGCTGAGCCCGGTGATGAAAATGGTAACGGTCTTGTTCGGCGTGTCGGCTATAAACTGCCGCTAGGTTTACGAGGGACTAGCATCGAAACGGTGAATGACGTGGAGCCCAGAGTAGGCTACACATATACCAGTCGTAAGGGAACCGTCGGAAAAGTAAGGCTTGAGATAATAGGCCCAAACTCCACGAGGCTGCATTTTGAAGAGAAGCTAAAACTGAGATGGCCATTCAGCTGGTTCGAAGGCACAATACAGCGGTTCATGGAAAAGTACAATAAGAAAACCATGCTGAACATGTCCGATTGTCTGACCGGACACCCCGAATATAAAGTAGACTAGCCAGCGGGATGTTCGGAGGGTATGAGAATACACTTGTGACCTGCACCCGTAAATCATGCCAAGTTCTAAGTTAGCCCCACTAGCATAGCTGCCGGCAACATAGCTTCAGAAGCCGGCGGCTGGTAACCAAGAGAGCCATGCGGCCACACCTGATTGTATTCACACCACCATTCCTCATTAGACAGGCACAGGGATTGCGTAATGCACAATCTGCTTGAGTCGTCTGAAGAGGCCCTTTGCCTTTAAGCCTTAGCTGTTGCTACTATTTTCGGTGACATACTAAAGCGGTCCCTGGGAGAGCCCCGTTCCCCGAACCATCCCAAGCGCGGCCCGCAGAAAAAACGACCTTGAGCGGGGCAAACCGGGGCCCCTCCTGCTTTTCTGGTCTTTCGGTTCCGCCTCCGCGAAACGGCTGTCCCCGTTTAATCCTGCTTTCCACGACCCCTCGTCCCGTTACGTATATTATAACGCGTTCCTTTTATATCACTACCGGCGACCGGGTTGTTTGGCTCTTGTTTTACAGCCTGCCACAAGGGGAACAATACATCGAAATGTGCAACCCGCATAAATCGAATTTACCTTTCAGCCTATCTATTTCGGAGATTAGTCTTCAAGAAACGTTCATAATACCACCAGCTAATTGACATCTTTTGTGTTGATAATGCCAGTGGGACTATTACAGTCATCTCCAAAAGCAAAGAGGCATGCTGAAGAAACTTGACCAAAGTACTCTACATGCCTAAACTATCCGTTATCAGGCTGCACCAACCTGGCAAGGACGCACGAAATTACAGCTACAGTATTGCGTCAATCCGATTGCAGCAAGTTGGTTATGGTGCTCAGGGATTTCAACTTGCATGATAAGCTCGCCATTGCTACCAGTTCAGGTCGGGGGATAGGCAAAGGAGAAGAATATGCTAGATGTGGAAGAAATAGCTGAGAGAATCTATCGGCTTGAGGCGCCAGTGCCCGGTATGCCTTATGTCCCCGTAGCATACCTCATTACCGAATCGGATGGTGTCTTGATAGAGCCAGGCCCATCCTCTGCCATTCCTTTGATTCGAGAAGGGATGAAACATCTGGGAATGAATGATTTAGCCTATATTGTCCCCACCCATTTTCACCTAGACCACGCCGGTGGCGCAGGAGAGTTGTCCCAGCTTTTCCCCCGAGCGAAAGTTGTAATTCACCCTCGCGGTGCGAAGCACGCTCTTGATCCATCCCAATTTATTAAGAGCACCAAAATGGTTTGGGGTGATGACTTTGAGACACGTTTTGGCCCCATTACCCCCGTACGAGAACACCAATTACAGGTTCCTGAAGATGGAGAGATAATCAATGTCGATGGCAGGGAATTGGAAATTATATATGCGCCAGGCCATGCACCTCATCAGATTGTAATCCTTGACCACAAGGCCGAAGGCCTTTTCTGCGCCGAAGCGCTTGGGCTGCCGTGGCACCATATGCCTGCAGTTGCCCCACCTCGCTTTGATTTGGAGACCTATCTGGAGACTATTGATAAGCTAAGGCTGCTAGACACTCGGATGCTCTTCGTCTCACATGGGGGGCTCGAGTTAGAGCCGGAGAAAATAATTGCCAGGGCGGCTGAGAGTGCAGTGGTATGTCGGGATATCATTCTTAGTGACCTGAAGCAAGGCATGAATCCCGAGGCTACAAGAAACAGCATTGCAGACTACGTCACCAGGAGCACTGGACTTCAGCTAACTGAGACAGACTTTCTGGTGATCATCGGTGGATACACCATAGCCTTTCAGAGCATGGGATTGGTGTGAGATAATAGTCACCGGACTCGCACATTAGCTAATCATATAAACCTGAGTGGGATAGAAGGCACCTTCCGTCAGACTGTTACCCCGAACTATTTTATTATCAGCAATTGTTTACTATTAAGTTAGGCGATACGGAATGGAAAGGCCTGCTTGACAGTATTGCTTTGCAGGCTTAAGATTGTGTGGTCTGTCGTTTTATTAAACAAATAATTCTAATCGAAGGTTCCAGTTCGTAGCAGAACCTGGCAGGCTCAAACTGAATCCGGTTATCCAGATAAACGCTATGTCGGTAACAACCGGAGGGATTGATGTCAAATTGCTCTAGGGAGAAGCGCAAAGGAGTTTGATGGCAGGAATAGTATCTTATGGTGCCTATGTCCCTCTATATCGCATTAGTCGTGCTGAATTTAGCCGGGCGTGGGGTGGTCCTGCCATCCCCGGAGAGACGGCAGTAGCCAGCTACGATGAGGACAGCATCACCATGGCTATGGAGGCAACTACTGACTGTCTGAAGGGCATCGATCCCAAATCTGTTGATGCTCTTTTCTTTGCCACCACTACGTCTCCTTATAAGGAAAGGTCGGGCTCCAGCATCCTTGCCGCGGCCTTGGATTTGAGTACCGAGCTTCGCACCATGGATGTTACTGGAACGCTGAGGGCAGGGACCACTGCTATCGCTGCTGCCTTGGATGCTATCAATGCTAACTCAGCCAGGAATGTCCTGGTAACCGTGGCTGATTCTCGTCTCGGGGCTCCATCAGGCGAGTTTGAGCAGATCCTGGGAAGCGGTGCCGCTGCTGTTCTCCTGGGGAAAGAGGATGTCATAGCCGAAGTTCAGGGAAATTGCTTCTTCTCCGATGAGTTTTCCGGCGTATGGCGAACCGATGGCGATATTTTCCTCCGCTCATGGGAGGACCGCATGGTTCTGGATGAAGGTTATTCAAACTTCCTGCCAAAGGCCATGGCTAGCTTGATGGAAAAATATGGCCTCAGCTCTGACGACTTCGCTAAGGTGGTATATGATGCTCCCACTAACATAAGAAGACATGCCCAGGTGGCCCAACAGCTCAAGGTTGACCCTGCTAAAGTCCAGGACCCCCAGTTCCTGACCATCGGCAATACCGGTGCTGCCATGGCCACTATGATGCTGGTAGCTGCGCTGGAAGATGCCAAGCCAGGGGATAAGGTCCTCTTCGCCAGCTATGGTAATGGCGCCGATGCCTTTGCACTTCAAATGACCCCAGAGCTACAAAGGCTGGCGAAGAGGCGGGCTATAAAAAAGCATATGGAGTCTAAACGGATGCTCTCCAATTACGAAACGTACTTGCGCTGGCGAGGGCTCATCCCGCTGGAGGCCGCTCGACGGCCAGAGCAAGCTCCCACCTCTATCTCAGCGCTGTGGAGGAACCGGAAAGAAGTGCTGGCTCTCTACGGTTTCCGCTGCTTGAATTGTGGCACCCCACAGTACATCAATCCCTCTTCGAGCTTTAGTACTGGTGTTATCCCAGCCCGCATTTGTGCAGTATGCCAGGCCAAGGACCAATTTGAACCCTACCGTTTTGCAGACAAGAAGGCCACCGTCTTCACTTTCACCCAAGATAACCTGGCCGCCGTTCCGGATGTTCCGGCCACTGTAGCTGTGGTTGACTTCGATGGGGGCGGTCGAGCAGTGTTTGACATTACCGACCGCGACCCCGCCCAGTTGGAGACGGGCATGCGCGTGGAGATGACTTTCAGAAAACTGTTCTCTGACCGTGGGATCCATAACTACTATTGGAAGGCGCGACCAATAAGATGTCAGGAGGAAGATGGCTGAGAGTATAAAGGACAAGGTTGCCATAGTGGGCATGGGCTGCACCAGATTCGGTGAGTTGTGGGACAAGAGCGCCAGTGACCTCGTTATCGATGCCACCTACGAGGCCTTCGAAGATGCCGGCGTCGGCCCAGAGGATATCGAGGCCTGTTGGATAGGTACTGCTGGTGAGAGCTCGGGGATGGCTGGCCTGGGGGCGAGCGCCCCATTAAGATTGCAGTATAAGCCAGTGAGCCGTGTAGAAAATATGTGTGCCACCGGCTCCGATGCCTTGAGGAATGCCTGCTACGCTGTGGCCGCTAAGGTGTACGACATAGTGTTGGTGGTGGGTGTTGAGAAGCTAAAAGATTCGGGTCAAAGTGGCCTGGGTGTCGGCGGTGGAATCGCTGCGGCGAATGTAGCCCCCAATACCACTCCTCCAGGGATGTTTGCCATGATGGCTACTAAATATTTCGCCCGCTATGGCTTGAGCCCAGAAGAGGGCAAGACCATGCTGGCTAAGGTCGTAGTTAAAAGCCACTATAATGGCTCTCTTAACCCAAAGGCCCATTTTCTGAGGGCGATCAGCCTGGAGCAAGTGCTCAATGCCCCCATAATCGCCTGGCCTCTGGGACTCTTCGATTGCTGTGGGGTAAGCGATGGCGGAGCAGCAGCCATCGTCGTCCCAGCCCAGGACGCCCAGAGATTCCGCACGGATCCCGTGTTTATTAAGGCTCTTCAAATATGCGTTGGCCCCGCCGCTGGTATCGTCGTCACGGATTACGACTATACTCACGTGGAGGAGACCTGGCGTGCCGGCCTAGCTGCCTATGCCGAGGCTGGGATCGAGTCGCCACGCCGGGAGATTAGCATGGCTGAAGTCCATGATTGCTTCTCCATTACTGAAGCCGTGGTTATTGAAGACCTGCAGTTCAGCCCCCGGGGGAGGGTGAAGGAGGACATTGATGCTGGAGCATTCACCCTTGAGGGAGAGTTGCCTGTCCAACCCGATGGCGGCCTCAAATGCTTTGGCCACCCGATAGGTGCCAGTGGGTTAAGGATGATGTATGAGGTCTATAAGCAACTTCAGGGGAAGGCTGGTCCGCGGCAGATCAAGAATCCCCAGCTGGGCCTGACCCATAACATGGGCGGCCAACCGCCCTCATGTACCGTGAGCTGTGTCATTGCGGGTCTCTAAGGTTGAACTAAGTCACCCAGGGAAATGTGTGAAGGCACCCGGAACTAAGGGCTCACTTCCAGCCACTTATCGTAGTTGATTCTTGAACTGCCCGCGCAACAAACATCACAAGGTTCGGTCAGCTCTCCTGTACCAGATAACAAGATACAGGAATCTAGCGAAGGCTGGCAATTATAGCTCCACTATCTGGCCATGCATTTCATGCAAGTCGATCACCGCAACTGTTTGGTGACCGGTAAGATAACCACAGACTTCGCCGGGGTTAACCACCAGAGTCTCGCCTTCAATAATCTCTGCCTTATGACTGTGCCCCCGGACAACCAGGTCATAACAGCCGGACCTGACTAGTGAATCCACAATTTGCTCATGTGTGCCATGAATCAGAGCAATTTTCTTCCCACCCAGCTGCAGCTCAGCGAAATCCCCCAGAGGTGTAACTCCAATATCAGAAAATCTCACTTTGACGAAACCGCGGTCACCTTCATTATTTCCCCACACGAAGTGTAACTTTGCCTTCAGCTTACGAAATAGCGGCACCACAAATGGGGATACCAGGTCGCCAGCATGCAAAATATCAGTAACCCCCTGAGAGTTAAAAAAACTGATGGCTTTATCAACCGCATCAAGCCTATCATGAGTATCTGCCATGGCCCCAATCATCCTTCGTTACCTCCTTTTGTTATTTCAAACCTAATAATAGCAGCGGCACCAGCTAAGCAAAAGCCGCATTGTGCTGCCAAACTAACCTGGAATATGCGTCAGCGATTCCCAATCTAGCCTAGCCAGGCATCACCCGGGCCAGAAATTCCAGGAGCATTTCATTGAAAGCCTCTGCTTCCTCTTCATGGGGGCAGTGCAGCGCTTGAGGTACCACGCGCAACCGGGCATCGGGTATGCCCTCAACCAGGGCCCCTGAGGGCCTCTGGAAGGGAGAGTCTTCTTCACCAACCATGACCAGCGTGGGCACCGATATCTCGTTCAGCCGCCCCGTCAAGTCCTGCCGCTCCGACAATGCTCGTCCTGCATTTACGTATCCATCGACTGGCATCTCGATCATTCGACGCTTACATATACCAAATAACCCCGGGTATTTTTCAAAGCGTCTGAGGGACAATGGATTGTACCTGGCATTGTATTCAAAAACAGCTTCCATTCCATCCGTCTGGGCTATTTCAAGAAGCTTGGCACGCATATCTGTATAGCCCGGTATGTTCACAGGCCCGCTGGCCGTATCAACCAAGACCAGCGAGCTAACAACTTGTGGCTGGTCAAGAGCAAGCCGCAGAGCGGCAAATCCACCCATCGAATGGCCAACAAGGCAGCATTTGGCGATATCCAGGTAATCGAGCAAAGCATAGAGGTCGTTGGCAAAGATAGGAATGGAATAGGCATCTGCCGAGGACGGCGCATCCGAAGCTCCATGCCCCCGATGGTCCATGGTGACTACCTGATAATTCCGAGCTAAGACGGGCACCTGAAACATCCAATCCTGATGGCTGCCGGTATATCCATGGCAGAGCACCACACTGGGACCTAAGCCGCTGACCTCATAGTACAGGTTTATTCCGTTGACGTGCGCTCTTGGCATTACTCGTGCCCCATCCTTCAGGGAGGCATTCAATATTGTAGACAAGTGAAATGGTTCCAGCAAATGTGGAGATATATACTGCAGCGCACTGCATTTGAAGTAACCGGGGAGCTAAGTTGCCCGCGGCGAGACAATCCTTTTCTCAGGTAATTGGATAATGTCCCTCTCATGATGCATAATAATAGCCCGGGGACACTCCAAGCTAAGGAGGCAGCAAGAATTGGATGACAGGAGACACCTCACGGATAGTCGCGGGAGTCAGGGATATGATATGAAGAAATTGAGCACATATTCCTTTGAAATTGGTGCCATCAGACCGCCTAGCGAAGGCGGAAGTTATTCTCTGCTGATCCGGGCAACTCGGAATTGTCCCTGGAATCGCTGTAGTTTCTGTTACGGTATGTCCTACAACCACGAGAAGTTTCAGCTGAGAGCGGTGGAAGAAATCAAGCAGGATATACAGGTGGCCAAAGCGATCAGCGATGAGATCAAACAAGTATCATTGCAACTTGGGTATGCCGGGCAGATAAACGGTGCCGTCAGGGCAGAGATTATCCAGCGAGAGCCGGACCTTCGCGAGAGCTATAGTTTTCTCACAGTATTCAACTGGCTCAGATTCGGTGGACACACCGCCTTCCTTCAAGATGCCGACTCGCTTATTATGCGAACTCCCGAATTAATCGAAGTGATAAAGTACTTGAAGGAGACATTCCCGAGTTTGCAGAGGATTACTTCTTATGCTAGAGGCAAGACGATTTACCATAAGACCCCAGAAGAACTAAAGGACATCAGGTCTGCTGGCTTGAACAGGTTGCATGTTGGCCTGGAGTCCGGTGATGATGAATTGCTGAAACATTTCGACAAAGGTGTGACTGCTGAACAGCACATTATAGCAGGTAGGAAGGCCAAGGAGGCTGGTTTCGAGTTTTCCGCATATGTAATGCCAGGCCTGGGAGGCTGTGCCAAATCCGAGCAGCATGCGAAAAATACTGCACGAGTGCTTAACGAAATTGATCCACACTACATCAGATTGCGCCCCTTCATACCCAGACCCAATACGCCTTCATTCGACGAGTACCAGATGGGGGGCTTTCAGCTATCATCACCCCACGAGCGTTTAAGAGAGCTCAAGACGATGATAGCAGCTTTGACAGTTACATCTCGCCTATGTTTCGACCACATGATGAACGCCTGGCATAAGGAATCCGGTGAACTTTTGTTCACGCAAGACTATGAGGGATACAAGTTTCCGGAAGAGAAGGAAAGGACTTTAGAACTGATTGAAGAAGGCTTGCGAGTCAGCGAATCGATGCATCTCGATGTCAGGAATATAGTGGGAATGCTACACCCGTAATTTTGGAAATGTAGCAGTGAAATATACGCTCGCCATCTGTATTCTCTCTAAATCCTCACCTCAGCAACAAAGTGCGAGCCTATCCAACATTCCATCGTTTTGTTAACTTGGGCCTGCCCATTAAGAGCGCAAAGCTATTCGTACTCTTTGGGTATATCCTCGCCCTTCAAAATCCTCAACCCAGCCAGGGCAAATACCAGCGCTTCCTGCTCATGATATTCTTTCACCGGGGCAATGAATCTCACTCTTTCCTTAATCCATTCTACGGCCTTTCTCGACTCCAGTATTTTGCCTGTAAGTATCACTGCATCAACATTACCTTTTAGCACGCTGGCCATAGCACCTATTTCTTTGGCTATTTGATAGCACATTGCCTGGAGGTAGAACCTAGCCTTCTCGTCTCCCGCGTCTATTCGGTTCTCGACTTCACTTATTCTATTTGTGCCGAGATAGGCAACCATCCCACCCTCTCCTCTAATCATTTTCAGCACCTGCTCTTTGGTGTATCTCCCGGACAAACAAAGCTCCACAATAGAATTCCCGGGCAAACTGCCACTGCGCTCCATGGTGAACGGTCCCTCGTCGAGTGCACTTGTCGCATCAACTACCTTGAGACCTTCAAAGGCCGATATTGACATGCCTCCTTCCAGATGGGCGACAATTAAAGTCACCGTAGCCCTAGCTTTAGATTTCTGTCTACTTATATCCGCCGCGGCCAGCCTCGCCACTGCTTCGATATTATCCCTGTGATAAAGCGGTCTCCTCTCGACCAATGGATTGCCGGATACAGTGGCTATCGGTGGCCACTCAATGGGTGGGGGTTGAGAAACATAGGCAGGGACTCCATACTTATCAGCAATTTCTTTTGCCAACAGACAACCTAGAATGGCAGCGTGCTCCACCTTTACTTTGCCGGAAGCAACATCATTTATCAT
>Ga0180437_10009646_pt1 | contig 11907 bp, 10 predicted proteins | sample SS_ome_4_FD_132410 | JGI IMG/M metagenome (GOLD analysis project Ga0180437, IMG submission 132410) | Hypersaline lake sediment archaeal communities from the Salton Sea, California, USA - SS_3_D_1 metaG | ecosystem: Environmental > Aquatic > Non-marine Saline and Alkaline > Hypersaline >... | reverse complement strand
GTGTCGCCGATGTACATCGCGGGCCGCTTGCGAACGGCCTCGATCCCCCCAAGAACCTTGATGTTGCCGGCGCCGTATTCCTCCGTAATGCCGTCAAGCGCTGCTCTATCTTTGGTCATGTTCGTTCTCTTCGCCGAACGCCTTCAGCACAAAGGTCAGCCCTCTTATGAAAGGGCGTTGTGTTTTTTCCTGGACGACCTTCAATAAGGTCGCCCGCCGAAATTCCATCTCGTTCATTAACGCCGACGAATCCACGGCCACTTCGAGGACGCCCCGCCGAAAGGAGAACACGTGCGCGTGCTCGGCGATTTCCGGACCCACCGCCTCGCGCCAAGCTCTCGCCGGACCGGGATACTTGACGAGGGCCTCGATACCGCTCGCGCGAAGGTAGGTCTTCAGGGCGTCGCCAAGCGATGTACCGTCGGCCTTTTCGCCCACGCGCTTCGCGGACGCCATGGCCTAGTCCTGCGTAATCGGCATAATGAGATACAAGTAGCCACCGCCTGTTTTCAGGACGGCCGCCCGCGCCGCGTCTTTCATCCCGAACCGCACCTGCTCATCCCCTACGACCTTCAACCCGTCGAGCAGGAAATCGGAGTTGAAACGTATCTCCAGCGGGTCGCCTTCGAACTTGACGGGGATTTCCACGTGCGCTTCTCCCGATTCGGCGCTGCTGGATTCGACGATCATCGAATCCCCTTTCATGGAGAGACACACGGCTCGCGACTCCCGGGCGGAGAGTACGGCGGCCTGCCGAATCGCGTTCGCGAACTCCTCGCTGGATATCTCCAGTTTCTTGTCGTGATCGTCGGGAACCACCTCCCGGTAAGGAGGGAATCTCCCCTCGACAAGCTGCGCCACGAGCACGGCATCTTCCGTACGAAACAGGACGCGGCGCTCCATCACATTAATCTTGACGATTTCCTGGCCGTCCGCCATTTTCTGAAGCTGCTGAAGGGCCTTCACGGGAATGATAACCGAACAGGAAAAGGGCGACGCGGAATTCGCTTTGCGTTTGATCATCGCCAAGCGCCTCCCGTCCGTTCCAACCATCGTCAGACGAGGCGATTTTTCCTTCGCCTCGAATAGAATGCCGTTCAAGGCATAACGCTGCTTCTCGACGGCGACCGCGAATATAGTCTTCTCGATCATCTCTCCCAGGATTGCGCCCTCGATATCCAAGGAATTCTCGCTGGGAAAATCCGGTATATCCGGAAACTCCTCCTCGGAGACCCCCATGATGTTGAATTTGCTTCCCTGTCCCCTCACCACAAGTACGCTCTCTTCAAGCGAAAGAGCTAACCTTTCTTCGCGCGATTCAGTAACGATGCCATTCAGCGGATCGGCAGGAACAACGAGGCCCCCCTCCTCGGTCACCTCGACATCGCGTACGAAATACTTGATCCCGACTTCGAGATCCGTAGCCGAGAGTTCCAGCGCGCCTTCTACGGTTCGAAGTCGAATGTCTTTGAGAATTGGCTTAATGTTTCTCGGGTCAACAACACCTGATACGATGCGTAATGCCTCGCGCAATCCTGATCGCGAACAGGTAGCTTTCATGCCACACTCCTTCGGAATGATATTGATGAGTTATTTTATCAAACTCATCATATTACATCAATCCCGTTAATTTGTGGAAGACAGCGAAGAAGAAAAACACAACCCATTTATTCACATTAGGTTACAACAGGCGGCGTAATGTGGATAAACGACAAGAGAGTGTGGATAACTTCTCCATGAACTGCGTATGATATTGTTAAACAGCCGGTGGTCGATATAAGGCGATAGAAACCATAGAATAATCCACAACATGTCCACAATATCTGGACCGGCTGACAACGAAATATTAACCCGGACGGCTGTTTCCGTTTTCGAGCGACAATCGGAGGTGCTCCACCCGATCCGCCAAGGCGCGGTCTTCACGGATCACCGAACGGATCTTGTCTTCGGCGTGTAGTACGGTGCTGTGGTCGCGACCTCCGAAGTACCCGCCAATCTCTTCCAAGGAAAGGACGGTGAGGGACCGGGCCAAATACATGCAGACTTGTCTTGGCAAGACAATCGATCGTGTACGTTTTTTCGATTGAAGGTCCGATAGCTTGACCTTGAATTCGGCCGTCGTTACCCGAACGACATCTTCGATGGTAATGGCTGTGGGAGGCCGCGAAGGCTCATTAAGGGCCGTGCGCGCGGAGTCCATATCTATTGGCTGGTTGAGCAATGACGCGTACCCCACGACCTTGACAACAGCGCCGTCCAGTTCGCGAATATTCGTGGTGATCCTCTCGGCAATGAAATTGATCACGTCATCGGGAACGAAGACGCCCCGAAGTTCGGCTTTCTTCTTGAGAATTGCCACACGCATTTCGTAGCTAGGCGGATCGACGCGCGCCACCAAGCCGCTCTTGAAGCGCGATGTGAGCCGGGCTTGAAGTCCGCGGATTTCCTGCGGCGACTGGTCGCTCGAAAGCACGATTTGCTTTTGCGCGTTGTAGAGATCGTTGAATGTGTGAAAAAACTCTTCTTGGCTGCGCTCGGCGCGGGAGAGAAACTGGATGTCGTCAATGAGAAGCAAGTCGAGTTGACGGTAGCGGTCTCGGAAGGTGGGGAGCTCGTTTTTCTGGATCGCGGATATGAATTCGTTGACGAAGGATTCGCAAGAAAGGTAAGCGATGCGGAGCGACGGGTTCATGGCGAGCGCGGCATGACATATGGCCTGAAGGAGGTGAGATTTTCCCAACCCGACCGATCCATGCATGAACAGGGGGTTGTAGGTGGCCCCGGGCGACGCTGTCACGGCTTGGGCAGCGGCGTGCGCGAGTTGATTGGACGGTCCCACCACGAACGAAGAGAACGTGTAATGGTCGTTCAGACGCATGCCGCGCATGTGCGCAAACGGTTCGAAAGACATGGACGGCTTGCTCGGCGGGGACGTCTCGGGAGGACGCGACTTGCACGACGCATCAACCGCGAAAGCGATATTCAATCGCCGCCCGGTGCTTTCGAACACCGCGCTCGCGATGACGTTCATGTAATTATGGGAAAGCCATTCTTTGAAGAAGCGATGCGGAACGCCAATGACGATTTCTTCATCGCGGAATGTCGGCGGGTGAAGGTTTTGGAACCACGTCGCGAACTGTTGCTTGCTGACGCGGGATCGGATGTTGTCCAGAATCGCGGGCCACGCCGCGGACGATGTCGAGACGGACATATACTCGATCCTCCGAACGCGCACACCGGGCGAAGAAAAAGAAAACAGGTGCGTTATGCGCAACAGAGGAAACCTTACCGCGGCCCATCGGGCAGACGTGACGACTGCGCAAACCCCGGAGTCGCTCGAACTGCAGACGGCCTCTTCCGAGGCGCGGATATGCGGCAACGCAGGCGAAGAACCCGCGAGAAAGGCCACGCGTCGAGCCGTTCGGCTCTGTTGCGTCCAGTATGTTAGCGGCAGACGAGGAACGTGTCAACCGAAAAAAGAAAGTTATTTTTCCGACGGCGCGGAAGCGACCGCCCCCGCACTTGAAACGACGGGGCACTCTCGTATATGTTCTTCCTGTTCCCCCGGAACGGCGGAGGCGTTCAGAAAATGAACTACATGGAGCGCGTCGGCGTACTGCACGTCCACTCGCATTACAGCGACGGCAGTGCGAGCATCGCCGAAATCGTCGCCGCCGCTCGCCCGGCCGGACTCGACTTCCTTGTTCTTTCGGATCATGACACGCTGGCCGCCCGGCGGGAGGGATGGGAGGGGACGCACGAGGACGTCCAGGTGCTTGTCGCCGTCGAAATCACTCCCGCGCGAGAAGGGCACGTCCTAGCGATGAACGTCGGGCGTTGCGCCGGGTTCGCCGCACGGCCCAACAGGGAAACCCTCGACGCTGTGGCAACGCAGGGCGGCTATGCCCTCGTCGCGCATCCCTCGGGGAAAAGCAAACCGGCCTTGCGGATTCGGCAGCCTCCGTGGTACGACTGGAACCACCCGGCCGTTCGCGGCATGGAAATCTGGTCCTATCTCCACGACTGGATTGACGGCGTCGTCTGGTGGCGGTTGCCGATGGCCTACGAATTCTGGAAGCATCCGGAGCGCCGCGTCCAGGGCCCGTATCCGCGGATTCTTCGACTTTGGGACTGCCTCGGCCGAACGCGCCGGGTCGCCGGCTTGAGCGGGCTCGATTGCCACGCGCGCCGCGTTCCCCTTGCCGGGGTGCGCATCTTCCCGTACGAAAAGATGTTCCGCGCCGTCCGGAATCACCTCTTCATCGAGAAGGCCCGCTGGGAAGCCGACCCGATCGGAGCGCTTTGGGAGGCGCACGCCGAGGGGCGCGGTTTTGTCTCCCACGATGTCCTTGCCGACGCCCGCGGAACCCGGTGTTGGGCTGATGTTTCGGACGGCCGCGCGCTTCAGATGGGTCAAGAGACCTCTCACAAACCGGGCGCCAGAATAAGGTTGCGCCTTCCCCGCGTCGCGCGAGTACGCTGGATCGTGAACGGCGAATGCCGTTTGAGCCGAACCGCCGATGCGCTGGACCTCGAAGTGTCCGGCCCGGGCATATACCGCTTCGAAGCTACCCTCGACGGCGCGCCCTGGCTCTTCACGAACCCGTTCTATTTTCGGTAATCCGTGCCGCTCCCTGCCCCCGCCTCGTAAGCCGCGAAGCCGCTGCTTCGCACGAGAGTCGGCCGATCTGCGTCATCGAACGTGACAAACAGCGCCTCGATGCCCGGCATCGCCTCCACCGTCGCCAGGCCGTCCTGAACGCCGAGCACGCTCAGCGTGGTGCCCAGCACGTCGGTAGTCAGGGTGTCCGGCCCGATCACGGTGACGCTCGGCACGTCCTCAGCCGTGAGCCCCGTTCGCGGATCCACGATGTGCGAGTATCGCCTGCCGCCGATCTCGACATAGCGCTGGTAGTTGCCGGAGGTGGAGACGGCCTTGTCCGACAGCAGCAGGACGGCCAGCAGCGCGTGTGGGTTATTGGGGTCCCGCGGGTCCTGCACGCCGACGCGCCAGGGTGTCCCGTCGGGCTTCCGGCCGAGGGCGCAGATATCGCCGGCGACCGCGATCAGGGCGCTCTTCACGCCTTGTTCCTCAAACAGCTTTCGGACCTCATCGGCGCAGAAGCCCTTGCCCAGACCGCCCAAGTCCACGGCCACCGACCCCTTCAGAAGCCGGACCGTGCGGGCCGCTTCGTCCAGACGGATCGCGGTCACGTTCAGAAGCCCCCGTGCGCGGTCCAGTTCCTCGGTCGTGGGCAGGCGCATCTCCTTCCCGCAGGTGCGCCACAGATTCAGCAGGGGCGCGACGGTGATATCGAAGGCCCCCCCCGACCGTTCGTGCCAGGCGACACCCGCGGCCAGGGCGCGATAGAGGTCGTCGCTGACGCGCGCCGGTTCCCGCTTGGCCTTCTTCAGGGCCAAGGACAATTCCGAGTCGGGTCGCCGCGCGCTGAGCGTTTGTTCGAGCGCCTCGATCCGACCGAAAGCCGCGCCGAGACGCGTCTTGGCGGTCGCATCGTCTTCAGCCGTCACGGTAATGGTGACGTAGGTTCCGAGCAGAGACCGGCTCTCCGAAAGCGTGTGTCGAGCACGCTCCCCGCAACCGGAAGAAGCCAGAACCGCGGCTGCCGCCGCGAGAAGAAAAGCTTCGGTGAAACGTGAGCGCATGGCCGGAGTCCCTCGCCGATGTGATTGTTCCTACCTGCCCGTGAGATATGGCGGCATTATAGCAGAGAAGCGCGTCCTGACTTGCGATTCCCGTTGTCGGCCGCTAAGCTGGCGCGACGGAGACGCGGTGCGCGGCGAGCAACTGGGCGAAATGGACCCAGGGCCCTTTGGCCGTTGAGGAGGTTATTATGCGGCACACGACTCTCATCCCGGCGGCGATCATTCTGGCGGGTCTCGTCGGATGCGCGGGCAAGCCGGTCGGCGGCGGTTTGACTCCCGCGAAAAAGGACTACACGCGCCCCCTACCCGAGGGCGCGAACGCGCTTCGGAAAGTCTCCGATCCCGAGCGCCTTCCCGATCTTGCCGCCGCGTTCCCCGAGAATCCGAATGACCTCCTGAGGGCCATCCAGCGTAGCATGCGGTACTTCGCGTCCGACTGGAGCCGCGGCCATTATCCCATGGCAGGCGTGACGCACGATCGCGCCGTGGCGTCGCTGGTCGCCTTCCGGCAGGTTATCACGACGGCCGCCTCGCCGGAGGAGTTCCGAAAGCTCGTCCTGGAACGGTTCGACTTTTACGAATCGGTCGGCTGCGACGGACTGGGGACGGTGCTCTTCACGGGCTATTACACCCCCATCTTCGACGCGAGCCTGACGCCGGACGAGACCTACAAGTGGCCGTTGTACAAGCGCCCGCCCGATCTGGCGACCGACAAGGACGGCGCGGTGCTGGGTCGCCGGACGCCGGAAGGCTCGCTGGTGCCGGAGTATTACTCCCGGCGCGAGATTGACGGCGGCGCGCTGAAGGGCCGGGAGCTTGTGTATTTGAGGGACCGTTTCGAGGCTTACATTTGCGGCGTGCAGGGGTCGGCGCAGCTCCGCCTGCCGGACGGAACGAACCTGCGCGTCGGGTACGCGGGGACCAACGGTCGTCCGTACACGAGTGTCGGTCAATTGCTGATCGCCGACGGCCTGATGCCGCGCGACCGGCTGACGCTTTCTTCCTTGATCGTCTTCTTTCACGCGCATCCGGAAATCATGGACTCGTATCTTCCGCGCAACGAGCACTACGTCTTCTTCCAGGTCACCGATCTCCCGCCCACCGGCAGCCTCAACGTGCCCGTCACGGCCTATCGTTCCATCGCCACGGACAAGAAGATATTCCCGCGCGGGTGTCTGACGCTGGCGAATACGGAACTGCCCCACAAGGTGGTAGGAGGCGAACTGATCGCGCGGCCTTTCACGCAGTTCATGCTCGATCAGGACACGGGCAGCGCGATCCGCGCGCCCGGCCGCGCCGACATCTATCTCGGCGTCGGCGAGGCGGCGGGCAACGTGGCGGGGTGGATGTACCGCGAGGGGAAGTTGTATTACCTGTTCCTGAAGCGGTAGCGCCGAGTGGAACACGCCTGTTCGGCGCGGGGCACGTTTCAGGTGTGAGGGGTCCGCATCGGGAACCGTCCGGTGTCAGGTTCCCGAATCCGAGGCGGGTTCGTCGGCCGGCGCGGGGCTCTCGGAGTCGCCGCCCGAGGAGGGTGCCGGTCGGCTCGTCGCCGGGTTGTCTTCACCGAACAAGTTCTCGACCTGTGTCTGGATCTCCGGCCAAAGGGCGATGACGGTGCCCGCGATAATCAGGGCGGCGACAACGATGATGACGATGATGGCAAGGCGCGTTTTCTTGGCATCGCTCTTCTTTTGCGCGATCGCGTTCATGTCCACACCGTCAACGCGGGTTCCCGTGCTGATGTGCGTTCCGCATGCGACGCAGAACTGGGCGCCGGGAGCGAGAATCTCGCCGCACGCCGGGCACTTGGCATTCTCGACCCCGTACTCGCCCCCGTCCGATTCTTCGGAGCCGGTCTCGAGCGAGAAGCCCGGCGAACCGTCGTCGGCCTCCTCTCCCCCTGGCACGGGGATCAGGGATTTGCAGGCCGGACACCGGACCTGTTTGCCCGCCGCGCTCGCCGGGGCCGCGAGCTTCTTGCCGCATGAGCACTCGACGATGATCTTGTCGATCGCGGCGGGCGCGGGCGCCGAGTCGTCGGGCTCGGCGGGTACTTGAAAGACCTTACCGCACGCCGGGCACTTGACGCGCTTCCCGACGGCCGTGTCCGGGACTTTCAGAAGTTTTCCGCAGGGGCACGTGACTTGCATGCGAGGGCCTCGAAAAAGGCGGAAAGGTTCCACGGAAACGGCCCATTCTATTTCGGCCCGTGCTCGTTGTCAATTCGTGATCGAGCGCGCGGTGAGAGTCAGGCATCGGCGCGGTTCGCCCGCGCGACGGCGAGGGGGTCGCAGTGGACGGCCATGACGTCGAGCGCCATGCACTCGCAAGGCCGGTCCAGCAACTGGGCTACGGACGGGCATGTGCGGCCTTCGTCTCCGGAGACGAACTCCTTGACATACGTGCCGGATTCGACGCGGAGCGTGATGGAGAACTCGCTGACGGAGTCGCCTTTCGCGGGCAATTCGACGCCGACCTTCCGCACAACGCGCTCCCGAATCAGGTTCGAGCGGCGGTGCAGCACGCGGCGCGGCGTTTCCTGGCGGACCGTCGCGCTTTCGAGCGTCCGCAATCCGGCGAACGCCGCGCGTGGCGCGGAGGTGAGACACGCGACGACGACGCGATAGGTCTTGTCCGGCGCGAGCGAGTTCACGGCGTCAAGCACGGCATTGTCGGTGAAGTGCAGTTCGCGAATCTCCGCCTCGCTCCCGTGTTTCTCTCGGAACAGCCCTTCAACGTCCGCGATATCGAAGGTGCGCGTGCGCGGTTCGATCAGTTCCAGCACGAACGGCCGCCCGTCGCCCAGCATGCGCGCGTCCACGTCCTCACGGCCGACGCTGTGCAGCTTCGTTCCGCGGGCACGCGCGCGCGGCAGCAGGACGCACCCCAGCATTTCCTCGACGCTGGTCTGGAAGCGCTTGCCGGTGAAGTTGCATGTCGGACACCCCCGCCCGCGGCAGCGGCGGCAGGGCCACTTGCTCTGGGGAATTTCGCGCGAATGCTTCAGGTAGCGTCCGTAAAGATAGAGCGGCCGGACTCGAATCTCGGCGGTCAGCGTGTCGAGGTGAAGCATGATATGCGCGTCGGGCCGTTCGGGCGTGGGCGCGAGGTCCTTGTTCAGTTCGATGACGCGCAGCCCGACGCGGTGGTTCGCCTCGTGGCGCAACGCGATCGCATCGGCTTTCTGGATCGGCCCGCGAACGCGCGTCCCCAGCCAGAAGGTGCGGAATTCGACGTCGTCGCGCAGCGCCAGGACGCGGCGGGCGAGTTCCTCGACGGCGGCCTCGGTCAGGGGGGCCATGGGACTACTTCTTCCCGAGGAGAAAGGTCGTCCAGAGGCTCTTGGCGCCGGTCTTCTCGGCCGTCTGGACAACGGCGACGCCGACGCGGTCGTATTGCTCCTCGAGAAGCGCTTCGGCCTGCTCGGGTTGGACCGGGGCGCTCGATTCGAATACGCCGATCTGGACGGCGAAGGGAAGGCGTTCTTTCTCCAAGAGCTTTTGTGCCCGGCGGTGGTCGTGTCGGCCGAGGGCGGCCATGGCTTTCGAGTTCTCCGTGGCAATGCGTTCGAGCCGCGCGTCGGTTCGCAACGCGCCCCGGCCCAGTTCGGCGCGTTTCGCGTTGACCGCGGCAACCAGTTCCCCGGCCAGCGCGTCCGTATCGTACGTCGGGAAATCCCGCGCAAAGACCTGCGTCACCAGAAGCTGGCCCGTCAGTTGTCTCACGATACCGACGCCGACGCGGGTGACTTCGTCGTCGAGAATGTTCTTGCGATGGGCGGGGCTGTCCATCAGGCCGTCGTGCGCGGCCTGGAGGTCCGTGTTCGCGGCCAGGTTCTCGGTGAATTTCCGGGCGGCGATGCCGGCGCGCTTCAAACGGTCCTCCAGCGTCCCGCGCGTGGGCGAAATGTGCGCGAAGAAATCGTTCGCGGCCATGTCCTGGCTGTGCAGGCGGGCGACATCGGCAAGTTTCTCGTCGTACGCTAGGGCCGGCAGGCCCGCCCGGGCGCGTGCCTTGTTGGCCAGTTCGTAGAGGAACCTCTCTGCGCGTCTCAGGTCCGCCAGCACCGGACCATTGCCTTCGTTTCGATCGGGCGGCGGGTAGTCCACTCCCGCGTAGCAGCGCATCAATTCCAGGACAGACGGTCCCGCCGGCCCTGTGGCGGTCACCTCGACTGTGTACTTCCCCTTGCCCTTGTCGAACCAGACGATGTGCGCGAAGCGACGCTCGCCGTCCAGCTCCAGCGGCGTCTCGGCCACCTCGCCGTTCGGCAGGGTCACGATAAGTCGCGGGTTCTCGAATCCCGGATCGAGCGTCCCCTTCAACCAGTACGGCTTGCCGTATTTCGGCATGGTGGGAAACAGTTCGAGAGACGAGAATTTCTCCCCCGCCGCGAGCGTGATGTAGAGCATGCGCGGCAGAAATCCCTCGGCTTTGACGCCGATGCCGATCTGCGTCGCGGGCCGCAGGTGGAACGGGGCGTCTTCACGCTGAAGCGTTTCCATCACGCTTTCGACGGACGAGGTGCGGAAGACGGCGTAGCGGGAATTCGGCGCCGAGACTCCCGCCCGGTGCTGGCGATAGATCAGGGTTCCCAGCCGCGGCGAGAAATAGTCCACATAGTCGTGTTCGGCCATGTCCTCGGAATGTTCCCGCGCGACCGCCGAGAGGATCGGTTCCCACTTAAGCGACGCTTCGCCTTTGCGCGCCCGGTCGGCGTTGATGGCGTCGAGCAGTGCTCGTTCTTCGTCGTTCGGCGCCTCGAGCGCCGTTAAGCCCGAGGGATACCGTCCCGCGACGGGAAGCGCGCTCGCCATCGTTGCCGCCAAGGAGAGCACAAAGACTCCCAGGGCGAGACAGGCGAATGCTCGACGCGGCCGGCGATTAGCGCTGGTGCACATGAAACAATTCAGCCTTCCTATTCGCGTGTGCGGCTCCGGCATGGGGGCCTTCGCGCGCGCGTGTCGTGTCGCGATCCATGTCGCGATTTGTCGCGATCTTTCATAACCTCTTGGCCTTCAAGATATAAAGTGACTGTCTGGCTGCCCGCTTCCGTGCAATGAGACCTAAGTCTTCCATCTGTCTCAAATCCCGCTGGAGGGTTCGCCTGTGTACACCGGGGCATAGGGTCTCCAGGTTCCGGATATGCATCTCGCCATGGTCGACAAGGAAGCGCAACGCCGTTCTCTGTCGCTCATTCAACCCGTATTCTTGCGCGAGCAAGCCGCTTTCCATGGCCTTCTTGCCGCGTTCCGATGCTTCTTGGAGTTGAGTGGACAAGCTCTCGGCGAAGTATTCCAGCCAGCCGGTCATGTCCATGCCGCTTTCGCGCACGCCCTGGATCGCCGCGTAAAAGGCCGGTCGGTCGCGGTCGTAATATTCGCTGATTGTGAACAGTCGCTTGAAGTCGTATCCCGCCCGATACAGGCACAAGGTCGAGAGCAACCGAGACGTTCGCCCGTTTCCGTCCAGGAAGGGATGAATGTGGACAAGCTGGAACTGTGCCACCCCGCTGACCAGTACCGGATGCACTTGGCCCGGGTGGTTGAGCCATGAAGTCATTTCGACCATCAGCGCAGGGAGATAGTGGGCCGGCGGTGGTGTGTACACCGTTTCGCCCGTGGCCGAGTTGACCACGTAGTTCTGCACCTTGCGGTAGAACCCCGGCGTAGCCGCGCCGCCGCGCACCCCCTCAACCAGCCGCCTATGAATCTCGCGGATCAGGCCCTCGGTAAGCGGGCTGCCGCTCTCCAGATACTCCGAGACAAATCCGAAAGCCCTGCGGTAGTTCAGCAGTTCGCGAGCGTCGTCCGGATCGGCCTCGGGCACCGGCTCGCCTGCAAGAAGGCGCTCGGCCTGACTCAGCGTCAGGTGTGTGCCCTCGATGTGCGTCGTATGATGCGCTTCGAGTACGAGCGCCCGCTCGCCCATCGTACGAACCCAGTCTTCCGATAATGTCGCCGCTTCCAGGAAGCCCCGAGCCCGTTCGATCTGCGCTAAGGCCGCCGTGATGGCGTTGGTAATCGTGAACTTCGGCTGCAAACCTCGCGTTGCCGTCATGCTCATGCCTCGCGCGGGGGTACTCGGAACAGAAGCGCCGCGCTCACGTTATAGACAACCCGCGCGGGTGTCAAGCGCGGCCCTCCAGTGTCCCGCCTCCCGCGGGACACGCTGAAGGGCCTCCTGCCGCCTCGGCATCCCGGGTGCCACGCTCTTGCGAAGCAAGGGCGTGCCCGG
>Ga0180437_10009645_pt1 | contig 11908 bp, 8 predicted proteins | sample SS_ome_4_FD_132410 | JGI IMG/M metagenome (GOLD analysis project Ga0180437, IMG submission 132410) | Hypersaline lake sediment archaeal communities from the Salton Sea, California, USA - SS_3_D_1 metaG | ecosystem: Environmental > Aquatic > Non-marine Saline and Alkaline > Hypersaline > Sediment... | reverse complement strand
GCACTCGATGTGGTAAAGGAGGCGGGGGAAGGTGATGTGGATCGCGGGTGCCGTTGCGATGAGCGCATAGCAGACCCGCGCGGTGCTGGATCTTGCCGGGGATGGCATGGGAAGGCAGCTTGTTTGTGTGATGGTCGTCATGCATCATCGGGTGAGTATGTGCCGATCGTCGCATACGTGCGGCGCGGTGTGTGGGGGTGGATGTCGTGGGAGTGGGGCAGACAGAGCGTCGAGATGGGGCACAGCAGAGGAGTTTCGCGGGCGGAAGGTGAGCGGGGTTGAGCGCCGAAGTGTGCGGCAGACCGTCCAGGAGCGCGCAGGAGCGCGGTAGATTGACGTGAGGCTGGATGCCGTGCTACGATGGCGGTCGGAAGGCATAGAATCTGGTCAGGCCGCGATCAAGCGTCCCGGCGCAGGAGGCGACTCGAGATGAAGGCAGGACTCCGGCGCGGCGTGCGCCGCGGGTTGTTCGCGTGTGTATGCACGTGGGTTGCGTTGGGTGTGTTGGGGGCGGCACCGTGCTGGGCGGTGCTGGGGAAGAAAGAGCCGACGCCGGAGCAGACGGAGTGGTGGGGGAAGTTCTCGGGGGAGGTCCGCGTCAGCGAGCTGGAGCGGCACATCGAAGCCTTGACGAGCTTCAGCCCGCGCTTGGCCGGGTATCCGGGTGCGGCGGAGGCGGCAGAATACATCGTCGGGGAGCTGCGGAAGCTCGGGCTGGAGGATGTGAGCCAGCGGGGCCTGGTGGAAGAGGGGGAGAAGCTGCCGTACCGCGAATCGTTTTACGTGACGGTGCCGCGGGTGCTGGGGCAGCCGGCGGTGGAGGTGCTCGAGGGTGGGGAGGCGGTGGCGGAGTATCCGATTTACCCCCTGTGGCCGAATCTGGTGCGGACGTCTCAGCTTCCGGAGGGGGGCGAGACGTACCGGTTGATCGACGGTGGGGATGGGCAACTGGCGACGTTCAACGGGAAGGATATCGAGGGGACCGCGGTGCTGATGGAGTTCAACTGCGGGTCGGACTGGTTGAACGCGCCGCGGCTGGGGGCGCGGGCGGTGGTATTCGTCGAGCCGGAGACGACGACGAGGGGTGAGGCGGAGGCGAAGTTTCTCCGGATTCCGATCAACATTCCACGATTCTGGATCAGGCGGGGCGACGCGTACCACCTGCAGGCGCAGTTGAGGGCGCGGTCGGAGGTGAACGTGCGGCTGCGGTGTCGGATGCGGTGGGAGCGTCTGCCCGCGTGGAACGTGGTGGCCGAGATAGCGGGGACGGATCCGGAGCTGAGCGAGCAGACGGTGTTTCTGACGGCCTACTACGACTCGATGTCGATTGTGCCGCAGCTTTCGCCGGGCGCGGAGAACGCGGCGGGCGCGGCGAGCCTGCTGGAGATCACGCGAATCCTCGCGAAGTACCCGCCAAAGCGAACGGTGCGAGTGATCTTCAACGGGGCGCACTTCGTGGGGCTGGCGGGGATACGGAACTACATTGCCACGCACCTGGATGAGCTGATCGACGGGGTGCCGGTGGAGAGGGACAAGAAGTTCCTGGGGCTGATTCCGTACCGGGGGACGGTCAGGGAGAAGCTGCAGATCAACCTGTTTCTGGCCTTCGATCTGTCGACGCAGAGCCAGCGGGTGGGTGTGTTCTACAAGGGGATGTTCTACGATCAGCGCGAGGACACGGACATCAGCCGGCACTTCTCGGACTTCGCGCGAACGCTGCGGGAGAACGCAGCGCTGATGGGGGACTGGGAGACGACGGTGGGGTTCGGCTGGGACGCGAATGCGCAGTTCGCGGACGGCGTGAACCCGATCTACGGGAAACCGTGGCGGACGTTCATCATGGGGAATATCGCGCTGGACAACGAGCCGATCACGCTCGGCGGGGGCCGGGGTGCGGCGTTCGTGACGACGGACGACCAACGGGTATTGGCGGACACGCCGTTCGACACGATCGACAAGCTGAACTTCCGGAATCTGTTCGAGCAGACGTGCTTCCTGGCGGCGTCGATGTGGGACATGGTGAACGACCCGAAGATGCCGGTGGACAAGGAGCCGGAGTTCGACCGGATGACGGTTTCGGGGGGGTTCGCGGAGCTGTCGGTGAACGGGATGGCGTTCGATCCGACGAAGAGCATCGTGGCGGACAAAGTGATTCCGGGGACGATGGTGGTGGCGCGGATGTCGGAGTCGACGCTGATGGGGACGCGGGGCGACCTGGTGGAGATCGTGGATCCGAGCGGGCGGGTGCATTTCTGGGGTTATCCGACGATCAACGCATACGGCTGGCGGAAGCCGACGTATATCGAGGCCTACCACACGAACGAGGCGACGGGGAACATCGACTACGCGCCGGACTGGGGGCCGATGGGGAACCGGCACCACCCGAAGGACCCGACGGAGTTCTTCATCACGGGGGGCAAGAAGGAATTCACGGTGGTGCTGTTCGACTGCGTGCCGATCGCGCTGTATGACCTGGTGGACCCGCAGAGCCTGACGACGCTGCGGTACATCAAGGTATACGACGGGCGAACGGACGCGGAGCCCCGCCGGTATGGAGTGACGATCCCGCACCCGGAGCCATGGCGCGGACACGTGGAGGACGTGGCGCTGGTGTTCGCGGACAAAGGGCAGCGGGTGAAGGTGATGATGGGGCTGGGGCCGGGGTCGATCCGAATGCTGCTGCTGAACGCGGAGACGATCGACAAGGAGAACAAGAGCGGGCTGGGCTATCTGGCGGACGAGCCCTTTGCGCTGTCGCACACGCCGCTGCGCGTGACCGAGGACATGTGGGAGCTGGACGAGATCCGGATGCAGAAGCTGGAGGGGTTCCGGATCGTGAACCAGATCGTGTGGGATCTGCACCGGACGGCGGAGAAGCTGCTTGGGGAGGCGCGAGAGGCGCTGGCGAGGGGGGACTACGAGCTGGCGGACGCGAAGGCGCGGGGGGCGTGGGGGTATGAGGCGCGCGCATATCCGGCGGTGCTGTCGACGATGAACGACGTTGTGAAGGGGGTGCTGTTCTATCTGGCGCTGATGCTGCCGTTTGCGTTCTTCGTGGAGCGGCTGGTGTTCGCGTTCCCGGACCTGCGACAGCAGATCATGGGGTTCGTGGGGATATTCGTGGTGATCTGTTTGGTGTTCAGCTTCATCCACCCGGCGTTCGAGATCACGAACAACCCGTGGATCGTGCCGCTCGCGTTCATCATGGTGGCGCTGAGCGTGCTGGTGATCACGCTGGTGACGATGAAGTTCGAGGCGCAGTTGAAGGCGCTTCAGATGAAGATGTCGGGGGTGCACCGGGCGGACATCGGGCGGATGAGCGTGGCGGCGGCTGCGTTCTCGCTGGGGATCAGCAACATGAGAAAGCGGCGGGCGCGGACGTTGTTCACGTGCTTGACGCTGGTGCTGCTGACGTTCACGGTGCTGTCGTTTACGTCGGTGGAGACGGCGACGCGGTACAACGAGCGGAAGGCGAAGGGCGCGCCGACGTATCAGGGGCTGCTGATTCGGAACGCGATGTGGCAGCCGCTGGAAGAATCGGCGTACCGAGTGCTGAACGATGAGTTCGGGCGGGACCGGGCGGTGGCGCCGAGGGCGTGGTTCTTCACGTCGAAGACGGAGGAGCAGTCGTTCATCCAGGTGAGCACGGATGCGTCGGATGCGACGTATGATGCGCGGGCGGTGGCCGGGCTGAGCGCGGCCGAGTCGGATGTGACTGGGGTGGACGAGGCGCTGTCGGCCGGGCGGTGGTTCAGGCCGGACGATGTGCATGCGGCGATCATCCCGACGGGGATGGCGGAGGAGTTCCACATCGGGGGGGCCGACGTGGGGAAGGTGAAGATTTTCCTCGGGGGGGTGCCGTACGACCTGATCGGGATCATGAATGCGAGCGTGGCGAAGCGGGTGGTGGACCTGGATCAGGAGCCGCTGACACCCGTGGACTGGATCCAGATGCAGCGGATGGCGCGGCAGGGAGGCGGCCAGGGGCAGCAGCAGCAACAGAAGTCGGGGTTCCAGCAGTATCTGCACCTGTCGCCGGATCAGGTGGTGTTCATCCCGTTCGGGACGGCGCTGAACATGGGGGCCGAGGTGGAGTCGGTGGGGGTGAGCTTCGTGACGTCGGAGGAGGTGACGCACACGCTGAGGGCGCTCATGCCGCGGCTGGGGTTTAACCTCTACGCGGGTACGGGGAAGGAAATCCGGAAGTGGAGTGCGATCGGGCGGACGTCGATCATCGGGATGGGGGATGTCTTGGTTCCGATCCTGATCGCGGCGCTGATCGTGCTGAACACGATGCTGGGTGCGGTGTATGAGCGGGTGCGGGAGATTCACATCTTCAGCTCGATCGGGCTGGCGCCGAGCCACATTGCGATGCTGTTCATTGCGGAGTCGTTCGTATACGCGATTCTGGGCGCCATCTTCGGCTATCTGATCGGGCAGGGGATGGCGAAGCTGATCACGGTGTTCAACGTGCTGCCCGGTCTGTACCTGAACTACTCGTCGGTGGCAGCGGTGGCCTCGACGTCGGTGGTGATCGGGGTGGTGCTGCTGTCGACGCTGTATCCGGCGCGGAAGGCGTCGGAGGTGGCGACGCCGGCCATCGAGCGGAGATGGCACCTACCGGAACCGGAGGGGGACACGTGGCGGATCCCGCTGCCGTTTGCGGTGACCGGCGAGCAGGCGACGGCACTGACGCATTTCATGGTGGAGTGGTTCCAAGCGTACGAGGAGTACTCGGTGGGCGACTTCGTGACGGAAGATGTGAAGACGTACGAAGAGAAGGCCGAGTACGGGACGAGCCACGTGATCGAGCTGATGGCGTGGGTGGCGCCGTTCGACCTCGGGGTGAGCCAGCGGGTGCGGCTGCGGACGGTGCCGACGGACATGGAGGACGTGTTCGAGATCATGCTGCACCTGGAGCGGGTGAGCGGGGACGTGTCGTCGTGGCGGCGAGTGAACCAGCGGTTCCTGAACACGCTGCGGAAGCAGTTCTTGATCTGGCGGACGCTGCGGGCGGAGGAGCGAGACAAGTATCTGGGCTTGACTCCGGCGACGGGAGCGGCGGCGGCCGGTTCGTAGGGACGAGGCGGCGCGGGAGCTGTGAATCTTGTGAGAGGAAGGTAACCGGTGGCGGAGGACCTGGAGAGAGGCGAGGCCGAGCAGGAGGAGCAGCCGGACGTAGGGACGTTCTACGCGGAGCGCCGGCCGGAGCTGGAGCCGACGGAGTTCAAGTCGGGCTTCACGCTGAGGACGGTGCTGGGGGGGCTGTTCGTGGCGGCGGTGATGATGCCGGGGTCGATCTACCTGGGTCTGATGGTGGGGCAGGACCTGGGTCCGGCGGCGGAATGGACGACGATCATCCTGTTCACGGAGGTGGCGCGCCGGTCATTCACGGTCTTGACGCGGCAAGAGCTGTACACGATGTTCTACATGGCGCAGGGGCTGATTCACCGTCAGACGATGTTCGCGCTGGCGGGCGGGGCCTTTGCGTGGCTGATCTGGTCGCAGTATATCGTGAACTCTCCGGCGGCGGACAAGTTCGCGATCGCGGAGGAGCTGCCGACGTGGTACGCGCCGCCGCTGGGATCGGAGGCGTATGTCGAGCGGACGTTCTTCCACAAGGACTGGGTGATTCCGATCGCGCTGCTGGTGGGTCGAAATGTGTTGGACCGGCTGCAGTGGGTGGGGCTGGGGTACTTCCTGTTCCGGACGACATCGGACGTGGAGCGGCTGCCGTTCCCGATGGCGCACGTGGCGGCGCAGGGGGCGACGGCGCTGGCGGAGGTGTCGTCAGAGGAGGGGTCGTGGCGGTGGCCGGTGTTCAGCGTGGGGACGATGGTGGGGTTGGTGTACGGGGTGTTCTACGTAGGGATCCCGGTGATTACGAGCGGGTTCCTGGCGGAGCCGCTGCAGCTCATTCCGATTCCGTTCATCGACCTGATGAAGAACACGGAGGATATCTTCCCGGCCGGCCGCATCGGGCTCGGGACGGAGCTGGGCCTGGTGTTCTGGGGGTTCGTGGTGCCATTCCCGATTGTGGCCGGGCAGTTCTTCGCGGCGATGTTCTCGAACTTCATCTTCGCGCCGACGCTGTATCGCATCAGCCCCGGGCTGTTCCCGACGTGGGCGAAGGGGATGAACCTGATTCAGAGCGAGATGACGCTCGGGTTCGACCTGTTCATGAGCATCGGGATCGGGGTGGGGCTGACGATTGCGGTGATCGGCGCGCATACCGTGGTTGCGGCGGTGCTGCGTGCGCGAGTGCGGCGAGCGAGAGGGCAGGCTGGTGGTCGGGGCTACGGGGAAGTGCCGGAGGGAAGAGGCGATTTCCCGCTGTGGGCGGCGCTGGGAGCATGGTCGTTTTCGACGGTCGTCTATATCATCCTCTGCCATAGCTTGGTGCCGGAGTTTCCGCTGGTGTTCCTGATTCTGTTCGCGTTCTTCTGGACGCCGCTGATTTCGTATATGTCGGCGCGGCTGTTGGGGCTGACCGGCCGGCCGCTGCAGGTTCCGTACGTCGCGCAGGCGACGTTTATCTTGAGCGGGTACAAAGGAGTCGATATCTGGTTTGCGCCGGTGCCGTTCTTCGACCACGGATGGGCGGCGCACAGCTTCAGAGAGGTGGAGCTGACGGGGACGACTTTCCGCACGATCATCAAGGCGGAGATCCTGCTGCTGTCGCTGATGTTGGCCTCGAGCTTCGTGTATTGGTCGTTCTTCTGGCGGTCGAGCCAGATCCCGTCGTCGCAATATCCGTATGCACAGACGATGTGGCCGCTGCATGCGTTCTACCAGTGTCTGTGGGCGACCGCGACGCGGCCGTCGCCTGAGGGGCAGCCGACATTCCTGATCCAGGCGTTGAAGTTCCCGGTGATCGCGTACAGCGGTGTCGGAACGTTGCTGCTGTACGTCGCGTTCTCGGCGCTGCGGATACCGGTGCTGTGGTTCTACGGGACGGTGGCCGGGTTCGTGTATCCGATGTTCGTGTACGTGCCGATGTTCATCGGAGCGTGTTTGGGCAAGTACTACTTCGCGCGGCGGTTCGGCGCGCGGCGATGGATGCAGTACGCGCCGGTGCTGGCGGCGGGATACACGTGCGGACTGGGCCTGCTGGGGATGGCCACTATCGGGTTGACGATCATCTTCAAGGCCGTCCGGTCGCTGCCGTTCTAGGACCGGCGGTGGTGTAGGTTGAAGCGAGACGAGGAGAGAACGTTCATAGGTTGGCAGGGGATCTCGGTCCGGGTGCCGTCGGACTGGACGCTGGGGGCGGTGGGAGGTGATAGGAAGTCAGGGTATCTGCGGGTCGATGATGCGTACGTGCCGCGACTTCAGGTGAAGTGGTCGAGCAAGCACATCGACCTGGAGCGGAAGAGAAAGGAATACGTGAAGCGTTTGACGGTGGGGAAGCGGAAGCGGTCGACGGGGCTGGAGGTGAAGACCGACATAAAGGTCATCAGCAAGCGGGGGAAGCCGAAGAAGGAGCTGCTGACGTATGCCTGGCGGGGACGGCAGTGCGGAATGGGGGTGTTGTGGAACTGCGAGGTGTGCGGCCGAGCGCTGATCGCGCAGGTGTCGTGGCGGCCGGAGGAGGAGGGGCGGGGGCTGGCGCAGGAGGTGCTGCAGTCGCTGGACGATCACGGTATCGGGGGATGGGATACGTGGGCGGCGGACGGGCTGGTATATCTGGCGCCCAGCGAGTTCGGGCTGGAGGGGTGGAAGCGTATGACGCGCTACTTGGAGATGCGGCTGGAGCGGGATGGGGAGACGCTGAAGGTGGCGCGATGGGGAATGGTGCCGCTGGTGCTGGGGGAGCGGACGGTGAGAGAGTGGTTCGAGGACGAGAATCGACGGCGGCGAGATGTGAGGTGGCGAGCCGAGGAGTGTGAGATCAAGGGGCACGAAGGCATAATGGTGCGGGGTGAGAAACGTCGGCTCGCCGGAGGTGTGCGAAAACGGGCCGCGGAGATTGTGAGACGGTCGCCGGCGGTGTACTTCGATGCGCGGGCGTGGCACTGTCCGGTGTCGAACCGGCTGTATCTGGTGGAGAACTTGCATGGGAGGGAGGGCGAAATAGTCAGCGGTGTGCTGGACTCGATCATCTGCCACGAGGAGCAGTGAGGATGCGGCTGCGGCGAAGGCCGCGGCTGACGCCGGAGCAGGTGCTTGGGTCGCGGCCGGTGCGGGCGGAGGGACTGAAGACGGAGGCGATCGAGGGCGGAGGGCTGCGGCTCTTCGTAGAGCGTCGGAATGCGTGGTGGGTGCGTCTGCTGACGCTGATATTCCCGATACCGGGAGAGCGGCGGCTCGAGCTGGATTCGGTGGGGAAGCAGGTGTGGGACCTGTGTGACGGGGAACATACACTGGCGGATATGATTGCGATCTTTCAGGAGCGGCATAAGCTGACGCGTTCGGAGGCGGAATGGTCGCTGCGGACGTACCTGAGGGATCTGGGGAAGCGGCGGCTGGTGGGGTTTGCGGTGGGCACATCGGAGAGCGATGAGGGAGAGCGATGAGCGAGCGTCAGGGCACGGGAAGCGTGCTTGAAGGGCTGGAGAGCGGTGGGATTCAGAGGCAGATAGTGCTGCCGTGGTCGCGTGCGCTCCAGATGACGCGGGAGAACATCTTCGTACGGTTGGGGAGGTCGGCGATTACGGCGTCGGGGATTTTCCTGGGGATCGCGTTCCTGAGCGCGGTGCTGTTCGGGGCGGCGGCGGCGAGCGTGAAAGCGCGGCTGGACCTGACGGAGCTGGGGTTGGAGCACGAGGCGGCGGAGCTGCAGGCGAGGATCGTGTGGCTGGCGGCGATGTCGCTGCTGGTGGCGACGGTGGGGATCGTGAACTCGATGCTGATGTCGGTGACGGAGCGGTATAAGGAGATCGGGACGATGAAGTGCCTGGGGGCGCTGGACAGCTTCATCGTGCGGCTGTTCATATTGGAGGCGGGGCTGCTGGGGATTCTGGGGTCGATAGCGGGCGCGATCGTGGGGGCGGGTATCATGATGCTGGCGTACATGGGACGGATCGGGGCGAGGGGAGTGGGTGAGAGCTGGTCGGCGACGGCGCTGAAGCTGGGCGGAACGGAGATTCCGTTGTGGCTGTCGATCTTGCTGGCGATCGTGATCGGCGGCATCCTGTCCATAGCGGCGGCGCTGTACCCGGCGTGGCAGGCGGCCAAGATGCCGCCTGCGGCGGCGCTGCGCTCGGAGTTCTAGCCTGAGGAGAAAGGGAGGCCGCGCATGTCTGTGTATGAGTACATCGTAAGGACAAAGGATCTCTCCCGCGTCTACACGATGGGAGACACGAAGGTGCGGGCGCTGGACAATGTGGCGCTCGACATCCGGCGGGGGGAATATGTGTCGATCATGGGGCCGTCGGGGTCGGGGAAGTCCACTTTGTTCAATATGATCGGCGGCCTCGACAAACCGACGAATGGGACGGTGTTCATCGACGAGGTCGATATGGCGCAGCTCACGGCGTCGGAGCTGGCGTTCCTGCGGTGCCGGAAGATCGGGTACATTTTCCAGACGTTCAACTTGATCCCGGTGATGACGGCGCTGGAGAACGTGACGCTGCCGATGGTGTTCGCGGGACTGACCACGGAGGACGCAATGGAGAAGGGGATCGGGCTGCTGGGAACGGTCGGGCTCGGCGACCGGTACGATCACAAGCCGACGGAGCTGTCGGGCGGTCAGCAGCAGCGGGTTGCGACTGCGCGCGCGCTGGCGAACGATCCGGCGATCATCCTGGCGGACGAGCCGACGGGCAACCTGGACCTGCGCACGGGCAAGGAGATCATCAACCTGCTGAAGCAGATGAACGACGAGAAGAAGGTGACGATCATCTCTGCGACGCACGATCTGAAGATGATCGATGTGTCGGACCGGGTGGTGTGGATTCGCGACGGGAAGATCGAGCGGATAGAGGAGCGGAAGGACATCGACATTCAGGTGGGTCAGATGGAGGGGGAAGAGGAATAGGCGGACAGTCCCTCGGAGCAGGAAGCTCGGGGTTCGCCTCCGCGGGGACGGGGGCGAACTTCGTTCGCGCTGGATGTCGGTGGGGAGAGGCGGGGGATTTCTTGACAGGGCCAAGGCAATCGCCTATGATCTTCGAGGTGTCGGGCGCAGGGTCGACGTGCTGGATGGGGCGATGAAGAGGCAGTCAGGCTACGGCGGCTTTCCCACAATTCTGCTGACGTTTTCGCTGCTGCTTTTGGTGCTGGCGATCGGGTTCGTGGTCGGCCGGGTGGTAGTGGCGCGGCTGTATGTGAACATGGCGCCGAAGTTCGAGCAGCAGTCCGGGCCGGAGCCGAGCGTACCGGAGCCGGTTGAGGTGGCGGCGAAGCCGGGCCGGGTGTACGTGCCACCTCCGGCGCCACCGGAGCGGCCGCCCGAGGGGCTGCTGGAGGGGGAGAGGCCGCCGGAAGAGGGTGTGGGGCCCGCCGGGGAGCAGCCGGAAGTGCCGCTGTCGAGCGGGGGTGGGCCGGAGCAGTCGAGGCCGGAAGGGAAACGGCCGGAGGGGGCGGGGTCGGAGGCGGGAGGGAGGCCGCTGGTGCCCACGCAACGGCCGGCGGAGCCGAGCACTCCTCAAGTGAGGGGGACGGCACCGCGGGAGGAGCCCAAGGAGGCGGGGAGCTACTCGGTGCAGGTGGGAGTGTTTTCGTCGAGACAAGGAGCGCGCCGTATGGTGGACGAACTGGCGCGGAGCGGATATCCGGCTCGCATCGAAGTGGCGCGGAAGGGGACGCAGACACTGTATCGAGTGCTCACGGGGAGCTATCAGACAGAGTACGCGGCGCGGCAGGCGGTGGATCAACTCCGGCGGGAGGGGTTCGACGCTTTCATGGTGGAGCAGTGAGGTTTGGGGGTACGAAGAGGAGATCGGGAGAGAAGAAGGCGGTGACGAGAAAGAAGCGCAAGGAGCAAAAGCCGAGCGGAGAAGACGTGGTGGAGCAAGCGGCCCGGGAGGAGGTGGAGCAGGGGGAGGCGGAGGCGGCTCTGCCGGAGGAGCCGTTGGTCTCGGCAGAGGAGGAAGCGGCGCCGAAAGAGGAGTCCGAGGTCGCGGTGCTTCAGGAGGAGCTGGGGCTGCTGGAGACGCAGCTCCAGAACATGAGGGACCGCTACATCAGGGCGGTCGCCGACCTCGACAATTCGCGCAAGCGGGCGGGCCAGGCGATCATGGAGGCGCGGAAGGAGGCCGTGGCGGGGGTGCTGTCGGACGTGCTGTCGGTGGTGGATGATTTCGAGCGGGCACTGGAGATAGCGCGACCGGGAGCGAAGGCGCCGCGCGAGACGCGGGCCGTGTATGAGGGGGTGGAGCTGATCTATCGGCAGCTCATGCAGATGCTGGAACGCAGGGGGGTGCGGGGAATCGAGGCGGTGGGGCAGGCTTTCGATCCGACGCGGCACGAGGCGGTGGCGCAGGTGCCGGCGAGCGATGAGGTGAAGGAGGGGACGGTCGCGCTGGAGATGCAGAAGGGGTACCTGGTTGGCGACCGCGTACTGCGGCCGAGCAAGGTGTGCGTTGCGGTGCGGGAGTCGCCGGAGGGGGCGTAGAGGCGCAAGAGGTAGGGTGCGGCGCACCGTCGAAGGAGTGGAGGCTGCCGAACGCGAGGCCGGAAAGAGCAGTCTGTCGGCGAGGTTGAGCCGTGGCATCAGGGAGACGTAAGAGACGGAAAGCGAATGCACCGGAGGCGGCGTCTGCGGAGTCGGGGAGAGAGGTCGAGGACTCTGTCGAGCCGTCGGGCCAGGAAGCTACGGAGGCGAAGGCCACGAAGGAAGAGGTTGCTTCGCCGGGAGAGGGAGAAAGCCTCATGTCGAGCATCGAAAGTGCGAGCACGGCAGTTATCCGAGTGATCGGGATAGGAGGGGCGGGCAGCAATGCCGTGGACCGCATGATCGAAGCGG
>Ga0180437_10009644_pt1 | contig 11908 bp, 11 predicted proteins | sample SS_ome_4_FD_132410 | JGI IMG/M metagenome (GOLD analysis project Ga0180437, IMG submission 132410) | Hypersaline lake sediment archaeal communities from the Salton Sea, California, USA - SS_3_D_1 metaG | ecosystem: Environmental > Aquatic > Non-marine Saline and Alkaline > Hypersaline >... | reverse complement strand
GAGACTGCCCAGAATATAAGTAAAAAGATTCCTGATATAAGGCTTACATTTGATGAAGCAATTGACATGTTCGAAAAGGAGTATATAAAAGCAGCATTAGAAAAGTTTAAAAATATCAAAGTCGCAGCTAGAAAAATAGGCCTAAGATATGAGACCTTGCACAAGAAAGCAAAGGAACTGGGCCTTAGATAAGGGGTGATGGGTACAGGAGGTTGGTGTAAATGAAAAAGATACTATTATTTTGCATTGTTTTATTGTTACTAATTTCTATACTCGGTTGTGTTCCTAAGCAAAAGAATGATGCAGTCATCATTAATACGATAACAGGCGACAGCAAAAGCGCTGACGAGTTCTACGGCATGGAAGCTGTGACAGGTGAAGCTGTTGTTGAAGCTGCAGAAACAGAAGAAGTACAAGAGGAAATAGTTGAAGAGACAATAGAAGAGCCAGAGGTTGAAGAAGAGATTGTTGAAGAAGAATCTGAACCAATACAGCAACCTCAGCCAAGCACGAATCCAAGAGTGGCAGACCACTATGACCGGATGCGAAGATATGCAGGTTTGATTGATCTTAACATTTTGACAACAGATAACTGTGATGAGACTCGCGTGCAATGGCAACAGAAGCTGGAAGAAGAAGAGGAAAATCTTCTTGACATGCAGGAAGAGCTAGACACATTACAATCTACATATGATAACAAGAACGATCTACTCGATACTGCTATCAGAGAGTATGAAGAAGCTGTTGAGGACGGAGACGAGGATCAGATAGAATCAAAAGAAGACAAAGTGAAGAAGGCAAGAGATGAACTTGACGAAGCAGAAGAAGAACTTGAAGACAAGGAAGACGAATACGAAGAAAAAGAAGAGTACATCGATGATATAGATACAACATTAGATCTGATAAAGGATGAGTGTGTTAGGTTGAGTTGAAGAATTAGATTTCCTTAGTATTCCAATATTCATTAAGATGGGAAATCTTGTTTCCTCTCATCTTTAAGAGCATGATTCCGACCATGTGCCCTTTTCGCCATTTCTTATCTTTTTTCCATTTATGGACGTTCTTGCACTCCCATTCTGCAAAGCCTGTTTTTCCATCCTTAGAAACATGACAATTCTTTAACTTGAATTTTATGTTCTTTGTTTCTCTTCCTACAACAACATCCCAAAACTTCTTGATCTGTTTGTGCCCTCTATATGGTTTCGCTAATGGACTTTCCTGATATATGCCATTTTTTGTAAAACATTCTAAAATTAAGTTAGAATCTTGATTTTCCCAAGCCTTTCCATACTTTTTCATCACTCCTTTAATCTGTTTAACATCCATTTTATTTTTTTAACTTATGTATTATATTTCTTAAGAAGATGCTCTTGTCTGTCTTTGACAGACGGTTGTCTATGCGCGTAAGTTTCATCAGGTCATCTTCTATGTCAGGCTTGAAATGCTTCAAGTCCTGGTGCCATCGTTTCATGCTGTTCATCAGAAATTTCCTGTTCTTTGCGTAATGAGCTTGTGCGATGAAGAAGATTATCTCTTTCATGTTCTCTATGAAGTGGAACGGATTTCTGTAATAGCAAGGATCACCCATCCACCATAGTTTAGTTTGCAAGTGTTTGATTCTATCTTTTACAATCGCGTCTGCGAGTTGTTTAGGATATTTTCTTAGTTTTGCCTTGAATTTTGTAAGAAGTTTTTTAGGATCATAGACAGGCATTGATTCCATTATCAAAAATTGTGCATTGTCCTGCAGTTTCAGCAAGTTAGATTTGTTCTTGAATATCTCGTCTGTCAATTTCTTCAATAGTTTAGTTTCAAGAACGTGCCATCCTATATCCAGTTTCTTTTCTTTCCAAACACATATCTGCCAGTAATCATTGCCATAAAAGCCAGGATAGTATTCAATGTCCAGAAGATCGTTCAATTCTATCTCTAACTCTTTCTTGTACTTGATGTCTTTCAATAGTACGGTGTAATCAATGTCAGATGTTTTTGTGTGCCGTTTCACAGCCCTACTGCCGTGTATATAGAACGCGTCAACATACTTTAGTTTCGATAACCTCTTTTTTAGCTCTTTGGTGAGCCTATCATATGGCATGCTGAAAATCAAGCAGGAATCGTATATAAAACTATTGCTTTCTACGAAATCTTTATATATGAACCTCTATAGATGTGTAGTATGAAATACCTATTCGTTCACGGAGCATATTGTCATCTGAGAGATTAGGTTTAGTTCTATCATTATTTTATCTTAAATTTTTATAGGAGGTTAAAATGAGATTTCAAGATTCAGATTATAAAAAAGATGTCAAGGCAATGCGAAAGTATGATTCGCTCGAAGGATTCCCAGAAGTCAAGGGTTATGATTTCGAACAGACGTTTGATTTTGACAGTTTTATCCAGTCTTTCAAGAACATGGGAATCCAAGGAACCAATCTGGGTTTCGGGATTGAGATTGTGAAGAAGATGATTGACGAAAAGGCAAAGATATTTTTGTCGTGCACTTCAAACATGGTGAGCAGCGGGAACAGGGAAATCATCAGATTTTTGGTGAAGAATAATTTCATTGATGTACTTGTCATGTCTGCAGGCGGTGTTGAAGAAGACATTATCAAAACACTGAAACCTTTCGTGCTAGGTTCATTCGACATTGCAGGCAATATTTTGTACGAGAAGGGCGTGGGAAGGATAGGGAACATATTCGCGCCATTTGATCGTTACTTGTATTTTGAAGAGTTCATGAATCCTTTCTTTGACAGAATATATGAAGAACAGAAAGAAAAAAACAAGATATTTACAGCTTCAGAGTTCATCAATGAGTTGGGGAAAGAAATAAATAATGAAGATTCCATACTGTATTGGGCTTACAAGAACAAGATTCCTGTGTTTTGCCCTGCACTGACTGACGGTGCGATAGGAGACCTGATTCATTTCCAATTACAGAAAGGAAGGAATCTGTATATTGATGTTGCTGCTGACCATCACAAGATCGTGAAATATGTTTTGGCGCACGAAAAGACAGGCGCAATCCTTTTAGGAGGCGGGGTCTCAAAACACTACATACTTAATGCGAACATATTCAAGGACGGTCTGGACTATGCAGTCTATATCACGACAGCTGGCGAATACGATGCTAGCGATTCAGGCGGGAACCAGCAGGAAGCAATGTCCTGGGCTAAAATAAAATTGCAAGCGCCTAATGTGAAGATCGTGTGCGAAGCAAGCATAGCTTTTCCGTTGCTTGTTGCAGGAACTTTTGGAAAATATTACCATGACAGAAAAGATTGAGAACAAGGAACTGAGAATGAAGCACTACTGTGAACCGTGCGGTGCTAAATGCTGTTACACAGGCAGTCCTCTATACCTGCCAGAGGAAAGAGAATTAGTTGTTGCACAGCATCCAGATCACTTCATTGAAATCAGGGGCAACTTTGTCATTCCAAAACCGCAGGGTTTCTGCCCTTACCTGAACGGAGATAAATTGTGCACTATCCAAGACCAGAAAGGAGTAGACTGTTTGATATATCCTTTGGATCCAATGTATAAAAGAGGATTTGTAGAACTTGTCATTGACATGAGCTGTCCTGCGTATGACAGGATTACGCCTGAATTTGTCGCGTCTGCAATCGTCCTGGGTGCAGAATGGATAAAGAAGTTTAGTGTAGAAAGTTTCGATGAATATTGGGACCAGTTCAAGAGATTCAATCCCGACCAATTCCATCTCTGCCTGTCAGACTATCTAAAGAATGTAAGAAATAAAAAATTTCTGAGAACAGTCAAAAGGAAACTTGCAGATAAGATTCGAAGTGCAGGCAAAACACTGCACAGCTGGAATGACAATATACTTCTGAAAGAAGAACTGGCAGACTTGTTGAGCTAGATTATAAAGAACAAGATAACAGGTATCAACAAACAGCCCATGCTGTGGTTCTTTCCTATCCCGAGATAAATCGGCACTAGTCCTAGACAAGTGCTCACTGCAAGGACGAACAGCCCGATAAGACCGCAGAAGATAAAGACCAAAGTTATTATCAATAATATGATTCCTATTGACAAGTAAGTGTAATTGACTTTTCCAATTATCCTTGAAAATATCTTTGCGAAAAAGAGTGCGAGATATGTTGCGATGCCTGCAACAATCAATGCGCATGCGATTATTGTGATCAGTTGCGGCAGAGTTAATTTACCAAGTATTTCTAACACAACTATGACTGCGCCGTTCCGTGCTTTTTCTATTGTGAACAATGTGACCAGACTAATTAGGAAATTCACAGTATTGATTGCTCCTTGCAGGATCAGATAACCTAACACACCTATGTCCCCAACAATAATACTGCCTATGATGCCTGCCTGCGCAGCGCCAACGCCTGGAAACAAGCCTGTCATGCTTCCTGCGATCGTGCCTCCTGTTATTGATTTTGTTATAAGTTTTTTGTCTATTTCCAGATCTTCTGTTATTCTTTGTTTAGGCATCTGTGTCTTTTCAAACAGACTGTTGAATAACATTGAAACTCCGAACAAGCCAGACAGCAATGGAAACAAAGGATCCTTGAAGATTGGATTGCTCAATATGATGTAACCTAGAATCCCGCTCAATATGCAGACAACAAAAGCCCAGAACTTGTTGTTCAGGGATTTTTCTTTCAATATCATGAATGCAACTATTACAATTAGAATATAGCCCATAACAGGATTTATTTTTTCAAAGATTGGAGGGAGTAAAAGAATTAACACTGGAATGATTGCAATAGAAGTAAGAACAGACAGTAAAGAACCAATCACAGTCAATTTGACACATTCGAAAGCCTTTCCTTCCAATACAAGTTTGTGCGCAGGCATTATTGCCAATGCAGTATCTTCATCAGGTATGCCTAACAAAGCGCCGGGAATGAAATCAAGAAAAGTGTGCGTGACTGCCAAACTAATGATGAAAACTGCCAATACAATTGGCGAAACGAACTGCAGTAGGATTGGAGAGATCGATAATAACAATAATGCAACCAGGTTTACATGTATGCCTGGGATCAGGCCTGTGACACAGCCGAATGCACAGCCGATGATTATTGCGGTAAGGAGTAATAGCATCGTAAGAAGTCTTCCGGCTCTTTTAACGGCAGAGGCGGGACTTCCACAAACATCTGTTTGTTTTGAACCCGCGAGACCTGGGTAGGTCACCCGGCCTTCAACCGGGCGCAATAACCAGACTATGCGACTCTGCCATAGTCAGAACCGGAAAACTTAAATATAATCCTGTCTTATTATACAATACTGGGTAGGTCGCCTGGGAGTCGGGTGCAATATTATGCGACTCTGTTTTTCTTTTTTCATTCTAAGAAACTAGTTTTGATTCTTCATAAGCTTTCTTTGCTAACTTTTGTAATAATTCTATTCAGCAAGATTTAAATATGATTAATTGCTAGCTGTACATATGGCAAACAAGAGGATGTGGCTCACAAAGAAGCAGATCAAGAATAGGCTCATAACTGCAGCTATTATTATTGCAATTCTTATCATCATTGGTTTCTGGGCATTCAGGCCTACTGGAGAGGTTGAGCAGGAAACTGTCGCAGAGCCAGAAGCAGAAATGCAGGAGCAAATTGAACAAGTGGAGACATTACCTGAAGATGGAGAAGAAATGCAGGCAGGAACAGAAGAACCTGAAGTTATAAGAAACAGCTGCAAGATTGACCTGAAGCATGCAGAAGATGAAGTTCTTGATGCATATAATATCAAAAAGAAGGCAGAAGATAGGTTGGTTGAACTTGAAGGGGAAAGAGCAGAGATTCAAAAAGAGATAGCAGACGCAGAGGATCTTCTAGAAGACAGTGAAGAAGCTTTGGAAGAATTAAGACAAAGCTGTATAGAATAATTCTATTTTAATTTCTTCATGACATCTGCAAGAATTGTTGTGAACAGTTCTAATTCTCTTTCCTTGACATCCAATGGTGGAAGAACTCTTATTGTCTTGTAACCGCAAGGCGCTAATAGAAGTCCTCGTTTCAGACATTCATAGAGTATCTTTTTACGTTTTTTCTGGTCACTAATCTCAAAAGCATCCAATAAACCGAGTCCTCTAACATCAACAATGTGCTTTGGATATTTCTGCTGTATGTCTTCCAGCCTGTTTCTTAATTGTTTTCCCATCTTTGCTGCATTGTCGAGCAGACGTTCTTTCTGTATGATCTCGATTGTCTTGTAACCTACTGCTGTCGCGATCGCATTGCCTTCGCCCCAAGTACTGCTGATCCTGCCCTCTATCTTTGGAAAAAGTTCTTTCTTTCCGACTGTCGCGCCGACCTTTAATGCCTTGCCAGAAGCAATCATATCTGGCTTTACACCAAAGTTTTCGCAGGCCCACCATTTTCCTGTCCTTCCCATGCCTGCCTGCACTTCGTCGCTTATTATAGGGATGTCGTTCTGCTGTGCAACATCATAGACTTCCCTGAATGCGTCAGGATTTGGAAATCTATAACCGCCTTCGCCCTGCACAGGCTCTATGATTATGTAAGAAACCTCTTCAGGCCTGATTACTCCGCAATCCTTGTCTAAAGTTTCTGCAAGAACATTTGTTTTTCCTCCTTTCCTGCTGATGCAGTACCAGTTGCAATTGTTCTTGTCCTTGACAATAGGATACGGGAATGAAATCACTTTCGGGATCTGCGGATAAAACATTCGATGCTGCCACTTGCTCCTGTTCAATGATAGTGCTCCCAAGGTCCTTCCATGGAACGCACCGTCAAAACATATTCCATAACCGAAATTCTTTCTTGATTGATAACATAATTTTATTGCATTCTCTACTGCTTCTGCGCCACTGTTCGAGAAGAATGCCTGATCAAACCTGAACTGTTTTGTTATTTCCTTCAATTTATGATGCAGGTGTGATGGTGTCGGCAAGCTCAAATCTGGCTTATGGCCATAGCCTGATATGAAGTCAGCGCCTGCATAACGGTCAGGATCAATGCCTGCCAATTCCCTTGCCATTGCTGTCAATGCAGGATTGTTATAACCTAAAGGAGAACTTCCTACGTGAGAGCAGAAATCCATGATTATATTTTCATCAACATCAGTACAGAACGGTCCAATAGCCGGAGCCTTCCTGTTCCATACAAAATAAGGATTGTAAGTAGAAACAGCAGCATACTTCATGTGATAACTGACCCATCTCTTTGCATTACTGCCTGGCAATTTCTTTACTTTGGGTTCTACAACATCTCTATCCATCATTTAAACATGCACCTCTTTATGCTCGATAAAAAGAAATCTTGCTTTATAAACTTATGCATTCTCTGCTTATAAATAATTATTCTATCTGAGCCTTCTGCAGTTTGCCGCTGAAGTCTGTCGAAATGACTTTCAGTTCTGTGTATGTTTCAATCGCTCCGCCTGCGCCGCCGGCTTCTCGATGGCCGTTGCCTGTGCTTTTCAGACCGCCGAACGGGGTCTGGATTTCTGCGCCGATTGTTGATGTGTTTATGTACACCAGACCTGCTTCGATGTCTCTAGCTGCGATCTCTGCGTTGTTTATGTCTTGCGTGAAGATTGAAGATGAAAGTCCATATTCAATATTGTTTGCAATCTTTATAGCGTCCTGCAAGTTATTTGCTTTGATTAATGCGACAACAGGACCGAATATCTCTTCCTGTGCGATCCGCATACTAGGTTTCACATTCGTGAAAATTGTCGGTTTATAGAAATAACCTTTCCTGCAATCTCCTGTTTTGTGAAAATTTCCACCACACAAAAGTTTTGCTTTGTCTTTGTTTTTTCCAATCAATACATAGTCGTGCACTTTCTTTAGCTGCTCTTCATTGATTAATGGACCCACATCTATATTCTTGTTTCCCGGGCCTAGTTTCAGTTTCTTTACTCTTGTCAAAAACATCTTCTGGAACTTGTCGAATACTTTTTTATGGATAATAACTCGCGAACCTGCAGTACATCTCTGTCCTGTAGTTCCGAAACCAGCCCATAGGCATCCTTCGACTGCCAATTCTAGATTAGCATCATCCATCACAATGATAGGATTCTTACCGCCCATTTCCAAACTATGAGGTCTAAGTTTTTCAGCGCATATCTTGCTTATGCCCTTGCCGACTGCACTGCTTCCTGTGAAAGAAACACCGTTCACATCCTTGTGGTTGAGCAACGGGTTGCCAACTTCACCGCCTGCACCGTTCACTAAATTAAGAACTCCTTTTGGAAGGCCTGCCTTTTCAAAGATCTTTACAAACTCGTGCGCGCAAACTGAAGTGTATTGGCTCGGCTTGAATACAACTGTGTTTCCGTAGATTAAAGCTGGAAATATCTTCCATCCTGGGATTGCAATAGGAAAATTCCATGGTGTGATGCACGCGAAAACACCGACAGGTTGTCTGATTGATCTCATTGTCTTGTTCTTCAGTTCTGATTCAAAGGTCTGTCCCCAGCCCCGTCTTCCTTCTGCTGCAAAATAAAAACCAATGTCTATTGCCTCTTGAACATCGCCGTCTGCCTCTTTCTTTACCTTGCCCATCTCTCTCACTACAATATTGCCCAACCTGTGCTTGTTTTCCAGCAACAATTGTGCAGCTCTGAACAAGATTTCTCCTCTTTTCGGAGCAGGCATCATTTTCCAGGTCTCAAGTGCTTTTTTCGCAGCCTTTACTGCATTATCAACATCCTTTTTTCCGCTTCTTGGGACGATTGCGACAACATCCTTTGTATTTGCAGGGTTCAATGATTTCAAAGTCTTTTTAGAAACAGCATCCACCCATTTTCCATTGATATAGTTCTTGATCTTGACAGCCATAATATACACCTCTTTCTGACCTGTTTATAATATAGAGATATATAAACATTTTCTATATATACTCACAGATAACCTAGTTATCTGTTCGTAATAAGCAAAAAGACTTATCTATACAGAATAGAATCTTTTTGCTATATATAGGCTAAATTTTTTAAATAGCTCAAAATAAGCTATATACATGGACCTAGATGAAATCATGCGGATACAGAAGAATGTACAGTTCTTTCTATATCCAAAAAAAGACATAAAAGAGATTATACCAAATCCTAATGCAATTCCCCTTCTTGCAGAATTTCTCTGCATGGCAGTTCCAAAACGGACTTTTGTTGATCTAGAATTCGAGATAATGGATGATGAGATGTGGAGACTGATCCGCGAAGACATTCGAAAGCAAAAAGTCAAAGGAACGCCTAGTAAGTCGCAAGCAAAAGGTTATCTTGTAAAATCAGATTATGGCACAGAGGTTCATCTTGGGGTTTTAAAGCATATTGAGAATTTAGCACGCTTACTTATCGAGCCCATTATAAGCACACCTAGACTTTCCTGGAAAAAATTATTGAGGGAAGCAGGAGAAGATGTAGGGCCTGCCTATAAAGAAAGGCTTGAAGAATTAAGAAATACTTTTTCAAGGCTTGGCATGAAATTAACAAGAAAGACCATTGAAGAAGATGTCAAGAGGACCTTGGGAAGGATTTATGAAACATTGAATGTAGCTTGCAGCGAACAAATAGAAGAGATAAAAAGAAAGTCTTTAGGCTGGCTCATACAGAACCTTCAGCATACAGACTTTTCAGATAAAGACCGTATGCGATATGGTTGGGCCTGTCTTGTGAGTGACCGTCCTGAACAAAATTATGCAGTACAGTATTTAAGATCGCCAGGCAATGAACTTTCTCATATCAAGCAAGGCCTTCATCTTTCTATAACAGAAGGAGAAATAACAGATGAGAATTTTTTTAGCTTCCAGCTTTTATCTTTAATGGCTCCATATCCCGGTTCAGACATGACCGGCATAATGACAGGTTTCGTTAGTGATTTAATAGGAAGCCATGAAAAAACAGAGAGTGCAGAAACTGAAAGAAAAAAAGCATTGGAATATGCAGAAGGCATTACAGCAAAAGTCGAACGAAAAGAAAGAGAATGGCAAAAAGAAAAAGAAGACAGGGACAGAAGATATAATGCATTAAAAGGAAATTATGAAACAGCACAAACAAGAATTCGAGAGCTGGAAGCAAGACCTGCTACTTCTCCAGAAGATAAAGAAGAATTACAAAGCTTGAGGACAGAGTGTACAGGATTAAGAGATCAAATTTCAGATCTTGAGACAGAATTGAAAGATGAGAAAGAATTCAGTGCGGTTTGTGCAGACGAAGCAGCTACTTATGAAGAAAAACTCATTCTTGAAAGAAGAAGGGTTGCAGAATTAGAGTCAAGATTGCCGCAAGATCAGATAACTGTTGTGCAAAGACCTATCTATCTTGTGCAAGATCCGGATGATCCTCAGCTTCAGGCAAAGATCGAGAATAGGCTGGGTTTGAATTACTATATTGTGTGTGCGATACTCGGTCCTGGATTCAACATGTTCAGGAATCCTAGGTTATCACAAGCAAGCCTGAAGAAGAATGCTACTGGCAAATTGAAAGAGATCAACACTTACCTTGGCAATGGTAATGAATTTAAGCTTAGAGACAAAGAATACAGAAAACACGTGGATGAACTGATCAAAGGCGGCGCAATCGTCGACCATAGAGGACTTACTTTGATGAAACCTGCAGATATAAGAGACCCTCTCTTGAGAAAAGTGGTAGATCTATTGTACGAAGCAAAGAGAGAGGCAGAGAACTAATTTTTAAAATAGCATCATTTAAATATGAATAAAGTATCCTATAGTAAAACTAGGTGAGGTAAAATGAAAAAACTTACAATTTTGATGTTAATTCTGATTGTTCTATGTATTTTTGGGTGCAAAGCTCCTGAAGCTACAGTAGAACCTATCAAGATAGGCTATAGCACGCCGCTTACAGGTGATCTTGCTTCTTTAGGAGAAGCAAACAATCAAGGAATAGAACTTGCATTAGAAGAGATCAATGCAAAAGGCGGTATCGCAGGAAGACCTGTAAAATTGATTATTGAAGATGACAGGTTTGAAGGTTCATTAACTCTGAAAGCATACCACAAACTAGTTGACATTGATAATGTGGATGTTATGTTGACTGCAACTTATGGCGGAATATTGACAACTGCTAATCTGGCAGATGCTGCAGAAGTTGTTGTCATAAACACTGTGGATACTGCAGAAGAACTGGCAGAAGCAGGTGAATATGTTTTTGCAATAGGCATCTATGACGAAGGCATTGGTTATGCATTGGCAGATTTTGCAAACGAACAAGGAAAAACAGTAGGTGTCATGTATCTTAATACAGATCCGTTCATTGCGCTTGTCAAGGATTCTTTCTTGGAAAGATATGAAGGAGATGTCTTGATCAATGAAGGCTACGGTCCTTTGGATACAGATTTCAGGGTGCAATTAACAAAGGCAAAAGATAAAGATATTGAATTGCTTGTTATTCTTGGCTTTGAAGAAGCAGGCCGTGTTTTGAAGCAGGCGAGGGAAATGGGTATTGACGCCGATTTCGCAGGAATTGACATATTCGGAACAAATGAATTGTTCGAGAACAGTGTGGGTGCTGCAAAAGGAGCTTACTTTACTTCATGGGAAGCGCAGGATGAAGAAACGTATTCTACATTCCTTGCAAAATACATGGAAAAGTACGGACATGAACCTGAACAGGCAATGTTTACTGTGCTTGGTTATGATGCAATGAACATTGTTGCAAAAACAATGGAGCAAGTGATTGCAGAAGGCAATCAGGCTGCTGGTCCCGCTGGCACCTTCAGCATGCATTTCCCTCAATCCCCCCAGTGCCTGTTCGACCTGACCCGAAAAGGCCAGATCGATCACCCGATCGACGCCTGAAGACCGGCTTACCGCGCACACGGCCTCTACCTGGTCCATGGACAGACTGCCGCCATCCCCGGCGTAGCTCACCAGCTTGACTACTTCAGATTCGATCAAGGCAGCATTGCCAGCCACCGCTTCGACGACAGCAAGGCACACTT
>Ga0180437_10009643_pt1 | contig 11908 bp, 8 predicted proteins | sample SS_ome_4_FD_132410 | JGI IMG/M metagenome (GOLD analysis project Ga0180437, IMG submission 132410) | Hypersaline lake sediment archaeal communities from the Salton Sea, California, USA - SS_3_D_1 metaG | ecosystem: Environmental > Aquatic > Non-marine Saline and Alkaline > Hypersaline > Sediment... | reverse complement strand
TATACGGAAGAAGACAAAGTCAAAGAGATGGTAGAAAAGGCAAGGGATGTGTACCACCAGAGAGACGCGCGGATTGAGGGGATGAGAGACGAAACGACGGAAGTGTTTTACTCCTGTACCTTGTGCCAATCTTTTGCACCTAATCATGTTTGCATTATCAGTCCGGAACGGACCGGACTGTGTGGCGCCTATAACTGGATGGACTGCAAGGCTTCCTTTGAGATCAATCCAACGGGGCCCAACCAGCCTGTGGATAAGGGGGAATGCCTGGACGCCAACCTTGGTCAATGGAGGGGCTGCAATGCCTTTCTCTACAAGGCGTCACGGCAGGCGTTGGATCACTACAATTTTTACAGCATTGTCCACGATCCCATGACCACGTGCGGATGTTGCGAATGCATCGCGGCTATACTTCCTATCTGTAACGGCGTCATGACCGTAGATCGGGATTACATGGGGATGACGCCCTGCGGCATGAAATTTACCACCCTTGCCGGAACCATCGGCGGCGGGATGAGTGTGCCCGGATTTGTGGGACACGGCAAATACAATCTCACACAAAGGAAATGGGTCAGTGGCGACGGGGGGATCAAACGGCTGGTTTGGATGCCAAAACGCTTGAAGGAGGAAGTCTCGGACCACCTCAAGAAGAGGGCGGAGGAAATCGGCATCCCCGATCTTCCCGACATGATCGCTGATGAAACGGTGGGGACAAGCGAAGAGGAGATCCTTCCCTTTCTGGAGGAAAAAGGTCATCCAGCGCTGTCCATGGATCCTATTTTGGAATAGGCTTTTTAAGTGAGCTAGAGGGCCTAAAATGCCTGAAGTGCCCAGAGTTGAGGAGTTGAAAACAGTCTCGAAATTACATGGTTTTTTCTGGCTTTAGACACGTTAGCTCACTTTAGGCACTTCTTTAACAACGGAGGAATGATATGGCGTTGACGGGAATTCAGATTTACAAACTCTTGCCTAAGACGAATTGTGGGGAGTGCGGAGTGCCCACCTGTCTGGCATTTGCAATGAACCTAGCAGCAGGCAAGGCAGAACTGGCGGCCTGCCCTTATGTGACAGAAGAATCCAAAGCAGAGCTTGCAGACGCCTCTGCCCCGCCCATCAGGATCGTTGAGATCGGTACGGGAGAGAGGAAATTTAGGATGGGCGGCGAGACGGTGCTTTTCCGCCATGAAAAGACCTTTCTGCATCCAACGGGCATAGCCGTTCTTGTCACCGATGAGATGGCTGATGATGAAGTGGCGGGGCGTCTTGAGCGATTCAAGGCCCTGGAATATGAGCGCGTGGGCCTTACCTTAAAGGCAGACCTTGTTGCCGTGAAATCCTTATCAGGCGATGCTGGAAAGTTTGCGGCACTGGCCACAAAAGTGAAAAGCCAGACAGACGGGGGCATCATCCTCATGACCGAGGACGCCGCTGTCATGGAGGCGGGATTGAAAGCATGTGGGGACTGCAAACCTCTCATGTATGCGGCAACCAAGGGAAATGCCGATGCCATGTCAGCTCTTGCCAAAGAACACGGATGTGCGTTGACGGTCAAAGGAGACGGCCTTGACGAAGTCTCAGACCTGACCACGAGACTGACGGCCGACGGGCTAAATGACCTGGTAATCGACTCCGGGGCGAGGACTCCAAAGAAAGTCTTTGAAGATCAGATATTCATCCGTCGGGCAGCCCTTTTAGAAAAGAACAAGGCCCTCGGGTTCCCGACCATTTGCCTGCCCTGTGAGATGACCGATGATCTTATGAAAGAGGCATTGATGGCCTCTATGTGTGTGGCCAAGTACGGCGGCATCGTTCTCCTTTCCGATCTTCAAGGCCACAGCCTGTTCCCCCTTCTGCTGGCCCGCATGAATATTTACACAGATCCCCAGCGCCCAATGGCTACGTCGCCAGGCATTTATGAAATCGGGGGGCCCAACGAAAACTCTCCTGTCTTGGTGACGTCCAATTTTTCCCTGACCTACTTTATCGTGTCAGGGGAGATTGAAACCAGTCGCGTGCCGGCCTGGCTGATTATTGTAGACACCGAAGGTCTATCCGTGCTTACGGCTTGGGCCGCAGGTAAATTTGTAGGAGACGTGGTCGGCATGGCGGTTAAGAAGTGTGGCATTGAAGAGAAGATCAACCACAAGAAGGTGGTCATCCCAGGCTATGCTGCGGCTATCTTGGGAGATCTTGAAGAGGAGCTGGGAAGCGACTGGGAGGTCCTGGTCGGGCCAAGAGAGTCGGCGCACATCCCTGCTTATCTCAAGGAATGGAAGGCCTAGAAGCGTGAGCTAAAGTGCCTAACATGCTTGGGGTGAGCTAAAGTTGAGGACTCAGAACCATTATTCTCGAGTGGTTTTGTTCCTTTGACTTTAGACACTTGTCTAACAGGAGGTTTCATGATTCTAATAGGTGAAAACCTGAATATAATGGTGAAGAGAATCGGCCAAGCCATGAAGGAGAGGGACCCGAACCCGATCCGGGAATTGGCCATGGCCGAGGCCGAAGCTGGGGTGGATTACATCGATGTCAATCTGGGCCCTGCCAGAAAAGGGGGCGAGGAACTCATGGAATGGATGGTAAGAACCGTCCAGGAAGTGGTTGACCTTCCCCTTTATCTCGACACCACCAACATCAACGCCATTGAGGCCGGCCTCAAGGTGTACGACAACAAAGGAGGAAAGGCAGTCATCAATTCTATCATGTGTCGTCCTGAGAGGATGGAAGGGCAGATCCCTCTGGTAACAAAATATGATGCGGGCATGGTAGCATTGCTCTGGGGGCCGGAGGGGATGCCTAGAGATGCAGCAGAGCGAGGGCTGCTGGCCGCCGATATCCTCCAAAGGGCGGCAGAGGCCGGGGTGGCAGGAGAAGACATTTGGGTCGATCCGATCATAACGCCTGTCAATGTTCAGCAAAACCAATTGCTGGAATGCAATCAGTTCATGTCAGAGCTGGAGATGATAGCGGAAGTCCTGGTCCCCGGTTGTAGGTCAACTTGCGGGCTCTCTAACGTGTCAAACGGAGCGCCTGAGCACCTCCGCCCGATCTTGAACCAGACCTATATGGTCATGCTGGAGAAGTTTGGCATGAAATCTTGTATAGTGGATGCCTTTGACAAGGATCTCCATGACATTGCGCGGGGCGACAGATCGGACATCGCTGCTCTGGTCAAATCTGCGATAGACGGCAAGGATCTCGATATGGAAAAGCTTGGCAAGGAAGAGTTGGACTACGTAAAAACGGCTAAGGTACTCTTGGGGCATTCCCTCTATTCAGATTCATGGCTGGAGTTATAGTTCTACGTTTGGTGTCACCAACCAAGCGTTAATGTTCATTGAACTGTCCACCTGGAATGGGGAACTCGAAACTTACGGTTTGGCTTAGTTAAAAAGTCAACCTATAGGAAGCAAAGAAATGTTCTACAATATTGCCCTATACACCTCTTTAGCTATTTTTGCAGTGGGCCTGGTCTACAGGGTGTCAAACTGGTTCCGATGGAAAGTCGGCCCAGAGGCCGCAGGGATTTCCAGCTCGGCCAGGGTTTCCGCAGCAGCCAAGGGTATCATATCGACGGTATTCAGCGCCAAGATTGCCACGTTGCTGAGAGTCTTTGTCTTGGATGTGCTCCTCCAGCTATGGTTGGCGAAGAAGGACTTTCTGCGGTGGCTCGCCCACATGTGCATATTTGGCGGTTTTATCCTCCTCCTTCTCATGCACGGGCTGGACAGATTTGTTACCTCCGTCCTTTTTGATTACTATTCCACACTCAATCCCTTTCTCTTTCTAAGGAACGTTTTCGGTTTTGTGATAATCGTAGGCCTGGGTATTGTTTTTTACAGACGTCTTTTATTAAAGGCGCCCCGTCCCAAGACCACGGTTGTGGATTTCTATGCCATTTTTATCCTTGCCGTCATTATGATCTCCGGATTTGTCTTGGAAGGGACCAAGATTTTGTCTCATTCCATATACCAAGAGATGGTGGAAGAGTATTCCGGTCTGGGAGAGGAAGAGGTGGAGGAACTCAGGGCCCTTGAAGCTTACTGGGTCCAAGGCTTTGGTGTGGTCTCTCCTGATGTTAAAGGGCCTTTTGACGAAAAAATATTGAAGCAAGGCGAAGAACTGCATGAAATGAGTTGTGCAAGCTGCCATTCTAGGCCTCAATGGGCGATTATAAGCTATCCGGCCTCCTGGGTCATTCGGCCCATGGGCCTGTTTATGGACCGAACAAATGTTCATATTGGGTTATGGTATCTTCATTTCCTGGCTTGCTTCTTTGGTCTGGCCTACCTTCCATTCAGCAAGTTTTTCCATATCTTTTCAACCCCCCTGTATTTGCTTGTAGACGGTGTCATGGATGAGGTAGAATCAGATCCTGCAAATATGGCAACCAGACAGGCGCTGCAGATTGACGCCTGCACCCACTGTGGGGACTGCACTATCCGTTGTTCGGTGGCAGTGGCCATCAATGAGATCCCCAACCCCAATATCCTTCCCTCTGAGAAACTGGCTGCATTTAAGGCCCTTCTTGCTGGCAGGAAGCTGAACCAAAAGAAGCTTACCAGAATCCAAGAAGGAAGCCATATCTGTACCGATTGCCATCGCTGTACCGATGTCTGCCCCATCGGAATCAACCTGGAAAAGGCGTGGTTAGAACTGAATGAGCGGCTGGCGCAACGAGGCTATCCAAAACCCGAGGCCTGGGCCAGAGAGGCGATGGCGGCTGAATTCGATTTGGCGAATCTGAAGGAGAAGCCAATCTCGCTGACACCTGTGGACAAGGCGTTCGCCAGCGCTTTGGTGGATTCGGGCCAGGCAAGTACCTTCTCTGTTTGTTTTGGCTGCCAGACCTGCACCAATGTTTGCCCTGTAGTTGGAAACGATGAAGACCCGAAAGCCGTGCTCGGACTCCTTCCTCACGAGATTATGCACTGCCTTGCGTTGAAACAAAAGGAGCTGGCTATTGGTTCCAACATGCTTTGGGATTGTGTGACATGTTACATGTGCCAGGAGCACTGCCCACAGGGCGTACGCGTTACTGATGTGCTCTATGAACTGAAGAACTTGGCCCTGAAACAGATCAAGAACCGGGCAGCGTAGGAGATAAGAGGAGAAGCCCATGAAGTTCGCCATATTCCTTGGATGCAACATTCCCATCCGACTCAAGCAATATGAAGCAGCCTCAAGGGCGGTGCTTGAGAAACTTGGTGTGACATTAGTGGACATCCCGGAGTTCAATTGCTGCGGGTATCCGTTGAGAAACATCGACTTAAAGGCATTTGTGCTCTCTTCAGCCAGAAATCTGGCTTTGGCTGAAAGGCAGAACCTCGATATGGTGGTTTTATGCAAATGTGGCTACGGCACCTTCCGCATGGCCGAGCATCTCATAAAGGAAGATGGGGCTTTGCGAAAAAAGATTAACGCCATCCTTGCCAAAGATGGCCTGAGATATGAGGGAGATGTTCAGGTCAAGCATTTTCTCAGCGTGCTTTTCAACGATGTTGGTACTGCGGCTATCAAGGAAAAGGTGACCAGACCCTACGAAGGCCTCAAAATTGCCACCCATTACGGATGTCACGCCTTGCGTCCAAGCAAGATTGTCCAGTTTGACGACCCCGTGGCCCCCTCCCTGTTTGATCGACTGGTAGAACTGACAGGGGCAGTGAGCGTGGACTGGTCCACCAAGCTGGAGTGCTGTGGTGCCCCATTGTTGGGGACCAACGACGAACTTTCCATGGATTTCACCGAAAAGAAGTTGACAGATGCCAAGAGTGCAGGTGCCCACTATCTGACAACGGGGTGCGTGTTCTGCCAGATGCAGTTCGACACCATCCAGAAGCGGATGGCAACAAATGGGGGCACAAACCACCACGTACCGTCCATCCTCTATCCGCAACTCCTGGGGCTGTGTATGGGTTTAGACAAAGAGATCCTGAGACTTGACAACAATGAGATAGACATTTCGGGGGTACAGGATTTTCTGGCAACGGAACCTCATCTTCAGTCAGTTCAGTATACTGGTACCTGAGCCTAGGTGTTACACCTTCGCCCCAGTCCTGCAAGATAACAAGACAAAAGAGGAGCAAGAAATGCCAAAAGGGATAACTGCTACAGAACACATTTTGGCGAAGCAAAAAGAGTCCCCTGGGGCGACCGGGGCGTTCACAGCGCTGTTGGCAGAACTCACGGTGGCCGCAAAGATCATTGCCCAGAAGGTAGATAAGGCAAACCTTACTGAAGATTTAGGGTTTGTTGGGACTGAGGCCGCCAACGATGAGCATTCTCAGCGGCTCATTGCGTTTGCCAATGCCACTATAATCAACCGCGTCAGTCATGCCGGGCATCTATATTGTATGGCCTCCAAAAAAGAGACAGATGTGATTCCCGTTCCGGATAGGTACTCAAAGGGAGAGTATATTCTGGTCTTCGATGCCCTTGGCGGAATCACCAACGTGGACGTTCACATTACGGTGGGCACGGTCTTCTCGATTCTCAAGAAGCAAAGTGTGGGAGAGCTGGGGGTCATGACGGATGTCCTGCAGCCGGGTCACAGACAGGTTGCTGCAGGGTATTTTATCTATGGCTCCAGCACCATGATGGTTTATACGACCGGTAGCGGCGTTCACGGCTTTACCCTTGAGCCACGGATTGGGGAGTTTCTCCTCTCCCACGAAGACATCCGAACACCGGAAAAAGGAAGGACTTACGGCGTAAACGAGGGGAATTACTACTTCTGGGAAGAGAATATTCAAAATCTGGTCGAATACTTCAAGACACCGGACATCAAAACGGACCGGCCTTATACGTTACGTTATACCGGCTCATTTGTGGCGGATTTTCATCGCAATCTACTTAAGGGCGGCATTCACATGTATCCTGCCGACTCCAAGGACCCTATGAAACCCCACGGCAAACTGATGCTCATGTGCGAGGTCAACCCCCTTGCCTTTTTGGCGGAGCAGGCGGGAGGTGCTGCAAGCACCGGCCGGGAGCCGATATTGGATATAGAACCGCAACATCTCCACCAGCGGGTGCCGGTCTTTATCGGCAGTGCTGCTGACGTGCAGCTGGCCGAGCAGTTTGTCCAGGGAAAGCGGTAGGGGAATTCCATGATCGAGGCACGGTTGAGGAAAATTCTGTCGGTCTTTGAGGGCAAAAGGGGAGCCTTGGTTCCTATCCTTCAACGGGTACAAGAGGAATTCGGCTATTTGCCGGAGGAGACATTGAAAGAGATCGCCACCTTCCTGAAGCTACCCAGAAGTCAGGTTTTCAGTGTGGCCACGTTCTATTCCCACTTTTATCTGACCCGGCGAGGTGATCATCTTGTGAGAGTTTGCCAGGGGACGGCCTGCCATGTGCGGGGCGCCCGCGACATCCTTGAAACGGCTCAACGTCGCTTGGGCATCAAGACAGGCGAAACGACCGAGGACTACAAATACAGCCTTGAACGGGTTGCATGTCTGGGGTCCTGTGCTTTGGCTCCGATTATGGTAGTCGATGATACCGTTCATGCAAAGGTTACCACAAAAGAGATCATGGAAATTCTTACGGACGATGAAGATGGCGAAAAGGAAAAGGACATAGAATCGAAAAGCAGCTAGCCTGCGGCACAAGGAGAACGGACCAAGGATAATGCCTCCACGGCACAAAACAAAAATAGAGACTCCTGAAGGCGTACAGCGTCTTAGGGAATCGCTTCGCGCAGAAGAGCCCACGTATAGCAATGCAGTGGTTGTCTGCTGCGGGACGGGCTGTCTGGCCTGTGGCAGCCAGGAGGTGAAGGAAGCGTTTGAAGGTGAGATCAAAGCTCAAGAGCTTGAGGGAGATGTGGCCCTCAAGAAGTCTGGCTGCCGTGGTCTTTGCGAGCATGGGCCCATTGTGGTTGTTGGCCTGGATAATGTGTTCTACCGCGGTGTAGGCAGAGAGGATGTTCCGGAAATAGTCTCCGAGACCTTGGTCAAAGGCAAACCCGTTGAAAGGCTTTTGTGTGAAGATACTGCCACGGGTGAAAAGTGCCTTCATGAGGGTGACATTCCTTTCTATCAGAAACAGGGCAGGCTTGTACTCAGGAATTGCGGTCATGTTGACCCCACCAACATCGAAGATTACATACGATTTGACGGCTATGAGGCGTTGGCAAAAACTGTTTCCAAGTTAAGCCCCGAGGAAGTAATTGCTCATATTAAGCAGTCGGGCCTTCGGGGCAGGGGGGGCGCGGGGTTTCCTACGGGACGCAAGTGGGAATCGTCACGCAATGCCCCTGGTGAGGAAAAATACGTTATTTGCAATGGTGACGAAGGGGACCCAGGGGCCTTTATGGACCGCAGCGTCATGGAAGGCGATCCCCACAGTGTGCTCGAAGGGATGATCATTGCCGGTTACGCCGTAGGCGCCCGAAAGGGGTTCATATATGTGCGCGCAGAGTATCCCCTAGCTATTCGACACCTGTCCACAGCCATCGCTCAGGCAACCGACCTGGGGCTCCTGGGTCAAAACATTATGGGAAGGGGCTTTGATTTTGAGATTGAGATTGTCAAGGGTGCAGGGGCCTTTGTCTGCGGGGAATCAACAGCCCTGGTCATGTCCATTGAGGGCAAACGCGGTTTTCCAAAACCGCTTCCGCGACCGAACACGAGCATCGTGGGGCTTTGGGGCATGCCGACAGTGCTGAACAATGTGGAGACTCTTGCCTGCGTTCCGGTCATTATCCTTAAGGGTGGAAAATGGTTCAGCATGTTAGGCACGGAAGGAAATGCAGGAACAAAGGTCTTTGCCTTGTCCGGACAGGTGAACAACACTGGCCTTGTGGAAGTTCCCATGGGAACCACGTTGCGGGAAATCATATTTGATATAGGTGGCGGGATCAGAGGAAACAGAAAGTTCAAGGCTGTGCAAACCGGCGGCCCCTCTGGTGGTTGTATCCCTGAGGATCTTCTGGATCTCCCTATCGAGTACGAGTCATTGGCAAAGGCGGGTTCCATCATGGGTTCCGGTGGAATGCTTGTGATGGATGAGAATACCTGTATGGTGAATATGGCCCGCTATTTCCTCGATTTCGCCCAGAACGAGTCTTGTGGCCAGTGTACATTGTGCAGGCTGGGAACGAGGCAGATGTTTCAAATACTCTCTGACATTACCAGAGGAGAGGGCAGAGCTGACGATATTAAGGTCCTGCTGGAACTGGCCGAAGCGGTGAGGGTTGGCTCCATATGCGGCTTGGGACAGACCGTTTCCAACCCCGTGATCTCCACGATAAAATATTTTCGGGAGGAATACGAAGAACATATCCACCAGAAGCGCTGTCGGGCCCTAGTCTGCAGGTCCTTGATTTCCTACCGTATAAAGGAATATCGGTGCAAGGCTTGCATGCTTTGTCTGAAGGCCTGTCCCGTTGACGCCATCATAGGCGGAAAAAGGCAAGTTCACGAAATTGATCAGAGCAAATGCATCAGATGTGGCGCCTGTATGGAAGCCTGCCCTCCCAGGTTTAATGCTGTGGAATGTGTTTCAGGTCAGATCAAGTAGAAGGTGGGTTGGCCTTTCGATTTCGAAAAGCGCGGCAACGGGATTTCAAAGAGGGTTCAAGGAAACACGGGAATCGAGTAACGACCAACCAGAAACAGGTGCCAGTGACTTATGACTGATCATGTTGCCTTGACCATAGACGGTATAGCAGTGAATGGCCGTCAGGGGATGACGATCCTAGAGGCAGCCCGAAGCGCGGGGATTTTCATTCCCACATTGTGCCATTGTCCTGGGCTCACATCAGAGGGTGTTTGCCGCATATGCCTCGTCAAGATTGAAAAGCAGAAAAAGCTCCATCCTGCTTGCCGGACCCCGATTGAAGACGGAATGGTGGTCATCACGGATGACGCGGAGATTGAGCGGGTTCGCCGTGTGACCCTCGAACTCATTCTGAGTGACCACGACTTCAACTGTCTGCTGTGTCCGAAGAGTGGCACATGCCGTCTCCAAGCACTGGTCAACCGTATCGGTTATGACGAGAAACGACTCAACCGCTTGAGTCACGTGGCTAAGGATCTTCCTGTAGATACCAGCAACCCCTTCTTCGATTTCAACCCCAATAAGTGCATACAGTGTGGCATATGCATCCGAACCTGCCGGGAAATTGTGGGAGTGGATGCCATTCAGATGGCATATCGGGGTTACGACCTCAAGGTGAGCACTTTTGGTGATAAACCGTTTAAGGAATCGGTGTGTGTCTCCTGCGGGGAGTGCGTCGAGCGCTGTCCGGTAGGGGCTCTTATTTCGAAGAATATCCAATATCCGACCCGAGAAGTAAGAACCACATGTGCATACTGCGGTGTAGGCTGCGGACTCTACCTGGGTGTCCGTGGCGGCACCATTGTGAGGGCCAGAGGTGACCATGGCAACCCTGTGAACCGGGGAGAGCTTTGTGTCCGGGGTCGCTTTGGCTATCATTTTGTTCACAGCTCTGACCGCCTGTCTTCTCCCCTCGTTCAAGCCTATGATCCCCTTGGGCCAACACTGGGATGCGAAGTGGGGGCGAAGCCCGTGACAAGGCCCCTTGTGAAGGAGAAAGGAGAGTTTGTTGAAGTGAGTTGGGACCAGGCGATCAAGTACGTGGCCAGTACCTTGTCTCATTACAAAGGGGACCAGTTTGCTGCTCTTTCGTCTGCCAAGTGCACCAATGAAGAAAACTATCTCTTTCAGAAGTTTGTCAGGGCGGTGATGGGGACCAACAATATCGACCACTGTGCTCGCCTCTGACACTCGCCCACAGTAGCCGGTCTGGCTGCCACCCTGGGTAGCGGTGCTATGACAAACGCCATCTCCGAGATAGGAGAAGCTGCTTGTATTTTTATCATAGGAAGCAACACAACGGCCGCTCATCCTATTATTGGAAGACAGATTACCCGGGCAGTAAAAGGGGGCGCAAATCTCATCGTGGCCGATCCTCGACGGACAGTGATGCGTCGAATGGCACACATCTGGATGAGGCACCGGCCTGGAACTGATGTGGCCCTGCTGAGCGCTATGGCGCAGGTCATTATCAGAGAGAAATTGTTCGACGCCGGGTTCATCAAAGAACGGTGTGAAGGTTTTGAGGCCTTTGAGGCGGCGGTTATGGAATCTGACCTTGCCGTGGCAGAGCAAGTCACCAGTGTGCCTGGTCAGAAGATTGTTGAGGCTGCCAGAACCTATGCGGCCACTTCACCCGCGACCATCCTTTATGCCATGGGGATTACCCAACATTCCCATGGCACGGACAATGTGAAGGCATTGGCAACCCTGGCCCTGCTTACCGGTAATATTGGCAAACCCTCTTCAGGCGTCAATCCTCTCAGAGGGCAGAACAACGTGCAAGGCGCCTGTGACATGGGTGCTCTGCCCAATGTGTTGCCCGGTTACCAGAAGGTTGAAGATGAAAAAGTCCGAAAGAAGTTCGAGAAGGCTTGGAGCTGCCAACTCAATCCATCACCGGGGTTGGCTTTGACCGAATTCTTCGAGGCCATTCACGCAGGCCATGTGAAGGCCCTCTACATTATGGGCGAGAATCCTGTGGTTACGGAAGCGAACTCGAGTTTCGTCGAGGAAACCATCTCTCGCCTGGAACTGCTTGTCGTACAGGATCTCTTTCTCACGGAGACGGCCCAGATGGCCGACGTGGTCCTTCCTGCGGCGAGTTTCGCTGAAAAGGACGGAACCTTTACGAATACAGAACGGCGCGTACAACGTGTTCGAAAAGCCATAGAGCCAGTGGGCAATAGCCGTCCTGACTGGGTGATCATCCGCGACCTTGCAAAAAATATGGGAGCCCAAGGGTTTGATTTTGACGATCCGGAAGAGATCATGGAAGAGATCCGTAGCCTGACGCCCCAATATGGTGGCATTACCTATGGGCGCATTGAGGGGACCGGACTGC
>Ga0180437_10009641_pt1 | contig 11909 bp, 11 predicted proteins | sample SS_ome_4_FD_132410 | JGI IMG/M metagenome (GOLD analysis project Ga0180437, IMG submission 132410) | Hypersaline lake sediment archaeal communities from the Salton Sea, California, USA - SS_3_D_1 metaG | ecosystem: Environmental > Aquatic > Non-marine Saline and Alkaline > Hypersaline >... | reverse complement strand
GTTTCGCCAGGGCAAACGCAACTGGAATGGTTCAAGCCTGAAAAAAGCTAACGGCACGGTCGCCGATCTTGATGGGGACGGCTCAGCGGAACTGATTTATCCCCCCGGCGTGTACACGCTCCAGGGCGGCTTGCGCGAAGTGTTCGCGCTGCCGGATACGTTCAAGGTCGCCAGCTACGATTATCACTACAACATGCGGCTGCTGGCGGCAGGCGATCTGGCCGAGCCGCCCGGCGGGGAAATCGTCGTCGTCGAAGGGCCGGCCGTGCGGCTCTACGATGCGGCGGGCCGGGAACTCGGCAAGGCAATCGCGCCGCTGGGATTCACCTCAGCCGCTTACCTGCTTGGCTCGCCACGCGGCAGCGTGATCCTCGGGTCCAGCCCCAACGGCGACGACAACCTCTACCGGCTGACCTTCGAGCCGGGCTGGGAGAAATCGCTGGAGAACTTAGAACGTGCCGGAGCCATGGCGCGGATCGGCGCGAACCTGAAACAGGTTGTCGATGCTGCGGCAGCGTGGCGCGGCGAGACGATGGAAGGCGCCGACGGGCCGTTCGACGTGGTTGTCAGCCATCATTTCTGGAGCGGCGCAAACTCAAAGAAGCTCGACGAGTGGATCGCCGAAGTCCGCGACTATGAGCGGCAGTTTCCCTATGCGCGGCTTCGTTTTGCGACGGCGTTCTGGCCGGGTGAAAATGCTTCCTTGGTGCGGCCGGATGGCAAGCCGTGGGGCCGCGACCGGCGGCTGGCCCATGACCTGACTCGCGACCAGATCGTCGCCGGGGCGAAACATTTTGAAAACGCCCGCTGTCACTTTTGGGTGCAAGTAGGTCACGGCTGTGATCCGCACCTGGAGGTCGCCACCGTCGCGGCGATGCTGGAAGCCGCGCCGACCATGCTGCTGGGGTTCATCAGCGCCGAGGACGAGCAACTGGAGGACGTGCCCTACTATTTCGAGCATCACGTCAGGCCCATTCTTGAACTGTGCTTGAAACACCGGAAACGCTTCATCCCACGCAACAAGGACGTCTGGTGGGCGGACTGGCCGGCCGACCCGAGGATGCGCGAGATCATCTTCAACGGCCGTTATCGTTCGGTGCTGCTGCCGTCCGTCGAGGACAGCAACTCCCGCAGTGCGGAGGTCAATCTCGCCGCACGCGTCGGCCTCTGGCTGGACGGGCAAGCGGACGATTGGGCCAGCCGCTGCAGCGCCGACTGGTTCTGTGCCAGCCGCGCCTGGGAATGGGAATACGGAATGACGGGCCATCCACAACTGCGCTATTACGTTTCGCAGGCGATGCTCGGCGCGCGGGTGTTCATGATGCTCAATGGCGAGCGGGAGCCACGCACGGGCCAATGGACGCGCGTCGGCAGCGAAGGCACCGCGACTTTCCTCCACCTGCTCGGCAAGGGCGTCATCACCCCGCCGCGCCGCGAACAACTACGCGCCATCTCGCCCGTGGCGCTAGTGATACAGCCGCCCAGTGATCGGTTCATCCGGCACGGGAGCAACGGCCACCACGAGGAGTGGTGGTCCGAGGAGGGCACCGACGGCCAGTCTTGGGCGTTCGACCGGCTCGACACCTACTGGGCGATGGCGCCGTTGCCGCCGACCGACGTGGCCACGTATCTCTGGGGCCGCACCCGCCGCGAGGCGTCGCACGTGCCCGTCACCGCACCGCACGGATTCGTCTGCCTCGTGCCCGGTGCGGTATCGCGTTCGAATGGCCCATGGTCGACTTTCTGGACTACTGACGGCGACACGCTGGCCCATGAGGGAGCGAGCTGTTCTTTGGAGGAAGCCCGCCGGTTGATGACGCAGGATTTGGCGGAGGGTGAGAAACACTTGCCGTTCCGTGTGGAGGGCCAGGTCTTCCACCAAGTCGTCCGGCAGTCGCCCAACCGCTACATCATGGCGTTGGTGGATCCCGGCTGGCTTGACCCGGCCGAGCGCGCGGTCATCATTCGTCCGCAAGTCGCCGGCGCATGGACCGCGACGGACCGGCTGACCGGCCAAACCCTGGGTGCGCTCGACAACGGCCTCGCGTTGATCGTACCCGCCGGTGCTCTCAGGCTGCTCATGTTGCAGTCCGCCGCGCCATGAACCCAACTCGGGCTCACCCTTCTAACACACCCCACAAAAGGAACCCGTCTCTCATGCACAGGCGTTCATTTTGGACCGCCGTCTGTTTGCTCTGCGCCGTGGTTCTCGTGGCTAACGAGGCTGCCGCCCAATCGCTTCCCCGACATACAATCAGTGACAACCGGCGCTTCTTGGTCAAGGAAGACGGGACCCCGTTCTTCTGGTTGGGCGACACCGTGTGGGAACTCTTCCGGCGACCCAACCGCGAGGAGGTGAATCTCTACCTGGAGACACGTGCCGCACAGAAGTTCACCGTGGTCCAAGCTGTCGTCTTGGGGGAGATCTGCGGGGCGTCGGCGAGCAACGCAGAAGGGCACCTGCCGCTGAAAGACAACGACCCTGCCCAGCCGAACGAGGCCTATTTCGCGCACGTTGACTACGTCGCGAACAAGGCCGAATCGCTCGGGTTGTACGTCGGCATGTTGCCGACGTGGGGCGACCACGTGTCGCCGCTGAAGGGCGGCGAAGCGCGGCGGATCTCCACGCCGCAGAACGCGGCCGGTTACGGCGAATTCCTCAGCCGACGCTATCGTGACAAGCCGATCATCTGGATCCTGGGCGGCGACCACAATCCGACTCCCGAAGAGGTCCTCACGTGGCGGGCCATGGCCGAAGGTCTGGATCGCGGTGACAACGGCGCACACCTGATGACCTACCATCCGCGGGGCGGCGAGCCGAAGCTATCCATCCAACCAGATGAAGACGCTGCATCCAATCATTCTGGCAGACGGTCGGCGGCGCGTTAGGCGACGTGGATGACAGCGACGAAAACAAGCGGAAAGAAAGGTGATGGAAGATGATAAGAACTCGGCGAATCCACGTCTCTTGCCCGCGGCGCATCGTCGCGTTCCTGTCGTTCTTTGTTGCGGCAGCCGGATTGACGGCAGATGCTTTCGAGAGCCGCGGATCGGCCATGCTCGCCCCAGACTCGGCGGGCCGATCTTGCGAGGAGACGGCCGCCGGCTGGTACAAGTACGAGAACAACCCGGTGCTGGGCGGTTCTCTGGGCACGTGCTTCGATGTGGCCTTGCTGAAAGAGGACGACCGCTACCGCATGTGGTTTTCCTGGCGGCCGAAAGATAGCGTCGCGCTGGTCGAGAGCCCTGACGGTGCACACTGGAGTACACCCGTCATCGTATTGGAGCCCAACCGCGAGACCGGCTGGGAACGCCGGATCAACCGACCGGTCGTGGTCAAGAATGCCGACGGCTATCACATGTGGTACACCGGGCAGTCTCGGGACCATTCGTGGATCGGGTACGCTCAAAGCACCGACGGCGTCGCGTGGCGGCGAGTGAGTTCGCGGCCGGTGATTTCTCCCGAAGAATCGTGGGAAAAGGCTGCCGTGATGTGTCCCCATGTCATCTGGGATGAAAAGGACCGGGTGTTCCGCATGTGGTACTCGGGTGGAGAGCAATATGAACCCGATGCCGTCGGCTATGCCACCAGTCTCGACGGGCAGGCATGGACCAAGCATTCGGACAACCCCGTTTTCCGGGCCGACGAGCACAACCCACGGGAACAGCACAAGGTAACCGCCTGCCAGGTCGTACAAGACCATGACTGGCACCTCATGTTCTACATCGGCTTCCGTGACGAGCATCGGGCTCAGATCGGTGTGGCCCGTTCCCGCGACGGCATTTCCAACCGGGAACGCCATCCGGCCAATCCGGTCATTTTTCCCGGCCGCGGGAAGGCGAGGAAGTCGGCTGGTGGAACCTGCCGCCCGAGATTGTCGCCGGTGACGACGACGTGTGCGGATTCGCCTGGGATGGATCGCAGCTCTGGGTCACCAACTATTCCTACAAGCAATGCAACGGCAAGGCTTATCGACTTGACATTCGTTCCGCAGATCACGGCACGGCTCCGCCGATCACTCGAGTGATCGATTACGGCGGGAATTCAGTCGAAGGAATCGATCACGATCGGAACGGGTATTTGTATGTGGGCACGCGCTACAAGCAGTCACGTTCTTCCGCCAGCAGCCGCGGACAAGGTCGCCCACGTACAGTTCGACACCCGGCACGGCTACAGTCTCGAAATGCGCAACACGGTCTATCCATGGTTCGCCAAGTGCCTTGGCCTGCCGCCGGACACGGGCTTCCAGGAACCCAATTACCAGACCGAAGCGAAGCAGGATCTGTTGGCCTTCAACGAATCGGTTCCTGCCAGCGCCATCCGCGATCATAAAACGCTGGTCAACCGGATCATCGAGACTCACCGGAAGCAACTCGAAACCTACCAGCCATCCATGGCGAACAAGTTGGCGCGGGATCGAGAAAGGTTTGCCGAGGGACTGCGACTCTCGACGGGGGTACAGACCATGCAGGCGGATGGGCTGTCGTATGAAGCAAACGGCAGTCTTGTTCTGGCCGGATTGCCCGGCGAACGTGGCGAGCTGGTCGTCAAGGACCGCGGCATCCGCATTCCCGTATGGCGATTCTGCCCGGCCGCGTCACAACCCCAATCGCCGCGCCCTTGCACACTCCTGGTTCATGGACAGGGCCGGGCGACGCTGGCGTCTAAGACGAAGCTGATCGAAGCTCTGCTGGCCAAGGGACATCGAGTGCAAATGGGCCACCAACGTGCTCTTCGAGAACGTGACGGTTCGGCGCGCGTGGGTGTCATTGGCGTTTTCCCAGGGAACCACTTACAGCGAGGCTCGCGATTGCACGGTGACCCAGTGGCATAATGACGGCTTTGATGCCGGCGGCGACGGCGTGACCGGGGCCACGCACCACATCAAGTTTGTCCGCTGCCGGGCGACGGACAGCCCGAATCAGCCGGACGGGGGCCTGCCCGGGAGCCGGGACGATGCCTGGGAAATCGAAGACGGCGCCACGGACGTCGAACTGATTGACTGCGTTGTAGAGAACGCCGGCGGCAAATCCTTTGGCCTCCGGAACCATCCTCCGTCCGATCGCCACACGCGAAACATCACCTTCGCCCGCTTCCGAAGCACGAAAGCCGGTACGGGGTATGCCATGAGCCTGTCCCATGACAACAGCGTCAGCGGGATCAAGTCAGTGACCACCAGCAGAGCTGGTGGCATGAGGAAGGCCCCTAAAAGGGGCCCTTGAGGCCATCTATTCGAACTCAAACTCTTTTTGACCATCCTCTTCGCGGTCATGCTTTTCTTGGTTCTTCACATACTCACGAATCGTCCGCTCGTCCAGGCCGACTGTGCTGACACAGTAGCCGCGTGCCCAGAACTTTCGGCCGAACAAGGTTCCTTTCGTCTTCACCATGTCACGGTGAATCCGTATGGCCCTCTTGCCCTTCAGCTACCCAAGCGTCATCGCGATGCTGAATTTGGGCGGCACGCTCAACAACATATGCACGTGGTCGCTGCCAGCCTTACCCTCGATCAACTCGATACCTTTCTGCCGGCACAGTTGACGAAGCACCTCTCCAATTTCCCTTCGTCGTTTCCCGAAAAACACTTTCTGTCTGTACTGCGGCACGATCACAACATGGTACTTGCACTCCCATGTCACGTGCGCCATACTCCTCCAATCTTTCATGACGGTTCTCCCTGCTCTTCGGGGCCTTCCTCGCCAGAACCGTCTTACTATATGAACGCCGGAAACGGCAGAGCCTTGTCAATTCTCACCGGCAGAGCCGGTGGCTTAGTACTGAGTTAGGCGACTGGTGTGCGGCGGGGAAAGTGGAAACTTCCTTGACCGACGAGGGCGGCAAGCCATTCCAAGGCGCCCGGCTTTCGAAGATAATGCACCAACAAACCTTGCATCCGGCGCGAAATCCGCAAGACTGGTTCGATTTCGAAATCGCCGTGGAAAACGGAACCTACCGCGTGCGGGTGGAAGCGGGCGACCATTACGCTGCGACCTGGCAGCGAGTTGAATTTGAAGGAGTGGAAGCCGGCACGTTTGGCTTGCCTCGTGGTGAGCTTCGTTGGACCGAAGAAAAACGCGTGACCGTCCGCGATGGCCGGCTGACGGTAAGAATCCACCTTCGCGACGACCGCACACCTGCCGGCCTCCGCAAGTTGGTTTTTGACGCGACTCCTTAGGGCGGACGAATCGCAGCAGGTGTCGCCCATCGAATCGAGGGAGACGGCGAATGGCAGATACAGGATTCGTCGTCTCCGTGAATTCGTTGGGATGACAAGACATTCCTGCAAATGACTGATGTAAAGCCATGAACCATTACATGCATTTCGCGATCAGCTCGCTCGTCATGACGCTCTGCTCTTTGGCATCCGCGGCGGACCTGCCGCTGCCGACGCAGCAAGATCTCTCCAGCCAGATTGGCGAATTCGGCTTCGACCGGCTGCTGCTGGTTCAACGGCATCCAGTCGAGGCGTCGCATCCCTACACCTTTTTTTACATGGACTACCGCCAAGGCGGCGGCTTGTTCGTGTATGACCTGAAGAGCGGCGAGTGCACGAAGATCGTCGATTCCACGGACGGCGAGATTCTCACTGCCGATCTGGATTTCGATGCCCGCCGCATCGTCTTCGCTTGGCGTTGGGGCGAGTTTGCCCGCAACGAACAAAAGGGATATCGGCCTGGCAAACACGCTCCAGTGCGACTCTATACGGTCAACATAGACGGCAGCGACTTGCGGCAGTTGACGGCTGGAGAGGATTTCAACTTCGACCCCTGCTGGCTGCCCGACAGTACCTCGTCTCAAAAGATGGCAACCTGCTGCTGCGCGACTACGCGGGAACGATGGAAGTACCACTGCTCGAACGGCACGGCGAATTGGGCTTCTACAACGCTCGCCCGCTCCGTAGCAGACCCCGACCTCCCGTGTTACCCTCGCTCTTGCCGCCGCGAGATCAGGCCGGGCGTTGGGCGGCTGTCTTTGTGCAGGATGTCTACCAAGGTCTGGAACCGGATGTGATACGCGGTGAAATCAAGCGGATCTGCGTCGTCGAAGAACGACCGCGGGATGCTCAAAGCGGCCGTCGCCGCTGCCGGTTCGGTGTTATGAACGTCTCGGTCTCCTGTGGCTCGACCTACGCGACGCGCATCGTCTGGGGCTTTGCCGAGGTGGCCCCCGACGGATCGGCGTACTTCCAGGTCCCCGCCGAAAAGCCCGTGTTCTTCCTGGCGTTGGACCGAGAAGGCCGAGCGGTGCAGCGGATGCGCAGCTACACGCACTTGATGCCCGGCGAGGTCCAGGGCTGCGTCGGCTGCCACGCGACACGCGGCCCGCTGCCCCCGGAACCACGTCTGGCGACCATGGTGTTTCGCGGATCACCGCAGCCGCTGGAACCGCCCGAGTGGGGCGGGGCGGTCGGGTTCGACTACGAGACAATCGTTCAGCCGGTGCTGGATAAGCACTGCGTCCAGTGCCATCGAGGGAACGATGCGGCGGCGGGAGGTTAACTGACCGGCGAACGAACGCGATTCTTCAGCATCTCGTACGATACGCTGGCCATGGGCCGCAAGCCCGCTCCACCTCATCGCTTTGTGGGACAGAATGCGCTGGTCGACAATCCGTACACCAATTGGATCTCCGGCTTCCACGGCGTCGAGCACAACATCCTGGATATTGAACCGCGCCGTTGGGGTTCGCCTCGCAGCAAGCTGGTTGATTTGGTGCTGTCCGGCCATCCCGACGAGAACGGACAGCCACTGATGCGATTGAGCCCAGAGGAATCTCAACGAATCATCACTTGGATCGATCTGAACGTCCCCTTCTACGGCTCGTTTGCCCGCGCGGTGGAGGATATGGAGCAGACCGCCTACCTGGCAACGCCGGACAAGCAATGAGTGACATCGATCGCGACCCTTCGACGAAAGCGACAACGACGAAGAGAGTGCTACGTCCTGTGTGGGTTGTGATCGCGGTGTTGACTGCGACCGGGATCTGCAGCGCCGCGGCGGTGGCGCGCGTCCGCAGCCTTCGACGGCGGGAGTCCTGGCGGAGGATGCGATCGGACAATGGGCTGCACGTGGTCGCGTGCCCGACGCGCGAGTTGCAGATTCAGAGTCCGGAGACTGTTCAGGCGCGTTCTGGGAAAGCATCTACAGCCGCATCATGCTCCAACTGCCGGATGCGCGCTGGGCCATCGCCGAAGTCTGGTTGTTGATGCGGGACTGCCTGGTGTTTGAAGACCACGGCCGTCTGATCCTGCTGGGCGGCATCGATCCCTCGTGGCTCACGCATTCCGAGGGTTTCATGATCAAGAACCTACCCACCTACTACGGCCCACTGGATCTCCACTGGCATCCGGATCCCGACGGCTACACACGCACAATCGGTGGACGATCCGTCGGCGATGTGGTTTCACGTGAAAGGCGCACCCGCGGTGGCTACCATCGGACGCGATGCGCTGTGGACCGAGTTGGGGGAACTCGCCGCGGTCGCTGGCGCGCAGATTCACGTCCATCTCGACCACGATCCTGCCAACGATCCGGACGCGGCAGCTCATCACGGCCACGCCGAGTACGCCATGAAACATGGCGGCGGCTCAGGCTGTGTCATTCGCCACGGCTATCTGGTGAAAGAATGGGGATCGGTAACCGCACGGGCCGACATCAAGTCTCCCACCAAGGGGACGATGGGAGCCGCGGCGCTCGGTCTGGCCGTCGACGCAAAACTGGTCAAGCTGGCCGACATCGCGCAGACTCACTATCCGGCGCTGGAAACGGAAAAGCTGGAGAACGTCAAGCGAGGATGGCTCGGCGAGATCACCGTCCGTCAACTGGCCACGATGACGGCGGGCTTTGACGACCGTCGGCCGCCCCAACTCGTTTGCCGTCCCGGTACTTCGGGGCTCTACAGCAACGATACGTCCAATATGTTGGCGGAGTTGTTGACAATCCAGTTCAACGAAGATCTCTCGATGCTGATGAAACGTCGGGTGCTCGATCCGATCGGCCTTGCGTCCAGCGACTGAATGCGCGCTTGCTTTTTTATGTGCCACTTACGATTCCGGCGCCCCGCGGGACGGCTCCAAGGAGAGCTACCTGCGGAAAGACGGCACCTGGGGCAAGCAGCGATGGCCTGACAGCCACCGCACGGAAACCTGAATGCTCAGCAACATGCTCGACGTGCCGCAAATCGTTCCCGATGCGGTCTCGCCCGAGAATAAGCGGCAGATTCGTGAGATCTTCGTCGATATCATGGAAAACGAGCGCACCAGCGGCGGCGCCGGGTCGATGAAGGACCTGCGGCACGAAGGGATTACGTGGATGATGAATCTGTTTGCGCGCGGCGCCGTCCTCCATCCGGATCATCCCAGCGCGGCCGAGTGGCTGGATCTGGCCAAGTACAAGGACGGAGACATGGACCTGGTGATGGGATCCATGGGCCATGCCAGAAGCATTCCGCCCCGGTCTGACGTGACGCTCTTCAAGAACACATCTCCCCGCGATCGTGCCGGCCTCCAACTCGAAGGATCAAACCGATGAAGTGCCCAATCCAAACGGCAATCATTCTGGCGACGAGAAAGGGGGATTGGCGCGCTTATTGATAATCGGAAACAGTGATGGTAGGCTGACAAGATGCCACGTGCCGCACGAGTTGCTTGCCCGTGAGTACGTTGCGGCAGGTGTGGTAAAAGATCACGGCGTCAGGATTTTCGATATGGCGTGCGGGCGAACTCAGGTAAATCCGGGACAATGCCGACTTGAATGGAGGCGTGTTGAGATGACGAGAAGTGTTCGGGAATCGGCTTTGGCGATGATCGGAATGCTCTGCATTGAATTCACTGCAACGGAGCCTGTGAAGTATGCCGCCGTACGGATTTCGCCAGGGTGCCCGTGGTGCAATCAACGCTACCGTTCGGCACGCTGACTGAACGGTCGCGAGCCGCTTTGTTACGCTGGATAGATTGTCGCCGCTCGGAGCGTATCCGAGCGGAACCTATATGGGAAATCCCGGGTTAGCCAGGAGTCGATCGATAATGCGTGCCATTTCCATGGTAGTGACAGTCTTCTTCATGCTGCCGGTCGCGGTCGATGCGGCGGGCGCCGCGTTCTATGTCTCGACGGACGGCAACGACTCGTGGACGGGCACCCGGCCGCAAGCGACGGGGAGCGATGGGCCGTTTCGCACGCTGGAACGGGCGCGGGACGTGATCCGGCAGCGGAAACAAGCAGGCACACTTCCGCACGGCGGAATCACGGTTGAGATGGCCCACGGCAGTTACTGCCTGAACAAGCCCTTCGAGCTGACCGCGGCCGACTCGGGAACGCCCGAGTGCCCGATCACGTACCGCGCTCAGCCGGGAGCGGAGGTGCGTCTGTTGGGCGGACGGGAGTTGACCAATTTCACCCCTGTCCGCGATGCGGACGTGCTCCGACGCCTGGACGAAAGCGCGCGCGGTCACGTGGTGCAGGCAGACTTGAAGGCGGCCGGCATTACCGACTTCGGCAAGCAGGACTGGAACACGGGTCGAAGCGGGGCCGGCCTGGAATTGTTCTACCAAAACCGCCCGATGACCCTGGCCCGCTGGCCCAACGAAGGGTTTACGCCGATCGTGAACGTGGCCGGACCGATCGAGAAGAACAGCCGGGGGCAGGATGTGTGCCGGGAAGGGCCGATCGTATACGAGGGGGACCGGCCGACGCGCTGGCTGAAGGAGCCCGACGGCTGGGTCCACGGATACTGGTTCCATGACTGGTCGGACCAGCGTCATCCGATCGCGAGCATCGTTCCGGAGCGGCATGTGCTGGCGGTCAAGCCTCCTTATCACTCCTACGGCTACCGCAAGGACCGTTGGTTCTATGCGTTCAATCTGCTGTCGGAGTTGGACAGCCCCGGCGAGTGGTATCTGGATCGAAACAAGGGGCTGCTCTACTTCTGGCCGCCGGAGAGGGCCGGCGAGCTGGCCGCGGGACATCCGACCGTGTCGGTGATCGACACGCTGATCGCGATGAAGGACGTTGCGCACGTGACGATCGGGGGCTTCACGCTGGAAGCTTGCCGGGGTACTGCGGTGACCATCGACGAGGGGACCGCCGATCGTGTCGCGGGCTGTGTGATTCGCAACACGGGGGCCTGGGCGGTTCGCATCGGCCGCAGCAGGCAAAGCGGCGTGCTGGGCTGCGACATCACCGACACCGGGCTGGGCGGCGTGTCTCTCGAAGGCGGCGACCGCAAGACGCTCACACCAGGCGGACTCTATGCCGAGAACAACCACATCTACCACTACAGTCGCTGGTCCCGCATGTATCAGGCCGGCGTCGCCTGCCAAGGCGTAGGAAACCGGGTCGCCCACAACCTGATTCACGATGCCCCGCACGAGGCCATCGGCTACGGCGGCAACGATCACGTCATTGAGTTCAACGAAATCCACAGCGTGTGCTACGAGTCGAACGACGCGGGGGCGATCTACTCGGGTCGCAATTGGTCCAACCGCGGCACGATGATTCGCCATAACTACATGCACCATGTGAACGGCTTCCGCGGCAAGGGCTGCGTGGGCGTGTACCTCGATGATATCCTCAGCGGCCAGAGCATTCAGGGCAACGTATTCTACAAGGTCACGCGGGCGGCGTTCATCGGCGGCGGACGGGACAACGTGGTCGAGAACAACATCTTCGTCGACTGCAGGCCAGCTCTGCACATCGACGCCCGAGGAATGGGCACGACGTTCAACTACGGCGCCACGACCCATCAGCCCCTGAAACTGAAGGAGATGCCCTACCAGCAATCGCCCTGGAAGGAGCGCTACCCGGAGCTAGTGAGGATGCTGGAAGACGAGCCGGAGAAGCCGAAGAACAATCGTGTGGTGCGGAACATCTGCGTGGGTGGACACTGGGACGACGTGGCGAAGCAGGCGCGG
>Ga0180437_10009640_pt1 | contig 11911 bp, 9 predicted proteins | sample SS_ome_4_FD_132410 | JGI IMG/M metagenome (GOLD analysis project Ga0180437, IMG submission 132410) | Hypersaline lake sediment archaeal communities from the Salton Sea, California, USA - SS_3_D_1 metaG | ecosystem: Environmental > Aquatic > Non-marine Saline and Alkaline > Hypersaline > Sediment... | reverse complement strand
CCGGTTTATCCCGAATGCCGCCCAGAGAAGGTTGGAGAGCACTTGCAGGGGGAGTTTTTCTGTACTGATGTTGCGGGTTGTCCTTCTTTGCTGAAGGGCCGCAAGCACGGATATACCGCCGTCCTTTTCGGGTTCTGGTAACGTAATCGGCTCCAGGTCCCCGACATCCGATGTTTGCAGGGAGAAGCCAGACGCTGTTCCGACCATCATGGCGACGGCGGGCATAGCTTTTACGAAGGTTCTGCGATCCATTTTATCCTCCGCTTTTTATCTCAAATACGTTCCCGTATCTTAAGAGTTACGACTGTAAGCATTCATTTATTCTTGATATCATAGGCAAACAGCTTATCTGCGTGACGTATATACAGCCGGCCTCCGCATACCACCGGGTGGGCCCAGTGCATACCTTTCCCTCCGTCAGGCACTTCGAACGAGCCGATAGCATCGAATTTTTCGGGTGTGGCTCTGACGAGTTTCATCGTGCCCCTTTCCTCCAGGAAATAGAATGCGTTGTCCGCATAGACCAGCGATCCTTTTCCCCGCGTATTCCACATCTGTTCTCCGGTCATGAAATCCAGGCAGAACCATCCTCGCGCATTGTGCCCTGCTCCGTAAAGATATCCGTCATGCAGAATCACTCCGCCATGATGGTTATCCATGAGCGGCGTGTGCCAGATCGTTTCCGGAACAATTTCTTCTCCAGAAACCGTGAGTTTGATGAGGATGCTTCCTTTACCGTAGCCGCTTGAGGCAAAAACGTATCCATCGTGAAATATGGGATCCGTGACATTGTTCGAACGCTGGTTCTCATACGCCACGTTCCAGAGCAACCTCCCAGTATTGGTGTCCGCACCATAAACACAATTTGAAGTCATGGCGATGAGCTTACGATAACCACCGAATTTTACGAGAATTGGCGAACTGAATCCAACGGTTCCCGGTATATCCGTATTCGCCCAGATGAGTTCCCCGTTTTCTTTATCCAAGCAGACCATGAAGCCTCTCCTGCCCGCCGGATTGCAGTACAGACGCTCACCATCGATAAATACCGATTCTGAATACCCGTATTCGGGAATTTCTGCATCGAAACGCTCCCGAAGCTCCAGAGACCACCTTTCGGATCCGGTTCTGGCGTCGAAGGCCGTCAACCGGCCCAGTTCACCCAGATGATACACAACACCGTTGTCGTATGTCGGAGTGCTTCGAGAGCCGGTATATGACATGGCATGACGCATGGTGGTTTCCCAGGAGGGACCGTTGGGTTTCTTCCAGACCTGCTTACCGTTCAGGTCAATTGCGTAAACGAAGGTTTGCTTTTCTATCATGCCGGCCGTATAGATATATCCCGCAGCGATAGTCACGGAACTGTATCCCTCACCCAATCCTGAGAACATCCACAGCATTTTAGGACCTTTTTCCGGCCATTGCTTTAACAAACCGGTTTCCATGGACATATTGTTGCGGGATAAACCATGGAAACAAGGCCATTCGCCTTTCTCCTGTGCTGTCGCCCCACCTCTTAGAAGGCCGGCGATGAGACAAAGGAGGAAAGTATTAAGGACGGGACGTTTGGTAATTTCGGTCAGGACATTCAATTGAACGATCATAAGAGAATACATCTCCTTTTTTGGGTATCCTATGGAATCATCTTCGGATCATCCGGGGATTCCTCTACACTGAAGACAGAGTCCCTAAGTTCTGACATCTTGACGATCACATCTCAGTTTTTGCCAAAAACACGGAATCTCGCTCCATCCGATATCCGGTGTATTTCAACCATCACGTTATGGGATGGTAAACAGCGTCAGCGTATCCTGGTCTTTCACATAAATTCTTTTGCCGGCGATCACAGGATGCGCGTAAATCGGTGTGTCGGAGACCAGTATACGGGCTATCTCCGCATATTCCTTAACGCTGGGTTTGAATACGATTAATTCGGAGCTGCTTGGCAGTGCTATCATGACAGAGCCGCCGTCGAGTATGGCAGCGAAGCCACCGCGACCGTGTCGGATTTTATCGGTCCAGGCTGTCCGGCCGGTCTGTGCATCGAGGCAGAAAAGGTTACCATTGTTGGAGAAACCGAATAACAGTTCATCTTTAAGCACAGGGGTGTTGAATTGCACTGCGACATCCGCATTGCTCCAAAGCTCCTTAGGGACAAAGCCATCCCCCTGCTTTTCGATTTTAACGGCCTTGGTGCCTCTACCCGCTCCCGTAAAAATGACCTTCTGACCATCAATGATTGGAGTTGCGGCGTTGTATGCTCTTTGTTGGGGCTTGAACGGAAGTTGCCATAACAGCTTACCATCGGCCACACCGATTCCTACGATGTTCTTCTCCGTGAGCGTCACTATCTGCTTTGTATCGTTCACATTCAGAAGCGCAGGCGAGGCATACTCCGGGCCTTCTTCCGACCACCGCCACTTTTCTTCGCCTGTATTCAGGTCGTAAGCAATGATCGTTCCGTTGCCAGCTCCGCCGAGATGTGCGATGCACATCCCGTCTACGATCAAGGGCGACATAGAGGTGAAAAACATGGGCACCACTCCAGGGAAGGGATCTTTCCTCCACAACACTTTATGCGTAGCGACATCCAGGCAAGAAAAAATACCAGTCACGCCGAGTGTTACGATCTTGCCATCCATTACTGTCGGCGAACTTCTGGGGCCCGGATGCCTCGCAGCCGGGCCTGTAACAGCCTGCGTTGCGTATTTTTCGCGCCAAAGCTCTTTTCCGTCATCTGCATTCAAGCACAAGATAACCTCATCCTCTTCCTGACGTGCAAAGACATAGAGTCTATCGCCCACCAATGCGGGCGTCGCATCACCAGCGCCCACCGTAACTTTCCATACCTGCGAAAGCTCTGCCGGCCAGTTCTCAGGAGCGGTGAATCCCGTTACCTTGCCGTCTCGATTTGCTCCGCGCCATTGGGGCCAGTCCTGAGCGAAGACCCAATCCGAACAGATGAGAATCACACAGACCCACAGCGAAACGATGAATCGTGCTACTTTTTCCATGATTTCTCCTTTTCGATTTTCATCCCAACAGAGGCAGGAACTTCTGCGGATGCGTGAATATGATTCCAGCGGCTTGGTACTTTTCCAGTCTCAGCAAAATGTGTTGCAGATGATGACTTTTGACATCACCTAAAGGTGCGTGCCGCACGTAGGTTTTTTACTGTTTGAAAGTACATGCGTATAGTATCAATAAGAATTTAGAAAATCAATAATTTTTTAATATGTTTGGAAAATTCGTCAGCAGGTGGGAGTGCTCCAACTGCGGCCGCAGGGGAAATACGACGGAGCGGGAGGATACGGAGCATTATGCGGATTTGGGGGGATGGAGGTGATGCCTAACAATTGGTCTACAGGCTCGGCGCTCAGGTTACTTTCCTTTGCCATGAGCTACTTTCTACCCGGTTGGTTCTGTCTGATGATAGTAAATGAACCGCGCATAGGCGAAGCAATCCAAGTCCGAGTGGTAAACAACGAATGAAACGTCGCCGCCGAGTCCTGTGCAGCCGGGGGTTATATGCTTTCAATCCTTTTTATCAAATCTCTATAGATTTAAACATCCCTCACAAATAGCTGTTTTTCTTTTCCCATCCATAAATATAAAATCCAATTTCGAGCATACAATCGGATTGCCTATTGCATAAACAATATCTTTATGTATAACCTTATCTGGTGCTGAGAAAGCATGAATGCCTATTATACCGCCGAGATGATCACTTCTACCAAAAGCCCAGTGAAAACCTGCTTTTTCGTCTTCAAGAACATTGCCGGTAACAACAGCTTTGTCATTACATCCTATAGCAACTTCTGCTATGTTGCACATGGCTGGTTCATCGAGAAATGTCTGACGTTGTTTTAAAACGTTTTTATTATCGCCTTCAACATCAATAATTTTATTTCATTTTACTACTAGAACAATAATTGCATCGTTAAGATATGTTGGTAATATCCCTTCCGTTAAACTGGTAGCCGATTCATTGGGAGTAACACACACTTCTCCTGAAGGTAGATTTTTTAAACGAACTATATCCTCTCCTATGTCTTTATGCAAAATCCCATTATCCTGAAAAGGTTTTTTATTATCTGAAATATCAAAATAGCATCGATGTCCAGTAGAAAAAAGCACTTCAATACCAACTGCATCTTCAAATAATTTCGTTAAACGACTACAGATTTTAGCAACCGCCCGGTAATCGGCAGCCAGTCCAGTTTGTTCCATCGATTTATTTACTCCGGGCATGCTCGCAACACGTAAGCATTTATTCTTATGTGTATAAATTAAAAGCGGTGCTGAAGCTGAGAATTCAGTCATTGAAATAATAATTGTTGAAGTCTGTATTATATCGTCCATTCTAATGCTTTTACCTTCACAAGTGGCATATTCCGGAAGATCACTATTATCTGAACCAGTAGCTTTATAACAAACCAATGGATTAACCTTGGTATGGTATTTTTTTGAAAATCGTTCAATTTCACTATGCCACTCTTTTATCATTTTACGTCGTTCACGCCAACCAAGATTGTCTTGTATATTTTCTACAGGTAAATCATACATTAACGTTACTACTTCATTATGCGGTGCAAAAATATCAACAAACAATTTCTCTAAATTAAATTCCACGGTTTCTCCTCTTTAATGCATATAACCTAATATTATATATGCCAAAATCCCTGCTTCCTTTTATCCAATATTGTAAAAGCATTTTCCGAATATAGGAAATAGTGCGATGTTCCATAATAATAGGCAATGCTTTTACCCATTATTGTGTAATTGCCTTTTCATGAGAATAATGTGATGAAAGATAACTTTTTCGAGATAAAATATATCTACAAAGGATAATAATAAATTTTCGAGCGACATGCAAGAACAAACTAAATAAGCGTGTGAAACAAAAAAATCCCATATTTTAAAAACTATCCAACGAGTCTTCCAGATACGGCCCGCCTCTCTTGATTTTATCACTAAAAACATATGACTTCCCGCAACCTTCAGGAGATGTATAACTATACGACTGATGTACCTGGCTGTGGAATGTGCAAGTTTGGATAGGAATTCAAATCAAAGGGGGAGGCTCTATAAAATCAAAAACCTTATAAGATAGGAGTTTTTTAATGTATAATAATCGTGGGCGATATCCGATTCGAACGGATGACCTCTTGCTTGTAAGGCAAGTGATCTACCCCTATTTTACAATAACTTACAAAAATTTTGTTGACAGTGAATTTTCGGATAGTATTATAAAAAAGATGAATGATTGGGTATCATGATGTCGAGGGTTTAAATACCATAGCTCCGACGAAACCAAGAAATCAGGAGATCGATCCGGGTCGGAGCATGTTTTTTGGGGACGGATGTGTCCATACATCAAACGCCCGGGATGGATATCCCGAGCCATGTGAGAGAGTTGTTCAACACACTATTATTTGGATAATTGTATTATTTTTCGTAATATCCAAGTGCCAAGGAGGTGAATAGACCATGGCACGGAAAAGATGTTTATCTATTACTTTTTTATTTCTTTTAGTTATCAGTTTCTTCAATTCAGCGCAGGGTTATATTGTTACCGGTACAGTTCGTGATACCGGCGGTGCCACAGTAAGTCAGGCCCTGGTTTCTTTTGTTCTTGCATCCGATACAACCATTGCATTTCACGGCCGGACGGATCAAGAAGGCAAATACACAATCGATATCAATGAAAACGCAGCAGTCGGTGAGCATGATGGGAAGATGGGTATTCCTTTGAATATTCAACTTTTTCAGAATTATCCCAATCCGTTTAATCCCGTTACTTTCATTTCATATCAGATTGACAGGGAAATGCCTGTGTACCTTGTTATCACCAGTATTCTGGGACAGACTGTACGTGTTTTGGTTGATAAAAAAATGCGTGCTGGAATCCACACAGTGTTTTGGGATGGACGGAATGAAAACGGTGGTGGAGTCAGTGCTGGTCTTTATATCTGCGCTATGAAGGCCGATGATATAGTTTTTACACGTAAGATCATCCTATCGGATGGCGCTGTGATTCAGTGGGAACCAATGCCTGGTCTGCCAAAATCAATAAATCGGCCTCTCACTCCTGAAAACACGAGTATATATAATGTTGTTATTACTGGAAAGAGTATCATTCCTTATACCATGAATGGCATTTCCATAAGCGGAGATAGGACACTTGATTTTTCAGTTGAACGACGTTCGGCAAAACAACTCGTATTGGATAAATCGATTACGCTGGATGGCGGGTATCAAGGAGATGATGCCGCCTATGGTTTTATTTTTGATCAGAATGGTAATATGTATGTAACCGGTTTTGTTACCATTCCCGGTGAAGACCGTAATATCTGGCTGGCCAAGTTTGATACAGAGATGAATTTGATGACCAGCAAGACAGTCAATGGATCGGCCAATGGAGAGGATACCGGTTATGTATTCGCGATGGATGAGAACGACAATCTGTTCATCATTGGATATATGACGGAAATAGGTGAAGATCATAACATCTGGATTGCCAAGTATAATTTAGATCTCGAGTTGCAGAAACAGATCATCGTAAACGGTTCGAAGAATGAAACCGATGATGGTTACGGACTCATTTATGATGGAAACGGTTATCTGTATGCCGCCGGTACGATTAGGGAAATCGAAGGGGAAAGCAATATATGGATAGCCAAATACGACACGGATCTGAATTTTGTTACGGATTTCACCCTGAATCGGACTGCCGATTATACCGATAAAGCCCGATTTATGGTCCTGGACGGGAACGGACATCTTTTTGTCAGTGGTTCGGTTTCACACGAAATTTCAAGATACGATATCTGGATTGGGAAATTGGATACCGATCTCAATCTTCTGGCAGACACTGATGTGGCCGGTCCGGTTGCTGGTGAAGAGGATAAAGGCTACGGTATCTTGTTGGATGAGTTCGGCATTCTTTATTGTGCGGGCACGTTAACCGAACAGGATCAGGGATATAATATCTGGCTTGCCAAATACGATTCAGATTTAAATCTCATCGGTTCAATCACGCAGGATGGACCTTTGCATGGAGAGGATGTGGCGTATCTCATGACCATGGACGATCTGGGTTATCTGTATTTAACCGGCGTCTATACTGAACCTGCAGGAAATGAAAATCTTTGGATAGGCAGCTATAACAGGGATCTTCAGTTTCAGAATCAAATAACCGTCGATGGTTCTGCCAACGCTTATGATTCGGGTGTGGGAATTGCCTGGAGACCAGATGGCATCTATGTATCGGGTTTTCTTACAGACAGTTCAGAAGGGGGTAATATCTGGCTTGCCCGATATCAATTATCAGATGAATAAGTGTAGCGGTTCAGAACAATCCGGTCAGAATTAATTTCGAAATTAATTATATCAAAATAGATAATGTAACCACGACGGGGGCTACAGTTTTATTAAGAGATTTAACGTTTAATTATCGTATTGTATTTTAATAAACGCTTGATTGGCATCCGAGAGATCGTCGGTTCGAACCCGATCGGCTCCACAGAATTATCCGTCTCGTGCAAGAAACCCGAAGCTATCATAAAAGGCTTGACAGGAATCCGAGCGTGTGTTATTTTAGGCTAATTATTCGCAATGCATTCAATTGAGTGATAAGATGAAATCTATCTCTGGTATCAAAAGACTTCCGAATGGTTCGATTGTCATCGTGACCGTATTGCTCGTTTTCCTGTGTCTCGCCGACACGGTTCCCTCGCAGGAGAAGGAAACCGATCCGCTTGTCCTCGAGAAGCTCGAATGGTTTCAGGATATGAAGTTCGGGCTGCTCATGCACTGGGGGCCGTATAGTCAGTGGGAAGTTGTTGAGAGTTGGAGCATTTGCCCTGAGGACGAAAGTTGGTGCGAACGGCGCGGTCCCTATGCGAAGGATTACGATGAATACAAGCGGGTGTATGAGAATCTGAAAAACTCGTTCAATCCGGTCGAGTTCGATCCCGACGCGTGGGCCGCGGCGGCCAAGGAAGCGGGAATGCGTTATGTCATCTTTACCACGAAGCATCACGACGGCTTCTGCATGTTCGATACCAGGGAGACCGACTACAAGATCACGGATCCGGGTTGTCCCTTCAGCTCGAACCCGCGGAGCAACGTAACGAAAGAGATCTTCGATGCATTCCGCCGGCAAGATTTTGGTATCGGCGCCTATTTCTCAAAGCCGGACTGGCACTCGCCGGACTACTGGTGGCCGTATTTTCCGCCCTTTGACCGCAACGTCAATTATGATATCAAAAAGTATCCGCAGAAGTGGGAGGCGTTCAAGACGTTCACTTTCGACCAGATTAAGGAGCTGATGAGCGACTACGGCAGCATCGATATCCTCTGGCTTGACGGCGGATGGGTGCAACCGATGACTCCTGCCTCTCCCCGGTGGGGCAAGAATCCCACCGATCAGAACATTGACATGCCGAAGATCGCAGCTATGGCTCGTTCCCTGCAGCCGGGATTGATCATTGTCGACCGAGCAGTTGAGGGCCGGTATCAGAACTACCATACTCCCGAAAAGGAAATTCCCGAACGACCGCTTGACCATGTCTGGGAAACGTGTATGACGATGGCAACATCATGGAGCTACGTATCGACCGATACGTACAAATCCGCATGTGAACTTATTCATATTCTCGTCAATATCGTGGCAAAAGGAGGAAACCTGCTGCTCAATATCGGACCAAGCCCGGAGGGTGAACTGCCGCCCGTGTCGCTCCAGCGCCTGAAGGAGCTTGGCAGGTGGATGCGAATCAACGGGAGCGCAATCTACTCTACCCGGGCAATTGCTCCGTACATGGAAAAAAAAATATGCTACACCCGCATGCCCGGTGGAGCAATCAACGCAATCTACCTCGCCGACGAAGACGAGAAACAACTGCCTGATACGATACGGATTTCTTCCTTTACTCCCAAGAAGGAAAGCACGGTCTCGATGCTCGGCGTGAAAACATCGATGGCATGGGAGAAGAGCGGCGAGGGATTCGTCATTCACATGCCGGAGTCGGTAAGGACGCATCCACCCTGCAGCTATGCCTGGGTGTTCAGATTTATGGTGGAGTGATCGGAACTAAACGACCACCCGCGAAGCGGGAGGCCCGCCTTAAGCGGGTAGGTCCGGAAACCGCCGGATTTTCAAACAGAAAAAACCAAAATAACGTGATCCGGCGTAGACGGACCGTACAGTTTAGGATCGAGACCCACTAACAGAGTAAGTGTTGCGGTTCAGAACAATGTGAACCGATTTGGTGTTAAAACTTAGAGGCACTTTAGTTTCGATTCCATTTTGTTACTAGCTGGTGCTGTTCAGATCGAATCCAACCTTAAACTCAATCTCGAACAATCAACCTGAATCCTCTTCCGTGGAATGGTCATGATTTCGATCCGCGGATCTTCCTTCAGGTGTTTCCTGAGTTTGTAGATACAGACATCCATACTCCGGGAGTTATAGAGGTCATTAGCACCCCATATGAGGTTTAGAGCCAGCTCTTGCTCCAAAATGCTATGGTTATAAAAGCAGAGCAGCCGGAGCAGTTCGGTCTCCTTATGTATGAGTTTACGGATCTTTTTTTTCGGATCAATTCCCTTTTTTCATAGTTAAGTGTGAAATTCCCAAGGAAGAATCGATCCTTCTTTTCCCGGGAGGGTCCCTGTCCCGAGCGTTTCAGGACGGCCTCAATCCTTAAGAGAAGTTCCTCCATACTGAAGGGTTTGGTAATGTAATCGTCCCCTCCGATTTTGAATCCCTTGATGCGGTCTTCCTTCATCGATTTGGCCGTGAGAAAGAGGATGGGAACCGAATCATCCACAGTCCGAATATCTTTTGCCAGAGTAAAGCCGTCTTTCTGAGGAAGCATGATATTAATTAGGTAGAGCTCGTAATTTTTTTTCAGGAATTCGGCCTGACCTCTTCGGGCGTCGTACACTGGGTGTGTTTTTATGTTTAGTGAAATCGGATTGTTCACCCAGTTCACAAACATCATAAACAAAACAGGGTTACAATCATTAACCTCTTAATTATATTATACTTTTGACTGCGAGCTTTTCATTGCTGAAACATCATTTTACGCTTGACTTTCTTGTAAATAATTCATAAATACGTTTAATATTATTCATTGGGAGGTTTCCAGCCATGAATCGTATAAAACTTTATACCGTACTGCTCCTATCCCTGATTTTGTGGATGGGATTTGCCAATCAAGAATCGGCTGCTCAGGTATATATAAAAGATTTTTCGGATTTTCCAGCCTATCCGTATAATACTGCGTCGTATATGCAGAGTGGAGCCTATGTGGGGTGCGGCCCTACCACAGGAGCCATGATGCTCGGTTATTTCGACCATTCCAATCAACTCGCTCCCAATGGTTTGTTGACGAATCCTGGAACCGGCGTGGGTGAGGGCCTTAACACAGCATGGGTTCTGCATGGCAGTCAGTACATGAATACGGGTGCCAATGGATTTGGGTCTGTGTATAACATCGAACCCGGACTCGAAGGCTACGGCACGAACCGAGGCTATAACATCGAAGTAATGATACATGTGTCGCCGTCGTACAGTGATCCCAATGCTCCAGAAGCCGGCTGGCTGAACGACTACGGCCCTTACGGTGAATCGTGGCTCAACGACGGTATTTTTTGGCGAGAATCGAGTGGCAGTTGGTCCATTGATCCTGATGATTTTTGTAATTTTGTCGATTCGAAGCTCTCTGCGGGCATACCGATATTCTTAACCATCGACACGGACCTGGATCAACAAGGAGATCACTGGGTGGCGTTGATCGGTTACAACAGGAGTACTCAGAAATTCGCCTATTACGACACGTACGGTACTACCGTGCAATGGGCCGACATTCATTATTGTGCAGCACCGGGGCCTGTTATCGATAATTCTATTTCATTCGTTCGGTCGGTTGCGTATGAAGGAGCTATAGGAGGGCAGGATCTCGATCCACCCACGGATCTGATCGCATTGAACAGTTACAACGGTATGATACCCCTGGCATGGAATGCACCGTCTACGACGCACCCTTTAAACCGTCGGACTCTGGAATTTGTGACGACCGAAAGGATGATAAGCCCGCATGAACCAGCGGCCTTGGGTAAGAAGAATCGTCATTCCCTGAAGGGGAGTCTCTTCGAACCATCGTTTGGTGCGGATCCGGAATTCGCACAACAGGAGGGTATGGGTTTTGAATCGGGTGCCATGGCATTACTGGGGTACAATGTCTACCGGAGCACGTCTCAAACCGGCACGTATACCAAGATCGCAGATACGATCCTTCGTCAGTATTATCGTGATGAGACCGTGGTAGACGGCCAAACCTATTATTACAAAGTATCGGCGGTCTATGACGCTGGTGAGAGCGATTACTCAACAACGGCATGGGGTCAGTCTCTATCCGGCGGTTTTAGAATTTTATCCGGGTGGGCGACGTCGCCGCCAACGTTCGATGGTGTGCTCAGCCCTGGCGAGTGGTCTCAGGCCATGACCGAAGTCATCACGTATCCCGGCTACTCGGGTACGGTGATACTCTATGCGATGAACGATGCCAGTACGTTGTATCTGGCCGTGGATGACCAGCGGGATACGAATCTTGATAACACGGATCAATTCGCTCTTTTCTTCGATGAAAATTTAGACAGGGAATGGCCGGCAACCTCTTCGACTGATGAAGGAAATTTCTGGTTCGCGTGGAGCGCTAGTTCAAGCTCCGCATTCAGTCTCTTCGGGCCGCGTTGGGGGTACTGGCCCGATCATCTTATGTGGCCCGAACGATCCACTCCTTCTGGAACGGCCCAGAATATCTCCATCTCCTCGGGTCATGTGCAGTACGAGGCTTCCATCGATTTAGCCACTGCTCCGCTGATCGCATCGCCGGGTGAT
>Ga0180437_10009639_pt1 | contig 11911 bp, 11 predicted proteins | sample SS_ome_4_FD_132410 | JGI IMG/M metagenome (GOLD analysis project Ga0180437, IMG submission 132410) | Hypersaline lake sediment archaeal communities from the Salton Sea, California, USA - SS_3_D_1 metaG | ecosystem: Environmental > Aquatic > Non-marine Saline and Alkaline > Hypersaline >... | reverse complement strand
TTGAATAACCATGCGAGGCTTATCATATATCATATCACTTTCTTGCTTACTTCCAACTTTTTTACGCGCTAGCACACCTCCTCCAAAACAATCCTCTTCTCAGCCCTTTGTGGAAGCAACAAGAAAAGCACAACCAAGTGTTGTTTCAATTAAGTCCAAACTAAAAAAACAAATGTCTCGTTCCTGGACACGAGATAACGATGAAATGACTCCTGAAGACTTTTGGGAGAGATTTTTTGGTATCAATCCCTTTGAACAAAGAAAAAAAGCACAGCAACCTCGATTTGTCTTTGGTTCAGGATTTATCGTCTCAAATGATGGATATATCCTCACCAACAATCACAATGTGGAACAAGCAGATGTTGTCACTGTTCAACTCGCCAATGGCAAAGAATATACTGCAACCATTATTGGAACAGATCCTGCTACTGATATTGCCCTCTTAAAAATTGATGAGACCTCTCTCCCTGCTTTATCCCTTGCTCATATTGATGATGTTGAAGTTGGTGAATCTGTCTTAGCTATTGGCAACCCTTTAGGTTTTCAAGCGTCAGTCTCTGCAGGCATTGTCAGCGCCAAGGGACGATCTGACTTTGATATTATGCGCGTCGAATCATTCATTCAAACCGATGCAGCTATTAATCCAGGCAATTCTGGCGGTCCCCTCATCAATCTCAATGGCGATGTAGTTGGCATGAATACCCTTATTGTTGTTACCAATGGTGCTGGAGGCAATATCGGCATTGGCTTTGCCGTTCCCTGTAATTTCCTCAAAGATGTCATGCAAGAACTCATTGAACATGGCCAATTAATTCGTGGATATCTTGGCGTAGCACTGCAACGAGTTGATAGCGATATTGCCTCTGCTCTTGGATTGGAAAAGACATGTGGAGCCCTTGTTTCAGAAGTTCTCCCTGATAGCCCTGCTGAAAAAGCGGGTCTTGAATCTGGTGATATTATTCTTGAGGTCGAAAATACCCCCATTGAATCAGCTGGGAATTTAAGAAATATCGTTGCTTTAGCAAAACCAGGACAAGAAATCACACTTAAAGTTAAGCGAAATAATAAAACACTCACACTTACAGCACAAATCGGTGAAACACCAACTGATGGCACTACTAAAGTGGAAGATTCTATAGGACTTGTTCTCGAACCGGTCACAAAAGAATTGGCAAAAAAATACCATTTAGAAACAGCTTCTGGCTTACTTGTTGTCCAGATCGATCCTGATAGTCTCGCCTACCAAGCAGGGTTGCGATCTGGTCATGTCATTTTAGCTGTCAACGGCAATAGTGTCTCAACAGTACAAGAGTTTTCTCAAGCAGTGCACAAGGTAAAAGGTAAACGCTGCTTGCTCCAAATCAAAATTGGACCAAACATCCGATTTGTGCCATTAGAGGTGGAATAAAAAAGCCCCCACATTACTGTGGGGCTTGTTTTTTTGGTCTTAATATGCGAGATCGCTCATCATGATCTCGTTCAGTTTTTTGTCGTAATAGTTCACTTCCACCAGAGACAAGAAATGGGATATTTGTCATCGGAGCTCGACCTAAACTCCCTTGCACTCTCTTTTGTTGATAGATAAGTTCTCTAATCGTCTTTCCGGCCAAATAAAGAATCGGAGGCAGTCCTCCTTCTCCATAATTTGCTCGAGTATCGCGAATAAAAAGCATATCTTTGCTGGGAATAGCCGTATATGGAATCATGCGCTTTGTAATAAAGTTACGATACGCATTATGTGCACTGACCGGCGAAAAAAGATCTGACAGCTCAGTAAAACCCTCATGGTAATGTTTAATCAAACATCTCTCTTTTTCATAAGCTAACCGATAAACAGCAGGATTATTTAACACACCAATAAGTGTGGCGCATGTGGCAGCATCACCTTGATCCCTCGCATGTAAAGCTACACGCAACCAAAATTTAGCCATACGTTGTGCTGTCTTCAAATCATCTTGAAAATACAAAATAAGATACAAAACAAGATCGCGAACTCGATCTGAAAAGGCTATAATATCAAAAAAATTCCTTCGCAAACAAAGATCTACGGGATAAGCTTGAACAAAAACTTGACCTGAAAGCTCAAAAAGATCTTGTGCTACGAGTTTTGCTAACTCTTTTCTCTCCTTGCGCCCTCCAGCAACAATAGCATTTCTCAAATCAAAAAAGGTCCCGCCAACATGTTTTGAAAGAGTTGGTCTTGGCTTCTCTTTTTCTTGACAAATCTCTTGCAATGTATCAAAGCACCCCCTTTTTCTGGCTATTTCTTCAACCCTAGACCTAACAGCAGCATATTCAGGAACCCTTTTATGAATCTCCACCCATCGCAAAAAAAAGGAAACAAATCCTTTCAATCTCTTTGCTGAAAGCTCCTCAAAGACATCGATAATTTCATCAAAACTTGTCGTATAAGCAGCAAGGCTGTAATGGGCATATTGAGCCACACCTAAAATAAGTGCTGAAATATACGGATCAACTGTTTTTTCTCGATCGCTTTTTCTCTTACGCTCTGATATAGAATAGAGCATAGCACGTCTCACGTTCTCCATACGCAATACTTTTTCAGCCAAGTTTCGAAGAGATTCTGGTAATTGCTGTGCTCTTTCAAAAATTTTCTTTCTCTGATCACTTCCCAACCGATGTATTTTGCAATAAAGATCTTGCCACTCACCCTGCCCACTCTCTTGCCATCGATCTAATACTTGCTCTGCCACTTCACACAAAGGCCGCATCTTTTGCTCAATTATAAAAGCACGAATTTCAAGAGGTCTTCTAATGCAATATATATTTTCTAAACATTCACCTATTCGTGCTATTTCACGACGACAATCCTGATCAATAAGCCTGCCGTACACATACTTTAAAAAAGGTAGACTTCCTTGGTCTTTTTGCCATATGAGGCGAAGACCAATGGAGTGCATGGTCTCTTGATTCAAACACCGAAAAATATCTGGATTACACGTTCCAGAAACTATCTCTCGATAGATCGAATCTACTCTTTCCCATGGCGAAAATTGTAAAAAACATGTGGAAAAGTATGACCACACTCCATCAAGAGAACAAGGGCATGGTGGTTCTACCTTGTTTTCGTAAATATATTTGTCAAAAGAAAGGCTCATTTCTGCACTCGTTGGAATCGGGAAGGGGGTCTTTTGGAAGGGCCTCGAACTCTTCGGGGAACCTTGAGCCTTTCAGGAATTGGGGTCTCGCTTTGCCTATCCTTATGACTACGTATCATCTGTTCAAGCTTTTGAGCACGTTGCCTAATATTTTGTGTTGGGATATGTCTTGGTCTACTTGGTCGTCTAAATGGCCGTGTTAACAACTCTTCGCCAATTCGAGCTACAACTTCTCGAGTCCATTCGCTTATCGCTCTACAATAAACATGTTTAAAAATCTCAACTGCTCGCCCACGATTCACACGATAGACACGATCTGCAAAATCTTTTAATACATCCTCAGAAGCCCATCGAAGAATATCTTCGTTCAAGCATTTCTCTCGAAACTGTTCGAAGAGTACATTAGCCTTTTCTTGAACGCTAAAATAACCAAAGGTATACCAATAATATTCTATCGCACTCCAGAAAGAAAAAAACCAAGCTTGATCAACACCATTTTGTTGACCATATTCCATTGCTTTTTCAACAAACGAATTCATATTGTGCTCTTTATAATAACAATGTCTCCCACATCATAACTTGAGAGACATTTACCGATCATGAATGAAGAATTGGTTTTCCGTAAATTCCAATTTTTCAATCATAATCGGTATACTTTACTGAACTGTTCTATTAGTTATTTCCAGAATTTCTTCCTGCGTTTTTTCATATTTACGAATCTCTTCCATAGCAGCAGCATATTTTTTACGATGCTCTTCTTTAGCCGCATCTAGCTCTATTCGCAACTTTGCATTTTCCTGTTCTAAAAGCGCTTTTTCCCGTTCTAATTTTTTTGCATTCGCTTTAATACCATTAACCCTCTGCCAAATTTCATTGCTCACAACTGGAATAGCTTCCAGAGGACCTGTTACAAGATCCTGCAATCCTAGATTTATCCATTCAAAAGCGCTCTTTCGCTGCATTGATTTTACTGAAAGCGGAACACCTGCAGCGATTTCCAAACCACCAAGCAAAAATCGAACAAGCCCTGTTCCTGTTGAAAAGACAGGAGCCTCTCTCCAATCATCACAAACTCCTCGAACTGCTCCAAAAGCAGCGTCCAATGTTTTTACTATTCCCATAACGACCTCTTTTTATCTTGTTTTTGTCGGCTACGCCCAACCAGCTCTTATAATGCCTTTTGAACTCACCATCTGTTACAAAAAAGTTTCGCAACAACAAAACCCTTCGTCATCATCTCTAGCAAATATCTTTATTTATTCCAAATAATTTTCTTTCATCATGCTTTTAGATCGGCAACCTCTTTTCTCAAACGTTTGTTCTCTTCACACACTCTTTTATAGCACATTCGCTCTTTACGCATCTTGATGTCCAACTGACGCAGCGCTAAGAAATTATTTGTAACTTCTATATAGGAATCATTTGCATCCATAATCGCTTGAGCATACTGACCTCTCAATTCTTCTGCCTTTTTCTCCAACTCTTCTTTAAATCTTGCTTCACAACCCCATTTACTCTCATATATTGCTAAATTACCAATGATAGGGATGAATTCCAAAATACCTCGAGCAATCGTATCAATAGCTTCACATAAATAAGCGAGCTCTTCATCTTTTACATTTTGAATTGTATGATCTTCAGGCAAGCTATTAGCTGTCCAATAATTCCATTGAGCAGTGAAAAATGTTGCCGCAATGCAGTATAGAGCAACTGTCACCTGAATGGCCCCTACGGCAATATGATACAACCCAATTGGTGAGGAAACAATAGGAGTACATCCAAGAGGATACATATAATCCCAATCTTCCACCTTATTATCGCCTTCTTGCACACCACTCGGTATGCTTACGCCTTCAGAACTCATACGTTTCCTCCTAAAAAAACTATTTACAACTATAGCCAAATAAGCTCATTTTTTTACTTGCTCCTGAATAAATCAAGCCATTTTTTCTATATTATGGCGCACACGATCGAAATCATGTGCTTCAAGCAAATCTTGTACATGTATACCGCCTAATCTTTGGATGGCTATAAGCCACCCTTTAGTTTCAGTTACTCGACCAAGACGCGCTGAAAAAACGGCAGAAAAAACAGCAACAGAAAGAGTTTGTCTCTCCCTAAACATTCTCTCACCAATTTCAAGTCCCTCTCGCCAGTGAGACGTCCTGTATGCAGCAAGCTGAAAATGTTCTAAGGATGTAAAGGGAAGGGGATCTTTAGCTTGAAACAGCATCTGAAACGCCTCTCTTGGTCTATCCGTTTCAAGAAAAAATCGTGCACACGCTTCTACAGCTGATTGTCGAACCTTAATCTCATCATTTTTTAAAGCAAGTTCTTGCAACCCGATAATTGCTTCCTCTTGTTTTTTTTCTTCATATAACATCAAAAGCTCATATAATCGACGCTCCCCTTCTGAAAGAGGCTCACTGCTTGTACTTGTATATGGATGCATTAAAAGCTTCCAACTTTTTATAGAAGAGTAAAGGAAAAAAAAAGCGAGCACAAATTGACGAAAGAGCAAGGAAACGATAAATAAAAAAACCGATAAAAAAAGACTGATAATAGCACCAATACGTCGACCAAATGGCCCAAACACCGTTTGCAGCATATCAACAACAATCTCTCCCATATCATAGGGATAAAGAGGAAAGAGATTGATCCAAAACCACACAAAATTGAGAACAAACAAAATAAGCAAGGCCTCATTCTGTCCACCTATGATAATATAGCCATTCAGAATGAGCGCGATAATAGCAGTAGCAAACAAGCCCCCACTTTGAGCTAACATCCGCTGCCAAAAATGGCGAAAAGGCCTGCTCGATTGAGTCTTTCCACCCACACCACTGAAAAGAACAGTCGCTTTCCTACCTAAAAGAGAAAGAGCAACAACATGTCCTAATTCATGAATACCAAAGACTAACAACACCATTAAGGCTGTCACAATGGCAGAAGAGGTCTCTAACATTAGCCCAATCAACAAACACAATAAAAAAAAGGTCGGGCGAATACGTACGATCATGAATATTTAGTTCCTCGTACTTTGGCACAGAGAGAGCATAATTGTTCCCCAATAGTAGAAATATTCTCTATAGCTTCGACGCCAGCTTTATGTACAGTTTTTCGATGCTCTTTTTGCACATAAGCCAGCATCGGCTTTCGCCTTTTCGTACATTGATGGCCAATAACTAAAATAATTTCTGTCCCTCTATCCTGCTCAAAAAGCTGCACTATCCCATCAATCTCCTCGACCTGCTCATCACCTGTTCCCACACATGTCGGAATACCAACTCCCGCCTGTGTCATTTGCCACGCCACTTCATAGGCTAAAGATGCTGATGTTGATATCACACCAACCGGACCAGAAGAAAAGATATATGCAGGCATAGCACCAACCTTGGTCTGGTCAGGAGTAATAGCTCCAAAAGAAGCTGGACCAAGTAGTCGGGACTTACCATGCTTCTTTAAAATTCTTCTGACCTCCCTCATATCATGTACAGGAGGATTTAATCCCATACAGATGATAAGCTCAACACTTGAATCCTCTGCCTCTAAAATGGAATCAGCAATATCTTGGGGATGCTTTCTAATCCATGAAACATTTCCATTTGTCTGTTTTTTAGCCTGTGCAACAGTAGGAAAAACAGGAAGGCCTAAAACTTCTTGTTTTCCCTCTCCAACCAAAGCCACAATCTTCGTTCCATAGGCTAAACACTGCTGCAAATCAAACAAATCTTCCTCTTCAAGCGTCCCTTGATATATAACGCGACTTGAATGATCGACTAAAATAGGCATTATTTCTCCAAAACTTTCTTCAATGTCGATGCACTTTGTTTGCACGTCCTCGCAACGTAAAACCACGGCTTTATATGCTGCAAAAGTCTATTTCCCTCATTGCCTTCAGTCCCATCTAAGCGTAAGACTACCTTTTTTGTACAATCACTTTTAACAACATATTTTTTTATCCATTTCGCTATCTTCTCACAACTTTTTATTCCTGTAAAAAGATTAATAAAAATATATTGCACTTCCTTCTCCTCTTGCAAAAAGCGAAATGCCTCAACAAAATCCTTCTCAGCAAATTGTTCACCAATAGAAACCATACATGCTGCAGCCGCTCCAGCGCTTTCCACAAGATCAGCAGTAGCTTCAACAAGACCTTGTCCATTTGCCATACACCCTATATTCCCTTCTAAACGTGTATACCAAAATGGCTTTTTTGCTATTTTGACAAAATACGCAATCTCTTTTTGTCGAAAAAGAGCATTTTGATCGATATACATACTTGCTCCCAACACATGAAAAAGCCCATCTTCAGAAAGCCCAACAGGAGATAATTCAATCGCTACTGCATCAAGCCGGATGAAAGCCCTCTCTAATCCTTGAATGATTGTTTTTAATCTATTTTTCTCGTCGGTTGTTAAAGACAAATGGGAGAGAAGCCTTCGCATTTGAAAGGGATAAAGAGAGTGGATCTCAGCAATCTGTTCTGTATATTCTTTTCCCCCTTCTTCACATATACCAATTTCAGCTTGATCCATCGTACATTTAGCCCAAATACGATAACGCTTTTCACATTCGATTTCAGGAATAATCACAATCTTTTCGTCAGAAGCGATCGTTTCCAATAGTTCGCTCACAAGAGTTTTGAGCTCATCTCGGGCAACAATACGCAACGGACAATTAGGAGCGCGAATCACTGCCCTATCAATCCCCAAATTTCCTGTCTCTTTACATCTCTGATCAACAAAAGAATACGGGGCAAAAGGAATGTTAAAACGCTTTAACAAAGAAAATGCGTGATATTCCTGCAAAAAAACCTTATTCATTGTGAGAAAACCTCAATCCTCTTACACTTCTTACTCTATACTTAAATGGTACAAAAAATGGTACTAGGTTGGCTTCGCACAAAATGGTCGCGCGTCCAAAATATTCTCTCCTCCACGCGTTCTGCTCTCACACAGCGAATTCGAGGACTTTTTGGAAGAAAAGTTGATGAATCGCTCATCGAAGAATTAGAGGAAATTCTCTATGAAGCGGATCTTGGCGTAAATACTATCAAAGATCTTATCAGCCATGTACGTGCACTCGCACAAAAAAATCCAGATCTCACTGTCAATGAACTTCTTACATCTCTCGAACAGATTTTGCTCGATGAGACAGCCCATCTCTCCTGCGATCTTCGGCTCCCAACAACAGGACCTTCAGTTTTTTTAATCATTGGCGCCAATGGCAGTGGGAAAACAACATCCATAGCCCGCATCACAAAATGTTTTCTTGAGCAAAAAAAGACAGTTTTGCTCGCTGCTGCAGATACGTTCCGAGCTGCGGCTCAAGAGCAATTGGCTATTTGGGCAGATCGCCTCGATGTACCGATTATTCGCGCCAAATATCAAGCAGATCCTGCTGCTGTAGCTTTTGACGCAATATCCGCTGCTATAAGTAGAAATATCGACATTCTCCTCATTGACACTGCAGGGCGATTAGAGAATAAGGAAACTCTTCTCGAAGAATTGAAAAAAATAAAACGCAGCTGTTCCAAAGCATTATCAGAAGCCCCCCATGAAGTGCTATTGGTTTTGGATGCCACCATCGGCCAAAATGGCATTGAACAAGCTCGAGCTTTTAACCAAGCCGCGCCTATTACAGGGATAATTCTCACAAAACTCGATGGTTCAGCAAAAGGAGGAAGCGTTGTGGCCATTCAAAAAGAACTTTCCATTCCCGTCAAATACATTGGTATTGGAGAAGGTATTGATGATATGATTCCTTTTGATCATAAAGAATTCATTCATTCAATGTTTTTTGAACAAGAATGAACTGGCTGCTTGCTGCGCTCTTAGGCGCCATTCAAGGCATCACTGAGTTTTTGCCCATTTCATCGACTGGTCATATTTTATTTTTTGAAAAGCTTTTTTCTTTCACACCTTGTTCAGGACAAACATTCGAGGCAGTAGTCCAATTAGGATCTGGTTTTGCTCTTTTTTTTTATTACTGGCGCAAACTAGTTCAACATACCATCAAACAAAATGCTCTTATCATTTTAGCCACAATTCCTGCAGCAGTCATTGGCCTCCTCTTTCATACGACACTGAAAACCCATCTCGCTTCCACTGTAATTATGGCCACAACCCTCATCCTAGGAGGCATTTTTTTTCTTTATGTCGAACACCTTTACCCTACCTTTTGTTCAATCAGTGAAAAGATTCGGTTTAAACAAGCAGGTACTGTCGGTGCGGCTCAAGCTCTTGCTCTCATCCCAGGCGTCTCGCGATCTGGAATAACAATCTCAACTGGCTTGTATCTTGGTCTTGACAGATCTACTGCTGTTGACTTCTCTTTTCTCTTGGCTCTCCCAATTCTCTTTGGCTCTGGTTTTTATGAACTCTTCAGCCATTTTTCCACACTTACATCAAATGAATGGACCAATCTTACTATTGGTTTTTTCTCATCATTTTTTGTTTCTTTGATAATTATTAAGCCGCTTCTCTATACTATTACCCGATTTGGATTAACGCCCTTTGGTTGGTACCGAATTATTTTTGGGCTTTTACTGTTAGGATGGACATTATGAGATATATATGGCTTCTTTTATTTATCTGTATATGTGGCTATGCTCAAACATTTGAGACAAAAATTGAACAGCTTCAACAAGATCCCAAAACGCACGAAACACTCCAACAACTTCCTGAAGTCGTCCAATTTTTATCCACTGCCAATCCTCATCAAAAGTATGTGTTAACTTTAAGCGCGGCTCTCGGACAATTCCCTACTCTTTTCGCCGAATTTGATACAGTACCAGATAAACAGGCTGCCATTGCTTCCCTTGTCCAAAAACTCGTTGAATTCGACCGATTCTATGAACCGATTGGTGGATTGCATGGATATCATACTACACTATTGAAACTTCTCCGCGAAAATCAAGTCCCACAAAACGAATTTCTCCCTCCCCCTATTGTTGATATTCAAAGCAAAGACGAACAAACCTGGAAACAATGTTATGAGGGTTTTCGTCAGTTAGATCAAATTGCCTTTATTCTCCCTCTTGGAGGAGCTGGTGATAGACTTAACCTCCATTCATCCATCAACAACGAACCCCTTCCTGCTGCTTGCCTTCCCTTTTGTGGTCGCACTCTCTTTGCAGGGCTTTTCCGCGATATTTTAGCCTATGAGTACTGGCATTACCGCCTCTTTAACCAACAAATTACTGCTCCTGTTGTCATTATGACCTCACTTGAAAAGCACAATGATGAGTATATTGAACAAATGGGCAATGAAGCTGCATGGTTTGGCCGACCAAAAGAGTCTGTCCGACGCATTGTCCAGCCTTTTGCTCCCCTTATCGATCCAAATGGCCATTGGGTTGTCTCAAAACCACTTGAACTCGCTATGAAGCCAGGTGGTCATGGTATAGTATGGAAATTGGCGCAAGATAACGGCATCTTTCATTGGTTAAAAGGCAAATCTGCAATTGTCAGACAGATCAATAATCCTTTAGCTGGTCTTGATGGCAATCTTGCCCTGCTTGCAGGCTTTGGTCTAACAGGAAAAAAATCTTTCGGATTTCTCTCTTGTCCAAGTCAACCAGGCATGCATGAAGGCCTTAATGTACTCAGAGCAAAAAACGGGCTCGGGAACATCTCTAATATCGAATACACCCAATTTGACAAGCTGCAAAAAGAACTTCCACACCTTTTTAAAGAAGGTGTTTGCCCTGCAAATACCAATATTCTTTTTGCTCGACTTCAAGATATCAATCAAGCCCTTACTCACGATCCTTTTCCGGGAATCGTTACCAATCCAAAAACATTTGTCCCAGTCATTCGTGAGGGAAAAACTCAAACAGTTCAAGCAGGTCGCTTAGAATCTTCGATGCAAAATATTGCCGATTCCTTTATGAGCCCCTTAAAGGAACTATCTACCTTTGTTCTTCTTCAACAACGAAACAAACTTTTTTCAGTGGCAAAAAAAGCGTATCAAAAAAACCAATCTCCTGATGAAACCCCTGAAAAGACACTCTATGACTGGAATGAAGCTATGCGCGAACTTCTTGGTCAATATTGCCATATCACTCTTCCGAAAAAACAAAGCCTTACACAATTTCTTGCCTCAGGGCCTTCCTTTCATTGTATCTTTCATCCCGCCCTTGGTCCCCTTTGGGAAGTGATTGCACAGAAAATTTCTTGTGGAGAGATTCGGGAACACTCTGAACTAGAGTTAGAGATTGCTGAAGTCTCCTGTCATAATCTCTCTCTTGATGGCAGTTTGCGCATCCATGCTAAAAAACCCTTGGGACAGATCTCTACACGGGGCAGTTTAACCTTCTCAAGGCATGTAGGCAGGGCAAAGCTTCACAACTTTACCGTCAAAAACAAAGGGATTGGTCAAGCCACTGTAGAACAAGCATTAAACGGAAATTTTGACAAGAAAGAGAGTTGTACCATTATCCTCGATGGCTTTTCTGAAGTAGACGCCGAAAATGTAACCATCAATGGCCCCTTTCACCTTGTTGTCCCTGATGGTCAACGAGCAACTCTCAAACAAGGCCAATCTGGAGAAGTGCTTGTCTCCTTCAGCTCAATCAAAGAACCCAGCTGGGAATACAATATCCACTGGCAATCAAATGCAGCTCCGATGTTATACATTAATTAAGCGCATTTTTTAGCTTCTGCTTGTAATTTCTCAAGCGGAAAGAGACGATTTTGTTCAACTCGTTCTCGCCAATCTTCTGGCATCGATGAACAGGAGAGTAATTTATCGCATAAATCGAGTGATTCTTGATATTCACCGACATA
>Ga0180437_10009637_pt1 | contig 11913 bp, 11 predicted proteins | sample SS_ome_4_FD_132410 | JGI IMG/M metagenome (GOLD analysis project Ga0180437, IMG submission 132410) | Hypersaline lake sediment archaeal communities from the Salton Sea, California, USA - SS_3_D_1 metaG | ecosystem: Environmental > Aquatic > Non-marine Saline and Alkaline > Hypersaline >... | reverse complement strand
CAGCCCATCATCTTTCACCAGATAGTGGGTTCCATGCTCGTGGACATGAGCATCCTGATCGAGGCGGGGCGGAACCTCATCTGGAAGTGTTGCTGGAATCACGATCACATAGGCTCCAGCGTGCATCTCTCGTCGGCTGCCAAGGTGTTCTGTTCGGACGCTGCCCTCGAGATCACATCCAAGGCCATTGAGGTCCTGGGAGGTTACGGACTGATGAAGGACTATCCGGTGGAGAAGTACTTCAGGGACGTGAAGATTCTTCAGATCGCAGGTGGAACAAACCTGGTCCACAGGGTCTTCAACATTCCGTTCCTTGAGTGACAAGCGCGGAAGAAGACCCAAATTGCATAGGAGGGAAGCCAATGAAGGTTGAGGGAAGGTCGTACCGAACCAGATCCACCATCCTTGCGGCTCTGCTCGTACTGCTTTGTTGCTCGCTTTCAGGGCTCGGAGGCACAGGGTGCAAACTCAATGAACCGCCTCACCCAGGACCCGGTGTGCCGACTCAGCAAAACACGGACGGCTTCAACTACGAGAAGTACAAGGACGGCATCGCCGACTTCATGTACAACCAGCTCTGGTATTTCAATTTCCTGGATGATCGTGGAACACCGGACACATCGGATGACATCGCAGGGGTCGGTGCCTACGGGCTCGCAAACCCGGAGCACAAGATGTTCCAGGAGGGCCTTGTCGCCGGTTTTGGGATGATCATACGAGACCCTTCCCACGGCAAGTCTTTCAAAATCAATACCGTTTCCGACCCGGCCGTGCCGGGCAACCTCCAGGCCTCCAAGACCTTCGAGCCGAACGATCCGATCCAGGAACCGAATCCTGATCTGCCGTGCGGCGATCCCGACGCGAGCCCGGGAAAGTGCCATCTGCAGACCCAGGACGGCTACATCACGGTCCTCAGCCAGGACCATTATCACATCTTCGGTGACGTCGCCGAGGGCGGAAAGAGGATCACCTGGAATCTCCACTACAAGCGAAGGCTCGCTCCTCCCTGGCTCATCTGGGTGCAGTGGCCCCTTCCCCGCACGCTGAAGGTCTTCCCCGCTTGGATCAACTATCCGATGCAGATGCCCGACGCCCTCGTGACCGGAACCTTCACGGTGGACGATGACGCATCGGACGAGACCCCCGCAGTCGTTTACGAATTGAAGGACGTGAAGGGCTATCACGACGGCTTCCACAGCGAGTTCGTCTTCTCGATCTTCGACTGGGACTGGCTCGACTACAAGCAGGACAACCTGTCCATCCAGCTTCTCCACCCTCACGCGCCCCAGTACTCCTGCAAGGGCGGGTGGGAGACCTGCTGTCCCGGCAACCTGCGGGTCGTCTATGATGATGGCTCGAAGGTCAAGGTGTACGACTTCTTCAGGGGAAAGGACCCGAGCGAACAGCAGATCTGGATCGAGTACCACAACAGGGTCCCCGCCCCTGAATGGGGCGTAGAGTACCCAACAAAAGAGACGATCACCGCCAAGGACAGTGAGGGCAACAAGCTGAAACTGCACTGGGACCTGCTCCGGCAGCACTACGTCTACTACGACGTTCCGGATCCATATGACGACAATATCACCTTCGAGATCATCGCTGCGTTCAAGGGATCGTTCTACGAAGCGAGCAGCGGAACCACCGTTCCGATCTCCGGCGTTGGCTGGGCCGACTGGTCAGGCCCATCCTTTGCGGAGAAAAGATAGTCTTTTCATAACTCAACCTCGAGAGGAGATACACCCATGAAAAACCAAACACGCCTTCTCAGAACATCCCGCCCTTTCTTTTCGATTCTGACCTCTCTCCTATGCCTCCTCCTGTTGATCTGCATAGGCACGGGCTGTCAGCCAAAGGAACCGCCGAACCCAGAGGTGGGCACCCCGACACAGGCGAACACAGATGGTTACAACTATCAAAAGGACGGCGACCGGACCACGGACTTCATTTACAACCAATTATGGTATTTCAACTTCATCGATGAGAGCCAGGATATCGCCGGTGTGGCTGCCTACGGACTGGCAAACCCGGAGAATCTGCTTTTGCAGCAGGGCCAGACAAATTCCTTTGGGATGATCATCCGAGACGCATCCACAGGGGGTTCTTTTCCGGTCTATAGCGAACAATGGGATGCAGCTGTGCCGGGCAATTTCTCTGGTTCAGACACCTTCGAGCCTGGCCCGGGGGTTGAATTTCAAAACCTGGGTGGCACGATCGATGTGACAGAAATCTCACCGGGCGTCCATCAATATGATGTCGAGGGCCAAGCGCTTGCTCCTGACGGAAGCAGGGAAATCCATTGGGATCTCGAATACACACGAGGTCCCGGGCCGGGCTGGCGGCCTTGGGTGGACTGGCCGGTACCCCATACAGCAAATATCTTCCCTGCCTGGATAAGCTATCATATGAATATGCCCAATGCGGTCGTTAACGGGACCTTCCGTGTCGTGGACCGAACCGTTTTGCCTGAGAGCGATATCACCTACACGCTCACCGACGCCAAGGGCTATCACGACGGTTTCTACAGCAAGTTTGTCTTTTCCATCTTCGAGTGGGACTGGCTGGACTATAAGCAGGTCGAGGTGCCGGGCGAGTCAGAAGAAATCTCGGTCCACCTCCTTCACCCTCACGCACCCGAATACTCCTGCGAGGGAGGATGGGAGACCTGTACCCCTGGAAACCTTCGCGTCTATTACGATGGCAAGGAATACAACTTCTACCGAGGGAAAACCGAGGCAGACAAGCAGGTCTTCATCACCTACGAGGCTACTGATGTTGACCCCGCTTATCCCGATGTATCGTATCCCACGAGAGAGAACATAAAGGCCTACGATCCTGATGGAACGACTCTCCGGCTGGACCTCACCTGGGAGCTCGTTCGCTATATGATCGTCTATTTCGATGTGCCTGACCCGTATTTTGACACGGTCACATTCGAAATCATTGCAAACTTCTCAGGCATCTTCTGGGACGAATTTGGAACCCCGGTGGCAATCTCCGGGCAAGGATGGTCGGATTGGTCAGGGCCTGCCTTTCCCGAAGGGTGATGAAAAGCAGCCAGCAGGTAGAGAGAAGATGACGAGCACCGGCAGACCACCACGTCGTCTGACCAGGTGCTCGGGAACACATCCGTAAAAAGAGGGCGACACCCGATTGGGTATCGTCCTTTTCCAGTGTTGAATGGAAAACCGGCTCTCCTGTTGCGTCTTAGGTTTCCTCAGACAAAGAAAGGAAACCTACTCTTACTCGCACGCTCCATCCGTGCAAGTTCCGCATACGCAATCCGTCCCTTCCCCTTACAGACGCGCGGCGAACAATGTGCTTCGGCGGGTTATGCATAGGGTAAGGAGTTGTTTTTCCGGGATAATCAGGGTGGAAGGAAGCTGAACCTATCCCTCCCAGGGGACCCTTGAGGGGCTGTCGGAGTCCGTCAGCTTGAGCCGGTCTTTGACCTTCCTGATCATGTCGTCCTCGATGTCCACCTTCCTTCGTCGAACGAAGAAGACCACAAAGGCAAATACCGTGGCAAGGCCAAACATATAGGGTTTCCAATAGGCAGGAAAGTAGCGGACCACGATCAGGACCGAGAAGAGCAATACCGTGGTCCACACGACGGGGGTGAAAAGCAGCACGGAGGTCAGGAGGGACTTCTCGCGTTCTTCGTTTCTCAGCATCTTTCTGGCCTTCGGCACCAGAGAAAACAGGGGATAGACGATCTGCATGAACACGGGCAGCCCACACAAGAAGCCGACAAGGAAGAAGAAGACGATGGCCATTCAGTTCTCCAATCTCGTTCGAGTCGCGGTCTCTGTGTCTCGAGTGTTGTACAAAACAGGTTTGCGCTTTTCCCTCAGCGGCTTTCCTGTATGCGTCTACCTGGGCCGTTCATCTAGCAGTTTCATTATGTCAGCCTTCATTTCAGCCTTCATGTTGTCCAACTTCTCGTCAAACTCTTTGGCGAGGAGAAGGTGAGAAAGGATCAGGTCTCCCCGCAACTGCGGGATAATCACTCCAAGGATCAAAACGAGGAAGAAGACGACGATACCGAATCGAGAATTCACCTCGTAATAAATCATGAGGCTGCCGATCAGGGTAAGGGGGAGCAGAGAAGAGATCTGTATGATTCTCCATCTGTTGAGAATTCTTTGATCAAAGCGCCTCTTTACGGGTTGTTCCCCCATGGCAAACTCCTCTTTTCGAGCGAAAGGAATCCCTCAATAGACCGGAACCCAGCGGTTCAGCCATGGCCACTTAAGGTGACGCATATATGGATTATATTATAGCACAGCAACACAAATCAAACAAAGATTTTATGTATTGGTAAAATGTTTCATATTTCTCATAACGCTATTTCCTTCTGTAAGGGTGTCGTCACGGATCCTCCCAACGCCCCTAATCCTTTTGAATTGTTGAATATTTAAACGCATTGGACAAGGTCTGGGTTCGATCCTGTTCCCTTTACGACCGCAGAAGCTCTCGAATCCGGAGGTAAAGAGGCGTTCAGGAACGCCCTGCGTTGGCCCAATGCTAAGGATCAGAAAGATAGTAAGCGATTCTCGGACAAGAACCGCAAGGTGTGGCTGGTCACGAAGCGATGGCCTTCATCGTTCAGGTGCAGAGCATCCCGAAACAGTCTCCTCTTGTGAGAATAGGCTGCCGCAAATGCCGGATATAGATCCAAACAAGGGATCTTGTGTTTCTTACACAAGTCGAGAACTTTGCGTTGGGGCTTCACCACATATTCATGACCCTCCCACTGATTTCCATACCGCAGCTGGACCGCGAGAGGAAAGACGACGATGGCTAGCTTTCCGTTGCTATCATCCAACATGCCCTTGAGATCCAACAAATAGGTTTCGTAATCCAGCCATGGAGATTCCTTCCATGCTATGTTGAGGTCGACGGTGCTTTCCCATGGGAACTGGTCCTTCGACGAAGCCCTTTGCTGTTCCATTTCATGACGAACCCCAAGACGCAGTCGTGTCAGCAGATAGCTTCGACTGATCATGCTATCCCAAATGGAGTCAACTTCTAAGGTTCGCTCCGCCTCTTTGGTCCAGAGCATCTTGGCATTCTCATCGAAACGGTGCAGGAATTTGTGATTGTCATTGAGGCAATATGTCCAAACAACCAAATCAGGCGTCGCGTCTTTCAGGTATTTCTTGTAGAAGAGAACTTCCTGATAGCTCGTGTATCCGGGCACCGATGCGTTAATCACCTCAAATCGGCCCTTTGCTTCCAGAATAGCTCTCGTGTGATCCACAAACCCATTTCTGTCCCAGGGGATGGAATCCCCCAGGTACACAATTCGATACACATCCTTTGGCTTGGGAACTCTGATCTCTCCATGCCGTATCGACCGGTTGTTAAAAGCCTCCCTTTCAGGATTCAAACGATACCCCAATTCTTCGTCATAGACCACCCAGTTTGATGTGCCTAGATTCGAGTAAGGGACTTTGAAAAGATCATTGCGAAGGCCTATGAATGCTCGTGTGAAGCCATCACAACAGATCCTGTAAGAGATCTCCATGAACGAAAACAGCACGATGAACAGGAGCAAGTTGACCGCCACCACAACGCACCACTTGCAGCGTTTCGTTCTCTTCCGGTTCTTTCCGCTCATGATCGAAGAAGTATAGACAAGGTCGAAATTGGACGTCAAGGAGGCCATTGACATCTATTCTATCAGATGATAAACTACTAAGTATGGGTGAACGCTTTATTAGGAAGAGATTCGATCTGAACGACTTCGGCAGGTGGGCCAGGAGGTGGAGAATCATCCAACTCGCCGCGCTCCTCCCCATCCTCCTCTCCGTTGCCTTCATGTTTTATTTCAAGGAAGCCTCCGGTGTCGGCATTGTGATGATCTTCCTCGTTCTGATCGTTGGCGTTCTGCTGCCAGAGGTCAAGGCGGACATAGCACAATCGAATCTTATCATTCGACAAGAGCTTCAAGAACTCCAAAAAGAAATGCAGAATATAAGAGAGGAGGTGAAGAAATTATCCAGCGATTGACTTTCCTCTGCGTCTGAAATAATACAGGACCACTCCGCACCAGACGACACTGAAGCCAACACCGGCGATGACAAGCCCCTTCTCCCCTTCCATCAGATACCGTCCGACGATGTGAACCATCGCCCCCACGAGTACAAGGACGGCCTCTACGCTCAGTCTGTCTTCCGGACTCACGCGCCTGACTCTCCATGCATTCCATATCCTGACTGACTTCACTGAGCACATCCCGAGCGGGGCAGAACGATGGCCTGGTGGGCGAGAATGAGGATTCACGTCAAAGATTCTTGGATTCGGGATTGGCCCTAAAGACAGAACCGCAAGAAGGACAAGACAAGAGCAGCAAGGACGTGTCTTCTATGTTCCTGTATATTCTCAGCCTCGCCGTGTGTCCATTCTCGGTGCATTGGACACAAGAGCCAGCCACCTCGTACGCTTCGTTGTAGTCCTTCTTTAAGGCAATCGTCAAATCGTCAGGCTTTTTCTTATTCACTTCATCTTCCCGCGAATCTCTCCGTATCAATATCAATGGAAGAATAGCCAGTATGAGAAAGACCATGAGGAGGCCAAAAATGGCTCCCGGTGTTGCAGTGCCCATTGCAGCTCTTCCTGAAAAGTGTGGCTACTCCACAACACGCGACATACCCAGAAGACAGGCAGGGTTGGTGGGCGTATTGCGGGGGAAAAGACTCTCTACGCCACTGACTTCCGCTCGTGCCTTTCCCCAAGCCGCTCATCGAGCAGATTCATCATCCTTTCTTCGAACTTCTGTAATCTCTCGTCAACCCCCTGTGCAAGGGCAATGTGAGAAAGGGTCAAGTCTGCTCGAATCTGTGGCAGCAGGATTCCAACAATCAAGATCAGGAAGAAGGCGACAATACCCAGCGCAGAGGCTTCCTTGAAGTAAATCATGAAAACGCCGGTCAGAATAAGTGGGAGAAGAGCGGCCACCTGAATTACCCTCCACCTCTTCAGGGTCTTCGAATTGAATTCCCTTCTTGCGAGTTGTTCTTCCATAGCAGCCTCCTTTGGCTTCATCTTGCATAAAATACCTTGTCTTTAATTATAACGCTTCCCGCATTCTCTTGTCAAGAAGAAAGTAGGCTTGGCACGATGGCTTCTTTGTGATGGGACGGCTAGAATCATTCAAATAACCATGCCTGAAACAGAATCCTTGAGGAGGAGACAGCTCATGGGAGAACCAAAGGATCCGAAATGCGCGGTTTGCGGCATCAACATCCTGGAAAAGGCGTGCTTTTTCGAGTCCGGGAAAGGGCCAGATTCGTGCCCCACCCTCGGCTTCGAGGACCTGGTCGAAGAAGCAAGGAGGGAGTACGAGAAACCTGAGATCAAGGAGTTTGCGCGCCTCGCCTCGGTTCAGGAGGCCGAGTGCTACCTCGACCGGGATCGACAGCCCTTTGTCCTTCACTGCAGCAAGACGAGAATCCAGGAGATCTGCGAGTTCGCCCACAAGATCGGCGTCAAAAAGCTGGGGTTGGCCTTCTGTGTCGGCCTGAGCGAGGAGGCCCGGATCGTACACGAGATATTCACGGCTCAAGGCTTCGAAGTCGCAAGCGTGCTGTGCAAGGCAGGGCGGATACCCAAGGAAGAGAGTCTTGGGGTGAAGGACGAAGAGAAGATCATGATCGGCACGCCCGAAGCGGCCTGCAACCCGATCGTACAGGCCAAGGTCCTGAATCGATTGGGAACGGATCTCAACGTGCTCCTGGGTCTCTGTGTCGGCCACGACTCGCTCTTTTTCAAGTACGCCGACGCCTATACGACGGTCCTTGCCGTAAAGGACCGGGTTACGGGCCACAACCCCCTGGCCGCACTCTACACGTCCCACATGTATCACATGTACCTGAAACAACCCGGCTTCTGAGAAAGAATGATCCTTGATTTGCTTTGCGAGTGTGAACCCCGTTTGTGAGCTTCGATTCGACAAACGAGGGATATCCAGGAGGTGGGATCCGGCGGCTGGAGAGGAGCCCCAAGCCTCCACGGATCAAGTAGGGGGAACCCGTCTCGCCTCTTCCAGACGATCGCTCAAGATCTTCGCAACATTGAAGAAGATCTGGGTGCCGATACGCGGGTAGCGCCGCTTGATGCGGGACAGAAATCGTTCGTTCACAGCCAGAACCTCTACATCCTCTGTCGCTATGATATCGGCGGTTCGTTCATGGTGGCGAAGGAGGCCCATCTCTCCAAAAACCTCTCCTCGCTCGACGCCTGCAATGCGTTTGGATTGACCGTCCGCCTTGATGAGGATGTCTGCCGCACCTTTGAGCAGTACGTACATCTCATTTCCCATCTCCCCCTGACGCACAATCGCCTGCCCTTTCGGAAAGGCCTGGAGTTCACCCATCAGTGTGACAATCTTCGCCTGCGAGGGCCGCAACCCTTCAAACAGGGGAATCGTCTTGTGGGGATCTCGACCGAGCTTCAGATAGAGGAGGTCCCACAGGGTGATGATACGCGTCGTGGAGAGTACTGCAGGCAACAAGACCACATCTGCTGCCAACGCCACGATCATAGAGGTAGCAGCAAGAAGACCAAACTCACGGATAGGCACGAAGTTCGATACGCAGAGTGTGAGAAAACCAAAACACAGGATCACGGAGGTGTAGAAAACCGGCTTCCCCACCGTGGAAAAGGTGTCTTGCAATGCCTGTTCCTGATCGGCTGTGGACCTTACGTCAGCGCTCAGCCGGGCCATCAGGTGGATGGTGTCGTCTACAGCGATACCCAGAACGATGGCAGCAATGATATTGGTACTCAAGCTCAGAACAGCCCCCGAGGCCCCCATGAGCCCGAAGAACACCAGGATCGGAAAGAGATTCGGGATCATCGCAATCAGGCCTATACGGAATGAGAGAAACATGGTTGACATCACGATGAAAATCACCCCAGCGGCAAGTGCAAGGCTCTGGATCTGCCCCCTGACGATGTCACCGCTGGTGCGGGTGTGAAGGATCAACTCGCCCGTAGCATGCACTCTGAGTTCAGGCGGAAAGGTTTTTTCGGCAAAGGTCTGGATCTTCTCGACTGCGGCTGTCACGTCACTGGCTCGCGTGAGGGAGGTTCGGACAATAATATTCGTGCGAGAGAAAAGCGGATGGTTGACGACGCCGGAGATGCTGTTCGCGTTCAGGAACACGAGTTGCATGACCCCATCCAGTTGAGAAGGATTCTCCCAGAAGGTCGTGTCTGCCTCCGCACTCGGAGCCTCGGGCGTTCCCTCCAAAGGGGGAATCGCCTGAATACCTCTATCCAATATCTCGCAATAGTCGACAAAGGAGATCGTCTTCTCTACTCCAGGCAGTGAGTCGATGTAGAACTGCAGATCCTTGATCCTCCGCAGGGTGTCCCACTTCTTGATGATGTTCTTCTCCTCGCCTTCGATCGTCACGTAGAAAGCCGTGCTTCCGGCGAGATGCTCGTTAATGGCATCGCTGGCCTGACGAACGGGATCGTCTTCGCGGAAGAAAGACTGAAAGTTCGAGTCGACCTGGATCGACGGAATCTGCGATGCTGAGATGGCCGCGATCAGGATCCCAGCCAGGATAATCGTCCCTCGGTGGCGCATATCGATCCGGCTTATCCTCTTCAGCGCTGAACTCAACACGGGCGAGAAGGCCTCTTCCGGCCTCTTAGGCAGGCGTAGGAGACAGAGGCTGGCCGGCACGAGGGTGACGGAGAGCACGAAGGCGAAGACAATACCCACAGAGGAAAAGAGACCCATCTCACGGATGCTTACGATACGGTTTACGACGAGGGAGGCAAAACCCAGGGAGGTCGTCAGTGCGGTTATCAAAACGGGCATTCCGGTTTTCCTGAGCGTTTCCAATACAACCTCACGCACCGAACGCCCAGGCCGGGCGAGCTCGTAGTACTCCGCCACCACGTGCAGGGAGTACACCGTGCCCAGGACCAAGAGCAGGGGCGGGAGCGTGATGCTCCCCAGGCTGAGTCGACTACCGGCGAGCGCGATAACCCCCAAGGTCCACGTTAGACCCAGCACTGCATTGAGAACCGGGAGGAGCACGCCTCGCAAAGATCGAAAGCACGCGAGCATGACAACGACGATCCAGAGCAGTACCAGGGGCAGGAAGTACTTCAGGTCTTGCTGCATGGACTTGACCATGTGCACCTTAAAACGAGGGAGACCTGTGTAATAGAGTTTTCCAGGCCCGTCTTCCTTGTCCAAGATCACCTGAATCTTCTCGTCGAGGCCCCGGCGCCTGAACGCCTCATCGCTAATGCTCTCGAGAAACGTAACGTTGATGGCAGCAGCCCGGCCATCTGGAGAGACCAGGTTCTTGAAATAGATCGGGTGTGCTGCCACTTTCCGCTTCAGCTCATCCCAACCCTGGGTGGAAGAAGGAATCTCCGGGATGAGCAAAGTGTCCTCTTCCGCCACGGTCGTGATGACATCCTGCGCGTTGGTGAGGCTCGCAACGCTCTTCACTTCGGGTATCTCTCGGATCTCCTCCGTGATGCGTTTAATCTTCTTCAGGACCTCCGGGGTGTAAACGTTCTGCACCACGAGGCCGATGACAACGATCTCGTCGCTCCCAAAGAGTCGTCGGACCTCCTCATAGTACTCCTTTTCCGGATCGTCCTTCGGCAGGAGGCTCTCGATCGAGCTGTCGAGTTGGATGTGTCTCGCGTGGTAACCAAAGAAACAGGTGACCAGGACGATGAGGAGGAGAACCATCCTTGGTCTATGAACAATGAAATGGTAGAGGCGATCCATGACTTGTTCATCTCCTGAGCCAGGACAGAAAGATGCTCTTCTGAGCGTCAACACCGCAGGGCAGTATAGGTAAGTCCGGAATTATGTGTCAACAAACCAAGCGATCACGCAGCTATTTGGCAAAATGGATCGGGACACAGCATGAAGCCTTCACAGGAAGACATGGATAAAGGTGCAGAGGCCGAGGGCAACGAGCATAATCCGCTGTTCGCGATCTCCCCGGTATGCAAAACGGCCGGCCGAATAAAGGGCGGCACTTAGTGAGGCGAGTAACAGCACCGGCAAGTAAGGGGGACCCAGGAGGGGCTCTGTCCAGGCAGCCATGCGCAGAAGGCCGAACGTGACCAGCGCGATCACGGCCCCTGTCAACAGGGCTCCGATGCCGGCGAGGTCAACGAGGATCGAAGCATCATGCCTCCTCAGGTAGCTCTTGAGGAGCAGGCAGCAACCAAGGAAGAGTGCCACAGAACCGGTCAACCCAACCCAGCCAACCCACTCCGCTGCCCCAACCCACTGTTTTCCGCTCCACACGCCCAGCGTGAAATGATAGCCCACGCACAAGACCAGGCCACCACAAACCTGCCTTTGCCACCCCGGAACATCCGTGGGGCGGCTCCATCCCCCAAGGGCAAGAACGAGCAAGAAAAAACCCAACAGACCTTCCCAGACGACCATGCGAAGGGATCGAACCGCCGGCGGCAAGAGGAATGCCAACGTACTGAGGCCTGTGACAAGAAAGACAAAGATCGAGGTTCGGCTTGCCCACCCGACACTCTCCGATGCCTTACGCCCTGGCTCTGGTGCATTCTCGGGCAACACCTCTTTCGTTCCTGTCTCCACTTCTTCTCGTCTCCCGCAGGAAGCAAGCAGGCCAACAAGCAGGTAGAAAAGCATCAGCACCTCTGAATCACCCCAGCTGTATTCCGTCAGGCCTGTGACCAGGAAGGAGGCAGATGCTCCCAGGACTCCAACGGCCAGCCCTCGATCGAATGCCTCCTCACCGGCTCGGTGCCTGTAGGAACCGAGCCGGAAAACGCAGAGAAAGATATACAGGAAGGCCGCCAACCCCAGCATGCCGCGTGTGACCACGAGGTGGACGAAGTTGTTGTGAAGATGCCACTGATTCGGTTCAATGGCCAGGGGAT
>Ga0180437_10009636_pt1 | contig 11915 bp, 10 predicted proteins | sample SS_ome_4_FD_132410 | JGI IMG/M metagenome (GOLD analysis project Ga0180437, IMG submission 132410) | Hypersaline lake sediment archaeal communities from the Salton Sea, California, USA - SS_3_D_1 metaG | ecosystem: Environmental > Aquatic > Non-marine Saline and Alkaline > Hypersaline >... | reverse complement strand
CAAGGCGGCGAACTGAACAAGGTTGTGCTTCCCGAAGCAGTGTTTTACGCTGTGTCCCAGGAGCAAACCGGGACCGACCTCATTCTGCTCAAGGCCCATGAACCCCATTTCCGATGGGATCTATTTGTTGACACGGTTGTGTCTTTTTGCAGGCAACTGGAAGTGGGCCTCCTCATTAGCCTGGGGGGTCTACAGGATAAGGTGGTCCATACGGACGCTGTTATTTCAGGTCTTGCCTCAAGCCCGGAGCTTTTGAAACGCTTGGAGCAAAACGATGTCATCCCTATTGACTATGAAGGCCCTGGCGCCATCCATGGCTTAATTCTGCAGGAGGCCAAGGCTGCGGGCATTCAAGGAATGAGTCTGTGGGGACATTGCCCCTTCTATGTCCAGGGTACCCACCTTAGGCTTGTTGCGCGAATGACCACGGTGCTGGCCAACCTTGGAGGGTTTCAGATCGACACCACTGAGCTTGAGAAGGGGTGGATGCAGTTGGCGAGACAGATCCAGCGTTTTGTGGATGACAGCCCTGAACTGCAAAGAGTCATTGAAGGGATCACCAAATCTAAGACCGCAAGTCAGCCGTCAAGCTTGATAAAGACAGAAGGAAATGTCATATACCTGGACGACTTTTTTGGCTCCAAGAGCTAGATCTAATGACGCCGGGAGGTTTTCCATGTCCATGGATGATGCTACGAGTCAACTCTTGAAGGAGCTCTCAGATGCCAAAAGTTTGCCCCTGCGGCTCAAAGGGCGAATGGACAATAGTGAAGACGTGCGTGTCCAGATCAAGGAGGGCGACAAGAAGATAGACCTCCTTGAGAAACGGGCCAAGGAGACCATCAAGAAGCTGGGGTGCGTGAGCCCGGAAACACGCACCGTCTATCACCACATGGCCGATATGCTCATCAACTGGCAAACCTTTAAGGACAGCCTGGAATAGAGCTTCCCGCCAACCCATGGCTTCGAGTTACGCCTTACCAGGCTGTTGCCCGAACAGAGACATCTTCGAGCACTTCGTTGAGCCAATTTTCCGGCAATAGATCCTGATGAAATCGCAAAAAGTCCCTGTTGCTCTCTCCGTGAGGATTGGCGCCCGTGGGCTTGAAAAAAGACGGGCGCACTGAAAATGTTCGGCTGAAATGCTAAAACTTCGGGGAAGGCTTCATGCCAGGATCACGCCGTTTCCACCTTAAACCTGCTTACCAGCTTCTGAAGCACCCCAGCCACTTCGGTCAACTCTTTGGCGGAGGTGCTCACTTGCTGGGCTGCGAGATTGGAATCCTTGGCAGCCCTACTGACCTCTTGGATGCTTGATGACACCTCGGTTACACCTTTGGCACCCTCACCGGCACTCTTGGCCGTATCGTTGGCGCCTCTGGCGATTTCAGCGATGGCGGATGCAATATTGTTGGTGCCTGTGTTGGCCTGTTGAACGCTGCCCGACATTTCGGTTGCCGTGGTTCTCTGTTTTTCAACTGCTTTTGTGATCACCACGGACGACTCAGTAATGTTCCCAATGATATCCCCTATATTGGCAATAACCTTAACAGCTTCTTCAGTGTTGGTTTGAACCCCCCCGACCCGCTTGGCGATATCTTCGGCTGCCTGGGCACTCTGATTTGCAAGCTCTTTGATCTCATTTGCCACCACTGCAAAGCCCTTGCCCGCATCCCCTGCTGAAGCCGCCTCGATGGTGGCATTGAGTGCGAGCAGGTTTGTCTGCTCTGCAATCCGCTTGATGAGCGCAGTCACATTGCCGATGTCCTTTGCCACTTTGCCAAGGACATTCATGCTATCTGTGGCAGATTTGGACATCTCCATGGCCTTTTCGGCAACATCGGAACCCTGTCGTGCGTTTGCCGCGATGTCGTTAATACCTAGAGACATCTCTTCAATAGACAAGACAACTCCATTCATGCTCTGCGACATTTGCTCTGCCGTGGAGGAGACGCTTCTAACATTATGGCTCATTTCTTCTGCCGCAGATGCCATTGCATTGATGGTGACAGAGACCTCCTCAGTTGTCTGGGCTACGGTATCAGACTGCGATGTCATTTCATCGGCAGACGAAGCCATCTGGTCTGATAAAGTGGACAAATGTGAGGAAGAAGTGGTTAGTATTTCAGCATTGGCTGCAATATCCTTGATCATAGCCTGTAATCTTTCCGCAAAGACGTTAAACCATCTGGCTAGTTCACCCACCTCGCTCTTACTCCTAATTTCAAGTCGCCTTGTGAGATCTCCCTCTCCCTCGGCAATGTCTTTCAGCATGTCGATGGCATGTTTGACAGGCGTGACGATGGAATTAGAGACGAAGTAGACTACTACACCCAGGCCTATAACCACCAGAAGAGCCACCACGAGAACAAACCTGGAGAATGATGCAATCTCACTAAGAAAAGGTTTCTTTGTAAAAACCAAGTTGACATAGCCGAGAATAACATTATCTGTGTCCTTCATCGGCTGCTTTATACTCAGACGTTCCTTCAAGTCATCTATAACTGTGCTATCAGTCTTTTCAATCGTTGCATTCTCGTCGGCGTTCATTCCTTTAACAAAATGCATACTCTCATCAAAGATAGCGACCTGCTCAACAATACTCTCCTCTCCCGCTTCCATCTCAAGAAGCTGCAACGTCTGATCCAGGGTGGCGCCGTCATCCAGGATCATTGCCTGCATACCTAGCCCGAGATTCTCGGCCAACAGGTTTGCCGTAAACAGTGCGTTCTGTTTCATGATGTTTTCAGCCAGCCTCTTGGCCCTCGGAGGTATAATTACCACCATAATCAGCAGCATGACCACACAGACTAGGACGCCCAGTGAAAGGAGCCTGTTCTTTATAGAAGCAAAGTTCATTTCATCATCCCCTTTCCAGAACACGCTCTATCTGAAGACAGTTGCAATCTTCAGAAGTGCCGGGTTCCAGTCTATCCCTTCTGCCTTAGATGCAGAGAGATTCAACAAAATTTTAGGCTTTCCCTCCCGTACCCCTACGCCGAGGGCAACGCCTTTTTTCACTTGATCAGGCTGTCCTGTCATACTCATGATGCCATTTGCTCTAGTGTACTCAATAACCGTATTTGTCATTGAAGCGTTGCCCACATAGATGACTTCCGGCTTTTCAGTCGGGAGACCCTCTCCTGTCGTCACAGCGCTGATTCTTGCTTGGCCAACAGGTTTGCCGATGCCGCTTTTCATGGCAGTTGCAAACTCCGGAGAACCCATAACATAGATGGAGATATCCCCCCCGGAAGCCAAGCCCTTGTTGAATGCTAACGACTTCACGAAGAGGGCGGCCTGAAGTTTTGCAGGCGCTTCATCAATGTCCTGGGCAAGCAATGAAGAACTTTGACAGAACATCAGAAGAAGAGATAGGCACACAACACTCGCAATGGGCTTTCTCTGTTTCATCACAATCCCCCTTTCAAAATGGGTAGACAATCAAGTGGCGAAGAACCGTGGGAGTTCATTCTACAGCCGAAACGGAACACAGGAAAAAGGGTGGTCCATGTCCTTTCCCAGGCATCCACACCTTGGGACGGTCAAGGCTGCTGAAACCGAAACAAGGCATCAACTCCCAAAAGATTAACTCTCAAACCAATAATTTTAAGACATTGGCAAAGTGATTGCAAGAGGCAAACAGCATGAGCTGTGTAACATGCTGATCTGTCATAAAATGCCTTCCGCCGTCCGATCGTCTATGCCTTCGCCGTGAGCTTCAAGGCTCGATGTCAGTCGTCAGCCTTTAGGTTAGGGTTGGCTTCTTCTGAGATCGGCAAGCCTTCTGGGCCCCTTAAAGGTTCCCATATTTCTTGACAAAACCACTTGTTTTGGTACAAAGTGCTGGTATTTGGCCATCGTAAAGAAGTCATGGCCCAAGTGGCCGCGACTTCAAAAACTTGGGCATTTTTGCATAGTGCAGTGACAGTGCACTGAGAACGGGAGGTGTCGTTATGTTTTCAAGAAGCCGAATGGGGAAGATGATTCGTCTTGCCATGCAGGCGTTTGCCTGCGGCCTCATCGTGATGATCTGCTCGCCCGTTGGGGCGCAGGACGTTATGTCGTCGGAAGACTACATGGATATGGAACTGGACGAACTGCTCAATTTAGAGGTCTCTGTGGCCTCGAAAAGGGCGGAGTCGCAGTTCGAAGCGTCCAGCATTGTCTCGGCTGTTTCCCGTGAGGAGTTTGTTGTCTATGGGGACAGGGACCTTTTCCAACTCATGCAACGTCAGCCCAGTGTCTACACGCGAAACTCCTACGTGTACGGTAGACAAAAGGTGGGCTTTAGGGGCGACATGTCGGTCCATTCGGAGGTCCACACACTGCTCCTTTGGAATGGTCGACCCATCCGGGAGAGCAGCGAATGTATTGTCACTCCCCTTTACATGGCATTTCCCCTGGCAGGCCTCGACAGCATTGAAATGATACGCGGACCTGGCTCGGTCCTTTACGGGACCAATGCCTTCACTGGCGTCATCAACCTGCAATCCCGTGCCATTCCGGAAGAGCCTGAGTTCTCTGTCTCAGCCATGACAGGCAGCCATGAATATTACGAAACCACCTTCTCGGCCGGGGGGCGGTCCGGCGCCCTCGGTTTCGTTGCAGACCTGCGGGCTTCGGGAGAGCAAGGAGAGACCTACCGCATGATCGATGCCTTGGGTGAGCCCGGCAAGGATAACCGGCACCAAAGGAGTGTCTCGGGAGCGGCCCATCTGGACTTTAAAGGCTTCACGCTCGATGTCTTCGGCGCAGACACAAATCAGTTCGCAATGGGGGTGCAGCCCTTCTGGTTCATCCCCGAACAGGAAATAAACACTACGCGGCTGTTCGCAAACGCAGGATACCGGGCTCCCCTGCACGAATGGGTGACCCTGGAGTTAAATGCCACCTACAACCTCATGGAACACGACATGGCCAGCCCGGAGATCACCCGGATCGGCGACAACACGTCGGACATACTGGGCGAGGTGACCCTCTATGCCGATCCTATAGACGATCTAAACGTGGTCCTGGGGTACACGCATGAGTACCGGTCGAACTACCACACTGATGACCATTTCTATCAGTCCATCCCCTCCTATAATTATCAGCCCAAGAGTGCCTATGTAGAGGGTAACTACAAGGTCTGCGAGTCTCTCAAACTCACCGCTGGCGGAAAATGGCACGAACCCACACTGGGCGATAGCGACGTCATCTCTCGATTTGGTGCTGTCTTCACGCCATTTGAAAACTGGGGCTTGAAACTCCTGCGCGGCGAGGCCTTCCGGGGCGCTATCGCCATTGAATCGGACCTGGATGATCCGCCCATACTCGTGGGTAACGATGACCTCGAGCCTGAGACCGTCACGACTTACGATGCGCAGGTTTTCTACCATGACAAAAAGACCTATGCGGCCCTAACGTATTTTCACAGCAAGATCGAAGATCAGATTGTATTCGATGCGACCACCAGCGATCCTATGACGTATAAGAACGCGGGCGAGCAGGAATTTGACGGCATCGAGTTCGAGGCCAAGTACTTCTTCACGCCCCAGTGGCATGCCCTCGGTTCGTTCATGTACCAGGAAGACGATCGCGATGATGACGTCAATCACACGGTTGTCCCCGAAAATATGGCGAAGCTTGGCACCGCCTATACCTGGAAAGGGGGGACAGCGTCAGTTTTCTACACGTACTTCGGCACCCCGCCTCGCATCGCATCACCGGTGATGGTCAACCCCACACCGGAAAAGCTGAATTTGGTCTCTCTGAACTTACGCTTTGACGTGTCCAAGTGGTTGCGGCTGGACAAGGGACAGTCCATCCTTTCCTTGCGGGCCGAGAACCTCTTGGACGAAGAGGTCTACGTGCCCACCATGGTCTATGCCGGCGTACCGAACACATTCCCTTACGGGCCCGGTGCTACATTCTATGCGGGACTGAAGGTGGACTTCTAGATGGTGCATGGGTGTTGAGGTCGTGATGATGCTCTGGCCATGGCCTATTGGGATGTATCTGTAAGATACCCAGAGTCGGAAGCAGAACCTCTGTAAATAGACTGGTAAGAGCAAAAGCTTTTAAGGACGTGTCTGCTGTGGATTTTACAGAGCGTGGTTGTCTGGAGGGCCTTTGACCACTCACGTTCAACCAGGAGGAGAGGAATGAGAGAAGGATGCAGGATTTTTGTCTTGGCAGGGTGTGTGTTTTTTGTCCTGATATGTCTTGGGACCACCGCCATGGCCCAAGAAAAGGTTGTAGAAGAGATGACCATCGACGAACTCTTTTCTATGTCACTGGATGATCTGATGAATGCGACCACTACGACAGCAACGCGCAGAGAAACGACCACCAACAAAGCACCGGCAACGATGACGCTGATTACGGAAGCAGAGATTAAGAGAAGCGGTGCACGGGACCTTAAGGAACTCTTGGACAAGGTGCCGGGGTACACCAATTGGCGCTATTTCATGACAAACTGGCACGGCTCCAGCTTCCGCGGCATCGCATCGAACTCCAGCAAGATCAAGCTTCTCCTAAATGGCCACGAGGTGGCTACCCCTTACTGGAAAGTGCATTACTACAATACGCCTTTAGAAAATGTGAAGCAGGTGGAGATGATCCGGGGCCCGGGCTCGGCCCTGTATGGCACCAATGCCTTTGCCGCCGTTGTGAACGTGATTACCAAGACACCTGCAGAGATCGACGGCACTGCAGTGGATGTGAAGTACGGGAGTTTTGAGACCACACAGGCGGATCTCACCTATGGAAAGGTTTTTGGGGATTGGGAGGTGGCTCTAAACCTGAATTACGATAATGCCGACGACAACTTCGGTGAAAAATATGAAAGAGACTTGCTTGTTGGCACGAACCTTTCGCTCGCCCCGGGGGATTCGGGTTATAGGGAAAGAGAAAACTACACGGCCAGTGCCAACTTGAAGTTCAAAGACCTGAGCCTGAGCGGACTTTATTTTGACGGCCAGTGGACGGACGGCGCTCCGCCCGCCGGCGCGCTTACGGAAACTAAATCTTACAGCAATGAAGAGTATTATTTTGTCGAGGCCAAATACGACTGGCGCGTGTCCGATAGACTGAAGATCAAGCCGAAGGTCTCCTATGACTACTGTGATTTTGACTGGAAGAGTCAGTATTTCCCCAACTTCTTCATGTTGGCCAATGATCCTGAAAACGGCATTCCCATTGATCTGAACGGTGACGGTGAGCCTGACATCTTTCCGATCGATACCTGGTCGGTTGATACCGACGGGGATGGTCTCTTTGACTCGGGCGACGGCGTTCCTGAATTGTGGACAGAAGGTGTGCGCGGTTATATGCCCTATGAGGCTCAAGAAGTGAAGACGGAACTGCTCTTTGATTATGATGTGAGCGACACCAATACCCTGCTTGTGGGACTGTTTTACGAGTATACGGACATCATGGATTCCTCACTCACAAGCGAGATGGATATTCATAGGAACCATTCTAGAGTGCCCCTTACAACGTGGCACGGTGCTGCTGGTTGGCATGATCCGAACGATAGAGACGTCTGGGGTGCATTCTTTCAGGACGAGTGGGACTTCACGGATGCGTGGACTCTGGTGCTATCTGGCCGTTATGACGACTATGATGATGTAGGCTCCACCTTTAACCCGAGGGGTGCCCTGGTGTACAGCTTTGATGAGGCCAACGCCGGTGTGGTGAAATTCATCTACAGCACGGCCTTTAGGGCGCCGACCATGGTTGAACTCCACAATACGCACACCAACTTCTTAGGCAATGAAGACCTTGACCCTGAAGAACTTGAAACCTACGAGGTCAATGTGGGCTACGTTCTTGCCAAGAAATTGAGAACGAGCGTTTCTGTGTACAAGCAGGACGTAGACAACCTGGTTGTTGTTGCACCCGCAGAGGCGCCGGATCCCTCCCTGGCCCTGCCGTGGAGTCAGTTTGTGAATGCGGGTGAGATAAATATCTGGGGCGTTGAAACGGAGATGAGATACGAATTTGCGCGGAACAATTACCTCTATGCAGCCTATTGTTACACCGATGCAACGGATGATGACCATGATGATATGGACGCAGCCTATGTTCCCAAGGACCAGGTGACCTGTGGTTTGAACCTTCACTTCTGGGACTTTGTAAACTGGAATATCAATCTTGACTATACGGATGAGCGGCCCAGGGAGTTTGGTGATCCCAGGGATCCCCTGCCCTCAGAGACGGTGTGGGATACAACCCTCAGGCTGGAAAACTGCAAAGGGTTTGACGTCTATTTCAGCATTCACAATATCTTTGATGAAGACAGGTCTTCGCCCACGCCCCTTCAGAATTATCCTTTGGACGATACACCGGAAGCAGGAACGGACTATACCGTTGGTGTGACTTACAGGTTCTAAGTCCAAGCTAGATAGCAAGTTACTGGAAAGGCTGCAGAGCGCTACAAGTCCTGCAGCCTTTTACTTATGGCCCCAAAGCCCCACGGCATCTCTCCCGGCGTCTGAGAATTCTTGTTGACATCTCGTAAGAGGAGAGCTATATTCTAAAAAGTGAATATACTTGGGGTGCATGATGAGAGACTTCATTAGGGTCATGAAGGCCCTTTCCGATCCCAACCGGGTAAAGATCGTAAAGATGTTGCAACACAAGGTCATGTGCGTGTGCGAGATGCGGGCTGCTCTCAAGATAGCCCAGCCGAGCGTATCTAAGCACCTAAAAATACTTGAAGATGCAGGTCTTGTTACGTCTCGCAAAGACGGCATGTGGGTAAACTACGGACTTACAGATGGCAGTGCCAGTCCCTATGTGGCCAACGTGCTGGGCAATTTGAGGCACTGGCTGGAAGATGACTCAGAGATTGCTGAAATCGTAGAGGAACTCCCATCGATTCGACGGGAAGAGATTTGCGGGAAATGAATTTTTTTTGCCCTTAGTTTATAGCTAAATAGGAATGTCGCTATGGATCTCAAGCACTATCCGCCCCGGCCAACGGACAGGTTGCCGCCCTATGGTGGGGCGTCATGACAGCGAGTTCTGTAAGACCCGTTGACAACGGTTCCTGTGCCTGTGCCGCAGCCCAGGAGAAGTCCCCATTAGGTCTTAAGAGGGGAAAGGTCTTCTACTTGGGCCTTGGTGCTATCACGCTCTTTGTGTGGTGGGTGATTTACGGCAGACTGTCTCTGCTGGCCTCCTTTATTACCTACTCGGTTTTCAGGCTTAGACCGGGGAGCCACATGGCCGCTGCCGTGGAATTCTTCTTCTACGACACACCCAAGGTCATGATGCTCCTTGTCTTGGTCGTTTTCGGCGTAGGAATCATACGCAGCTTCTTTACGCCCGAAAAGACCAGGCACCTCTTATCGGGAAAAACGGCCTTTATGGGCAACACCCTGGCGGCCCTGCTCGGCATTGTGACCCCCTTTTGCTCCTGCTCTGCCGTGCCTCTATTTATCGGATTTGTCACGGCAGGGGTACCCTTGGGGGTGACCTTTTCATTCCTCATCTCTGCTCCCATGGTCAACGAAATAGCCCTGGGGCTCCTTTACGGACTCCTTGGGTGGAAGGTGGCCGCCCTTTACATGGGTACAGGGCTTGCTATTGCCATTTTTTCCGGCTGGGTCATCGGTCGCCTCCGCCTGGAAAGACATATAGAAGACTGGGTCACAGGATTGGAAGGCGCTGTGATTGAGGCCCAGGACGAGAGCCTTTCTTGGCATGACCGGATTGTGTATGGCCGCGATGCAGTAAAAGAGATTGTTGGTCGGATCTGGATGTATGTCTTGCTGGGCATTGCCGTTGGTGCCGGCATACACGGCTATGTACCGGAGGCCTTCATGGCCTCTGTTATGGGCAAAGGGGTCTGGTGGTCCGTACCGCTGGCTGTCGTTATTGGAGTGCCCATGTATTCCAATGCCGCGGGCATCATCCCGGTGGTGGAGGCCCTTCTTGGAAAGGGCGCCGCACTTGGCACAGTGCTCGCCTTCATGATGAGCGTGATCGCCCTTTCGCTGCCTGAAATGGTAATCCTCAGAAAAGTGCTAAAACCGCGGCTTATCGGTGTGTTTATCTGCGTGGTGGGGTGTGGAATCCTGTTGGTGGGTTATCTCTTCAACGTGGTTGTCTAGGAAAAGACTATGACCCAGGACGATGTCACACAGATAAGAGTCAATGAGCAATCAGTCGGCTTGATCGGCCTAAAGCAGGTCATGGAAGAGATGGCAGCAGAATGGGCGCATCGTTTAGAGAGCGACGTGCGGGCAGAGCTCATAAGGAGGGTGTCCAGGAAGAACTACATCCCAGAGCACGCCAAGGATGCCTATGGCGAAGCCCTTTTAAGGGAGCTTAACAAGTTCTTGGGAAGACCTTATGGACAAGAGGTGTCTCAAGGGCTGGAGATTAAGATTCTGGGGCCTGGATGTGCCCGGTGCAAGGGACTGGAGAAAGACGTCATGGAGGTGGCGGCGGAGATGTCCCTTGCCGCAGCCATAGAACATGTAAGGGACATGAAGGAGATTGCCCGTTACGGTGTGATGGCCACCCCCGCCATGGTTGTGAATGGAAAGGTGGTCTCTGTGGGCACCGTTCCCAGCAAGACCAGGATTAAGTGGTGGTTGAGTGAAGGCGTCTAGTTCTGGAACAAATAGGGGGGAACAGAATGGAAATAAAGGTATTGGGGCCAGGTTGCCCGAAGTGCGAACAGACAAAGAAGCTCGTGGTCGAGGCCGTTTCCGAGGCAGGCGTAGATGCCAACATTGAGAAGGTCACAGACATCATGAAGATTGCCACGCACGGGGTATTTGGGACCCCGGCCGTGGTCGTTGACGGTGAGGTGAAATGTGCGGGAAAGGTCCCCAAAAAAGACGAGATACTGCAGTGGATCAAAGGGTAACGTTTCATAGATCGAAGATCCGTCACTGGAAGGCAAGGCCGGCCAGGGGAACAAAAAGAAAGGGGAAATGACAATGACACATGACAAGCAGATGTTGATCGATGCATTCAAGTTTCACGGTCACATATGCTGGGCGAGCGCCGCGGGGGTCCGCGCCGGTTTGGCTGCCCTTCGGAAACTGAACGTAAAGCGCACAGGTTTTTCGGGGGAACTGCACTGCATCGTCGAAATCGGCAACAACCACGGCGCCCAGTGTTTTGCTGATGGCGTTCAGTACGCTACCGGCTGCACCCTTGGCAAGGCCAATATCGAGAAGGCGGGTTGGGGCAAGCTGGCCCTCACCCTGATTGACAAGAAAAAGGAAAAGGCGGTGAGGGTATCCTACAAGGCGGGCAGACATGAACAGATCGCAGTATCTTCATTCATGAAAAAGCGCGGCCTGGGCGTACCGCCTACGGAAATCCCTGAAGAAGAGGCCTGGGAGATGGTGGATATCATATGGGACGCGCCGGAGGACGGAGTACTCTCCATGGGCGAGGTCAAGGACTACCCTTGGGAGGATTTCGGCGAGATCATGGGGCTTAAGCCCTGTGACAGCTGCGGAGAGATGGTTTCCATAGCCTATCTGCGCCTTGTGGGCGACAAGCACATGTGCATTCCCTGCTCAGGGTATGAAGCATAGCGGGCTTTTAGAGACGGCAGACAGGCCGTCAAAGGGAGCGTTGTCGTGGGGATTGCTGCCCTAGCTGGAATCATCACATGGGTGTTAACAACCTTGCTCACCGTTTCAGGGGTGGGCGCAGCGTTCATCCTGATTCCCATATTCATTGCCTTGGGCATCGATATACATGTGGCCATGTCCACAGCCCTGCTTCTGAACTCCATTGCCATGACCTGTGCGTCTTATCGGTTCATCAGGAACCGACTGGTGATGTGGAAGGTGGCCCTTCCCATCCTCATCGTTGCCACCGTGCTTTCACCGGTAGGGGCTTACGTGAGCCGGGGGTTGGACCAGCAGCTACTGATGTGGCTTTTTGTAGGATTCTTG
>Ga0180437_10009635_pt1 | contig 11917 bp, 6 predicted proteins | sample SS_ome_4_FD_132410 | JGI IMG/M metagenome (GOLD analysis project Ga0180437, IMG submission 132410) | Hypersaline lake sediment archaeal communities from the Salton Sea, California, USA - SS_3_D_1 metaG | ecosystem: Environmental > Aquatic > Non-marine Saline and Alkaline > Hypersaline > Sediment... | reverse complement strand
GATCAAGAAAAGGGGTATAAAACGTTTTCTTGAGAATTGTGGCTGTTAATCCCGCCAGGGGCGGGATTCGAGTCCTACCGGGGGAGCCAATTTTTTAGGGAAATGCTTAAAGGCATTTCCCCTTTTATATTTGTAATATGCCGTACTATACATACATATTACAAAGCCAAACAACAGGTCGCTATTACTGTGGAAGCACCAATGATATAGAACGTAGATTGAACCAGCACAATAATCCTGAGTTTATTGGAACATTAACAACCAAACGCTTTAAAGGACCGTGGAAGTTGGTCTGGAAAAAAGAACATTCTTCACGTTCCGAAGCGATGATACTCGAAAGAAGGATCAAGAAAAGAGGGATAAGGCGCTTCCTGGAAAAAGGTGGCTGTTAATCCCGACGACAAGACTTTGGTGTCTCTTTTTTCCCATCTATGGAATGGCATATTCATACAATTCCAGCTTGTTCAGGTAAACAGTTCCCATCTGTTCTTCGAGTCCGTCCTGTACATCGAAGGAAAAATACATCCGGTTTTTTTCTCCCTCGTCGCCGGTATAAAGATCGGGCATGGATTCGTAAAATATATCGTATTCGGAACCCTCAACCCCGGGCATATGATCGCGGATATGATCCGGCACCAGGTTCAAAATACCGCCCCAATTTCCAACGCTGTTCTGGGAATACATCCGGATTTTGCCTATGGTGAAATGTTCGGCTTCCGTGGGAACGGACAGTGTGTAAACTGCGCGATACAACCGATCCGAATTAAAATAAACAGGGGAAACTTCGCATGGAAGGCTCCATATTCCAAGGTTCCAGGAAGGGTATTCAACAGGACCCGGAGTTGTGATAAAAAGCCCTGTGTCATCCGAGCCGCAGATTGCAGGACCGAAGGGTGATCCAAAGACAATCGGAACCCAGGGGGCAAAGTCCGAAGGAGCGGAAAAAGATGCCACAAGCTTATCGCTCGATTTCTCCGGCAGGGGAAATCTTTCCACCCGGAATTCATCCAGGAAAAGGTCTCCCCATTCCTCTTCGGAAAAATCAATCACCTCGAATTTGACCCGGAGGTCCACATCTTGGGCAAAGGAAAGATCCGGTGGATAAAAATAAATTCGGTATGTTTCACCGTCGCCATCAGGGGCAAACATGCCCCGCCCCAGGCGACCTCCTCCGGCAGCGCATAATTTAACATCATCTACCAGGCACTCGGTAAACAACCGGCAATTCGGGGCGTGCATGGGATCTCCCTGGGGATTTCGTATCTTATAGATCATCCGATACACCTGGTTCGGGAAATAGGGGATCTCTCCAATGGGGGATTCCCACGATCCATATACATAACGACTAACACTGGCGCGAACACCTACAGAACCTCTTTTAATAAGATGATCCCCCATATAAAAGGGGAGAACCGGATTATCAAGAAAGGCGCCGTCTTCGAACGGAAGGGATTTTTGCCATCCATGCACGATCGGAGAATCGGGGGAGAATTCCCATGCAAGAAAGTTTAAAATGTCCCTTACCACTTGTGCAAACAAGGTTTGTATTTCAGCATCGAGAAAACCCCACTCAACCGTTTCACGATACAGACCCAAAAGCGTCAGTTCTTCCTCCAACAGAAATCTCATATAGTCCAGATTTTCTCCAGGGTAAAGGGTTTCGGCAAGTTCCATGCTTCTCCTTAGGATATTGGGGTGAAGCCAGGAAAGGTTGTTTCCTTCAACCAAATAGACGCCATCCGGACCTCTTGGAAAATCCGGGAGGGGAACCTTTGCATCCATGCCGACTTTTTCTTCATCTTCAATATTACATGTGGTTTCGGTATATTCATAACACACCCAAAAAGGCCGAATAAAGTAAGGAACACACCATCTACGTGTTATACAATGGTTCAATATATACTTGCCTCCCTCGAATATGTCAGGTGTGATATCATTATCGAAACCTCTTCCCCCGGGGGCGCCACCATTCAGATTAAAGCATTCGTTCAATTCAATATTGTTGAAAAGGTTCCCGCCCAATCCTCCTTCTCCCGGTTTTCCAGCTGACACTGCATCACAGTATTCAAGTTCAGGTTCAGTCTTTATCTTTTTGAACTTCTCACATAACTTGAATCTGGTTTGAAATAGAAGGGAATAAGGCTTTACTTTTATTACTAACCTTCGGGAGTTGGTACTATAGTTAGTATCAAACTTAGTATCCCTGATGACAACATGTGTACAATTATATTGATCACAACCACCTCCTACTTGTGAATTTACAGTCTCAATATAATCCGCCCCGTCTTTCCCAATACCTGCATCTTGTCCATCTCCCCCTTCGAGCACAAATCGCAGAGCCATGGTATCCGAGGAAACCGGGCAATCCAGAAATGTGGTGATATCCCCAGCCTTGAGCCCCCCCGTCCCGTCCATTCCCAGATACGGTCTTTCCGTTAATCTCCTGGGCTTGGTATTGATACAGGATATTTCTTCAGACGTTCCCCCGTCTTCGAACCGGAGTTCCCTGGCATGGATGGTTACATTTGTCTGGGGAAAATGAAGGGGATCACGGATAATCAGCTTATCCGCCTGGATGTTCATCTCCAGGAGATCGTTTTGCCCGTTGTACTGGTAAAGTCCGTTGGGATGATCCTTTTCAAAAACAATCGTCACTCCTGAAATATTGACGATCCGTGTGGTTGTGTTCTGGTGATTGAAATAACGGATTGTATCATCCTGAACTTCTTCCACCTTGAAATATTCCTCCCATGAGGCAACGGTAGTTTGCTCCCCAATGAGAAAAAGGAAAAGCAAGATCAGGAAGAGGGCAATTTTTTTTATTATATTCATTTTACCATTCCTCCTTTGATTTTAAAGAACCTTCAAAGGGATTCGATCAAAATAAAAACCGGTGTTCTATCTTACGGAATATCGTATTCATAAAATTCCAGCTTGTTCAGGTAAACAGTTCCCATCTGTGCCTCCTGTCCATCCTGGATCTCGAAACTGGCGTTGATCCTGTTCTTCCAGGATTCGTCGCCTGTGAAAAGCCTTGGCATGGATTCGAAAAATACGCTGTATTCAGAACCTCCGGTTGTGGGTATGTGATCCCGGAGATGGTCAGGAACCAGGTTGAGAAGAGCGCTCCATTCGCCCCCGTTGTTCTGGTTGAACATCCGAATTTTTCCCACGGTGTCATGATCTTCCTGCGAGGGAACCGATAAGGTGTAAACTGCGCGATACAATTTATCGGCTTCGAAGCTTATGAATGAATCCTCGTGCGGAAGAGTCCAGATTCCAAGGTTATAACTCGGGTTCGTCTTGGGACCGGGCGTGTTAATGAAAAGACCCCCTCCATCCAGCCCCAGGGTAACAGCTCCAAACGGCGATGCCAGGATTACTGGTCGCCAGCAACTGAATTCCTGGGGTGTGGCGTAACTGCTTAAAAGAATGCCTTCCGATTTTTCGGGAACAGGGAAGCGTTCTACCATAATCTCATCCAGGTAGTTGATCCCTTCCTCAGTATCCGAGAAATCGATCAGTTCGAACCTGACCTTGAGATCTACATGCCCCATGCTGCTAAGGTCCGGGGGCGCCAGGTACACGTTATATGTTTCACCGTCTGAATCAGGAGCAAAAGGACCTGCACCAAGGCGGTTTCCCCCGGCAACCACCAGTTTGTCGCCATCAGCAATAAATTCTGCAAAAAGGCGCAAGTTCGGCACCCGGGAGGGATCCGTTTGCGTGGTGCTGATGGTATAGCGGATACGATAAACATTGCCTGGTATGTATGCGGTTTCACTTGGAGGACTTTCCCAAAGTCCATATACGTAATCCTCCGTAGAACCGGCAATTCCCACTGAGAAATCGCTGATCACGTGATCAGCTATCTTGAAGCTAATTGCAGGATCGTTTATTACTGTACCATCGGGTAAAGGTAAAGGCTTGATCCATCCCTGGTCTGCCGGTGCATCCCAGTTTATTAAGGGTGTGGTTTCGCGAAAATAAGGGTCTTGTGTTTCAGGCTTTTCCCGTTCTGAGGATTCCTCCCAGGAATCCGGATAGATTGCCGCAAAACCTCCGAAACAAATAAATGAAATCAAAACCGTGAGAAAAACGAGCGTTTTCTTCATTTTCTTTACCTCCTTGATTTACAATATAAGAAACGCAAGATACGAAATTATTCGTATCTTTAGATAAATTTTTTTGATTTTTAAGGAAAGAAGAAGTTATAAAAGGGAAGATTTTCATGATACTCATTCCAGAAAAGATAATAAATGTATATTACGAAAGACTTCGTAGTGTCAAGAAAAAAATATCAAAATCTTAATCGGCAAAGGGATATTCATACACTTCCACTGTTTTTAAGTACACACGACCATACTCACTTTCATAGCCGTCTATAATATCAAAATTAAAAGTCATTTTATCACTATTCTCATTCGGCTCTCCTGAAAGATAGGGGGGCGATGGAAGATAGACCGAGTATTGTTTCCCTTCGGAAGTAGGCATATGCGAGTAAAGATCCTGTATCTGGCGGATTTCACGAGAAGCGATCCAATCACTAGTTCCGTTTCCGAATCGGATCCGGATCATGGGAAGGTGTTTCCGGGCTTCATCGCTTTCACAGCAAAGAGTAAAAACCGCTTGATACAAACAGCCGGGTTGAAAGGTGATTCCCTCGGAATCGAGCAGGGTTCCATAACCTCCGAAATGAACCTCTTTATCGCCGGGGGGTCCGGGGGATTCCAGCCAGATGCCTTTTTCATCCGTGCCAAAGTCGATAGTATCCATTTTTGAAGTGTAAAAATAATTCCAACCCATATAATCTTCGGATAATTGAAGGCTAGTGAGCAGGGTTCCCTGATCCGGGGCACTAAGGCGCGACACTTCAACCTCCTCACAGAAAAGGGAGCCCTCCTGCTCGCTGGTTAAATCAATCATATCCATGTATAGAAGATGATTTGTGCCAAGCGCATTCTCATCAGGGGATTTGAAGAAAAAACAATCATACTCTGAGGAAATAGTTCCCGGTGCGTTGGGTCCCCTGTCAACGAAGAAACTGGATGAGGAAACACCTGATGCATCGGACCAACGGAGCCGCGTCAAGGGCACTTTTGATGAATCCTCCTGATCCGTGTTAAGTTGGTAGCTTACCTTATATATATACCCCCCTTCCAATTCCTGTAAAGGGGCATCCGCTTTCATTTGCCAGGTTCCGAAAACGGTTTCCTTTTCCGTATTTACAATACCGATCCTGGAGTTGGCAGTAACTGTGGGAGCAACGTAAACCGGCACAGGCGCCATTACATTATCGACGTATGTTCCGGGGGCAATGGGGATGGGTTCCCATCCCTCTTCATCAGGATTATCAAACAAGAACGAGTAGAGCTGTTTTTCTACAGAATCTGGATTTATCTTTTCCTGTTTTTCTTCACCAGTGGTATTTTCCGAATCATGGATCTCAGGTATTTTGAAGGAAATATCTGTTTTTTCTCTGTTTGCAGCATTTGCCTCCTCTTCATTTAAATTAAGTTCCGGCTTTTTGAGCTTTTCCAAGAGAAATTCCGGGGGAAAATCGGCAATATAACTCAAGTGTGAGGAATTGGCGGAAAGCACTCCCGCATAACTCATGGATTGAAATTCAATGTTGTTTGCAAAGGATTGCACGAGTTGAGCTGAATCTACGAGTTGTTTAAGGGATATGTCATCGCTTGTTGCTGAAAGCGCTATTATCTTATTTCCGGGATTCGGAAATTCTCTTAAAAGATCAGAGAGTTGTTCCAGGGAGAGTTTTCTCCCTTGATAAAATAATCCATTTTGGGAAATTGCAATGCGTACAATTCCTGAAGCGCTCTTCTCCTTTGCTCCTGATATCCCGGCATTGGTATGCATTTGCAAGGCAAACAGGGAAAATTGATAAAAAATTCCCAACATAAGTATTTGAGCGATAACAAGGAAGGGAGTTAACCATCGATAAGAATGATAGGGTGAATAGGCAGGGGGTATGATAATCCTTTTGATTCGGGTAAGGAGGCTGCCATCCCTGGCTGCAAGAGCTATCCGGGGGCTGGGGGTTCGAATTTCTTCCAGGGAGCTCAAGGCACGGGCATAAAGGTTCGCGCTGCCGCACGCTGCCACAGCCAGTTCATCGCAACATTGCTCTCGTTCTGCGCGGATCCGGTGAGAGATTCTCCACACGACAGGATGATAGTAAAAAACGGTTTCCATAATGACCTGGAAGACATTGACAAGGTGATCATAACGTTTTATGTGAGCCAGTTCATGCGCCAGGATAGCCTCCAATTGTTCCCTGGATAAACCGGTCATTACGCTGGTGGGGATAAGGATTACAGGGCGGAGCCAGCCGATTACAGTGGGCACCCTGGCAAGACCTGATTCCACAATTCGTACCGGTTTGGACATGGACATTTTTTTCATGATGATTTCGAGGCTTTTTTTCCACTTTTTCGAAACAGGGGAAATCAATCGATGGGCAAGTTTTTTTATATGCCACAATCCTATGCCAAGGCGAAAGAGAAGAAAACCGACTCCTGAAACCCAACCCAGGATCAGAAAAGGCAACCATGCCTCCAGGATCGAAAGGGTACGGATTGTCAAGGTGTGGGATGACAATATTGTGAAAAATGAGCCTTTTTTGGGGGAGGGAGATGCAATAGAGGTTATGCTCCCTGTGTTGGAATTGTTGTGGGGTGGGAATCCATCTTTTCCCAAGGAGGAGGAAATGTATACCAGCTGGGACTCCTGAAAAGGCTGATATTGATCGAGTATTTTCCAGGAACTGTATAATGTGGAAACAAAAATAATACTGAGAGAGAAAAGGGCTATACAAGCTGCAATATAGCGGAATCCCGGCTTAGCCCCTTTAAGGCATATCCTGACTCCTTCAAAAAAAAGCCAAACAAGGACGCCCTGCCAGAGGAATTGAACAAGGGTCCATCCCAGCGCCTTGATAAGCGGAAAGGACCATATGGAGCTGGAAGGATTCATTTTCCTTTTTTCTCCAGTTTATCGATCAATTTTCTGATTTCCGCGAGTTCTTTAGGAGGGGCGGGTTTTTCCGTTAATGCCTGCATCACCAGTTTGTGAGAAGCCCCTCCGAACACGCGTTTTAAAAGATCACGCACAATCTTATACTGGGTTTTTTCCTCGGAAAAAGCCGCCTCGTACACGTGAGCCCGTTGCGATTCATCCCTTGTAACCAAGCCCTTCTCAAACATGATTTGAAGGAATTTCAAAACCGTAGTGTATCCCAGCTTGCGAAAACGGCTCAATACTTCATGTACCTCAGCTACGGAAGAAGGACCATTTTTCCAAAGCACCTTTAGGATTTCCAGTTCCGCATCTGTGGGAAGCGACGATTTTTTTCTTACCATAACAGCTCCTTGAAAGAAATTAAGATAATCATAATACGAAAGATTTCGTTGAGTCAACAAAAATCTTTCATTTTGTGAAATTTTTTTTGAAGTTGCACATTTTCAGTAAAGGATCCAGGTAATCCCCTGATCGGGAGAGGGAAGGCGAAGAACCCTTCCGCTGTATTGCCCCTGATAGGCCCCGTTGTTTATAACGACGGCTCCGTTGACTATAACATATTGGATTCCCAGGGGGGATAGTGTTGGCTGGTCAAATGTGGCTCGGTCAATAATGGCGTCATAATCTAAAATTGTAATATCTGCAAAGTATCCCGGATACAAGGCGCCCCTTTTAAGCTCTAAGAGCCTGAATTGCTGGGCGGCAAGGGTTGAGGTTTTTCGAACTGATTCCTGCTTGGTAAACATGGCTAAGTCCCTGGCGTAATGTCCCCAGAAACGGGGGAAAGTGCCGGAGCCCCGGGGATGGGAACTGGTGGGACCATCGGAACCCACCATCAATCGCTCATGTGGCATGAATATCTGAACATCGCTTTCCTGCATTGTAAAATAAATAGCATTTCCTCCTCCGGGTCCGATGTTATCTATAACAACATCTTCGGGATCTTTTACAAGACTGGCTGCAACATCGCTTAAATACTGCCCCGAGTATGTTCCGGAAATAATGTAAACCCGATCGGCTCCTCCGCGTTCTGCAATCAGATCCCTTACATCCTGTTCCAATTCGCTGCGATGGTTTGTTACTGCATCGCTCCAGTTATTGAGCGCCCAACTGGGCAGAAGGACGTTCAGCGTGGTTTGAGAAGCAGTGTAAGGATACTGATCCATCATGATCTGATCGCCTGTGGAGTTTGCTGCATCAACCAGGGAGAGAAATTCGCCTGATTTATTCCAGGCTAAAGGACCGGAACATTTTACATGCGAAATCTGAACCCGGCAATCGGCTTCATGCCCGATTCGGATGGCTTCCTTTACCGCATCTATCACAAACGCTCCTTCGCTTCGCATATGGGTTGCATAAACGCCCCCATTCTTTGAAACGATTTCTGCCAGCTCGATCACTTCTTCGGTTGTGGAATTAAAGCCCGAATAATAGTATAATCCCGTGGAAAGCCCGAACGCGCCATCTTTCATGCCCTGATGGAGGTACTGTTTCATATTTGTCATTTGTGATAAAGTGGGTGTTGTTCCGGATAGCCCGACTGCGCCGCGAAGGCTGTTATGCCCTATCAAGCCGATATAATTGGGTCCCAGCTTTCCTGTCAGGGAATCATAATAAGCATCAACATCTTTCACACTGGGAGAACTTCCGCAATTTCCTGTAACAACCGTAGTGACTCCCTGCCGGATGTACTGGGAAAGCGAGCCCCCGCTATCTGCATGGGTGTGTGCATCGATGAAACCCGGCACTACAACGAGACCTGTTGCATCAATAAACTTTTTTGCGTATTTATCCGAAAGAGCGCCCATAGTTGTGATGCGGTCGTCATTGATACCGATATCGACCCATGTGGGACTTGTAAAGCCATCCTGGTAAACCTCGCCTCCGAGGATAATGATATCAAAGTCATCGGGTCCCGGTATCGGTGTTGGTGTTGGTGTGGGGGTGATGGTCACATCAATGGAAAAATCGTCGAAATATCCTGCATAATCACCCGATGTGTAAACATAGAATCCGCCGTGTCCATCCCGCAGGTTTATACTCAGGGTGCCTGTTGTATGGGGGGTATCCATATCATCTATAAAAGCAGTAACCTTATTTCCCCGTACGGAGAGTTTGAAGCGATGCCATCCAGATGACCAGCTTGTTCCGTTTAGAATATATCCCTGGTTTTGTGATCCGAATTGTGAAAAGTCAATACCCAGGTAGTCCCAGGTAGCGCCATCGTAAGCCTGGAGCTTAACCCATCCGTCGCCTGTGTCTCCAGTTTCATTATGATCCGGGTCCCACGCCAGGCGTACAAAATTCTCTGTGCCTTGATAAGAAGCCCTTGCAAGAATCGCCTGGTACCCGCCTTTTGGTGTGGAACCGTCATTTCCCTCGCAAAACACCCAGGATTGAACTGTCATATCCTGCCCCAATGGATCGCTGAGCGTGATATTTATACCGCCCGTATCATTATCTTCCGCAAGCTTTAGAATATGGGTTCCTGTAGTGGGATGAACAATCCCTGTTAACCGGGGCTCGGAAGCAATATCGACAATACTGTAAAAACCAAGCGCATCTGTCCATACAAGATTAGGTTCCAAAGGCTCGAACGAATCCTCAAAATACTCTGAAAAGCCGTTGAAATTCAGAATACAGAAAAGGACAAACGAAAATGTTTCAATATAAAAGCGATTTTTTTTTGTGAATTTATTCATAAGATATTATCTTTGGGTCAATAATCTCTTATTTGACATCATTGGTTTACAATCAAGGGAAATCAATTCATTTCCTCTGGTCGTGCAAACTCCTCAGAGGGAGGTAGTTGTGTGAATTCATCGAAAGAAATTCCCTTAATCTCGGGAAATTCCAGGGATATGGCAAAAACCGACCAGTTCTGGTTAATGCTATTCGTGACCTTTAACAAAAGATCGTTTGCGCCTTTGCGGAGTTGTAATTCGAGGATTTGTCCCTTGAATCCGACCTCTTCGGGAAGATCCGCAATTTGCTCCCCATTCAACCATACCCTGAGAGGATCGTCGTATCCCAGGTTCAGCTTGCAGGAGCGGGATGCATCGGAAAATAGCCGTATATAGGCATATGCAACGCTGCCCGGCATGATTTGAACTCCCCGGGGACCGGTCATCTTGGGTTTATACAGGATTTCAAAATCCAGCCAGCCGAGAGTTGTGCGAGCGCGTTCCCACCTTACAAGGCGATCGTCTTCTCCCGGGTGATCGGTTTTATACCTCCTTGTATAATTTGTTTTGAGGGGATTTTTAAAATCGATCTCCTTTTCCGGTGCAAATGCTGTATCGATCCCTCCCTTAAAGGGTCCGATAACTGCAATGTTCAGCTGTTTTTGCGGAAGAATCTCCAGGTCATATTTCCCGGGTTCGATATTTTTCTCCGGAGAACGCAAATCTGGCTCTGGCATTTTGAAAAAGGCAGTGTGTGGCTCGGTTTGATACCAATACCCCACGCTTGTTATTTCATTTGCCATGGCTCCAAACGCAAGGCGAACCGAGTGTTCAAACGGGATGGGAGATTCCAGGTAAAAACGATACATGGATAGTTTTTTATCATCGACATTGCAGATGCAGCCTGCATAAGGTGATACAAAGGGATCGATGCCCCAGGAAGCACCAAAGTAGTCTTCGCCTCCGATTCCGTTGATACATCCCGGATGGGTTTCAGCGTCGAGATATATGATATCCCCGCCCCCGTGGCACCAGTCGTCCGCGGAATCATCCACGCGAAGGTGATAGCTCATTCCCGCAAGAAAGCCTGTTCCTACAGCCTGGATTACTGTATAGGGTCTGGCGCGGCGCAAGGCAGGGGCTTCCCGCCTCCACTGGGCGTGGAAGTATGGTACGTTTCCAGGCAATTTATCGTATTCCTGGTAATCCGCCTGGAAGTAAACAGATCCCTTTATATCCCTATCCTGGTCGTTGGTGATCGTAATTTTGGCTTTTTCTTTAAATGGCATGGGGAAATAACAATTGTATCCGTTAAAGGGGCTTAAAGCCAGGCACGGGGTGAAAAACCAATTCTCGGTTCTTGCAAGGTTGTGCCCGATACCAAAGAAATCAGAAAGAGGCGCCTCAACACTGGGCTCGGATTCTTCATCCCAGTACATGCGGAGAATGATCTTACGAAAATCGTTCGACCTGTTTGTTGTCATCCAGATATGGGCAATGCAACAGGGACCGTTTATATCCATCAGGGTTTTTGTTTCCCCTTTTGGAACCGAAAGCAACTTTGTGATACGCCTGGCTCTGTAATTCTCCGGAAGATGAAGTTGACGTTCAAAAGGCATCGAAGGACCCATTAAAGGGATAAACATGCAAAGAACGGACAAAATAAGGTGTTTAATCATTTCAGTCTCCTTTTGATTTAATTGATTGGGGGTTAAAACTTCCCTCCTGCTTCAAAAAATGCTCGAAAAAAAGATAGATCTGCTCATTGGAAACCGGATTCGGAGCATGTTCTTTTCTATTGGACATTGCCACCCGGTTTTCGAAACCTAAAAGTCGATTTATTTCAATTGTATGATTGAGCGCTATCCAACGCTTGGGAGGATCTTCGGAACCCCCTGAAACCAGAAACGGGCGCGGCGCCATGAGTGCGTGAAGTTCATGCAGATCGTACCCCTCCGCTATGAGCTTTGGATACAATCCTCGCGCCGGATTTTGATCAGTAATGATTCCTCTTTTTCGCCAGGGTGGTTTATGGTAACCCAGATACCACGGTTCCCAGTAGTTCACATCGGGGCGCGATTCATCAAAAACGATCCCCGGATCAGACCACACGGCACAGGCAAATCTTTCAAACAGGCAGGAGGCAAACATAGCCCACTTTCCCCCGAAAGAATGTCCCATGATTCCTATCCTTT
>Ga0180437_10009634_pt1 | contig 11919 bp, 12 predicted proteins | sample SS_ome_4_FD_132410 | JGI IMG/M metagenome (GOLD analysis project Ga0180437, IMG submission 132410) | Hypersaline lake sediment archaeal communities from the Salton Sea, California, USA - SS_3_D_1 metaG | ecosystem: Environmental > Aquatic > Non-marine Saline and Alkaline > Hypersaline >... | reverse complement strand
TTATCTCTTCTTTTCCTTCATTCTTCTCACTTTTCTTATTCGTATTTTTTCTCTCCTCCCTCCTCTTTTTCCGTTCACTTGTCCCCCGAGAATTCCACCACCGTCACCGTGCCCTCGCGATTGTATTTGATGCTCTGATGCTCGACATTATTGCACTCGACGATGTAGGCATTGTTTACATCATTCTCGACGGTGCTCACCGTGCCCACCGTGAACGATAGATCGGCGGTGGGTGCCGTGCTGCCGCTCAGATTCGCGTAGTCGAAATCCGAATCGGCGGTGTCAATGAAGATGGCCCCATCGAGCGTGAACGTGCGATCGCCCTGCACGAGCCGCACGCCCGTCGCCTGGTTGGCGTCGGCGATCTCCTCAATGCCCTGATCGATCGTGAGCGTCATCTCTCGAAAGCCCTTGGTGCTGCTCCACGAGTGAGCGACGGCCTGCACGATCGGCGCCGAGAGCGACGCCTGCGAGCCGTAGTCGATCGTCGGGAATGTCACGCCATCGGCGGCGGCGTACACCGAGCCAACGCGCAGATTGAACGTGCAGAGGCCCGTGCCGCCCGGCGGGAATGTGAGCACGGCGCTCTCGCAGATGCAATCCATGAGCGTGAACGAGAGATCGGCCACCCATAGCTTGATGGTGACGTAGCGCGTGCTCGGGCTCGTGCTTGAGATCCGGGGCGTGTAGTCATATTCCACATTGGCCCCGCCGTTGGCACCGACGAGCCCCGCCGCCTGCCAGAGCGCGTCAACCCCGTCAAACTGATCCTCGGTTGCCGTCGCCGTGAGAGGCGATGCCTCACCCACCGCAGGCGTGGCGTCGGTTAGCTCGCCGTTGCCCTTGAGCTGGATCGTGATCGAGAGGTTTTGAGTGTCAACCCGTTGAAAGCTCGACGCCTGGGCCGTGAAGCTGCCCGACACGTCGGCCACCGCGCGCGCGACGCGAACGAAATCGGGGAGCGTGATGCCGCTCTCGGCGTCGCCGCTCTCCCCGTCGCCCAACACGCACCCATCCGAGCTATCGATCGAGCCAGAAAGCCCATCGATCGTTGCGTTGACGGTGCCGAGCGCGGTTTGATTGCCCACCGCGATTGCTACCGCCCAGGATTCGTCTGCCATGATTCTCTCCTATGCCTCGTCAATGATGACGCTGCCTTCAATGGAAAAGGCCACCACATCGCCCACCGTGACGATCTCGGTGACTGCGAAACTCCCACCCTCGGCCACTCGGTGCACGCCCTGCACGCTCTGCCAGAGGGTGTCAAGACACCACCCCTCCATGTGATTGTGCATCGTGTCGTGCGCGTAGTCATAGACCGATTCACCCGCAGCGAGGCGGTAAGCGAGCGTCATTTGAATCGCCACCACCTGCCGGGTGTCGTTTGACGTGTAGTAGAGCCCGGTTGGGATGAGCCGAATTTGAAACACGTATTTGCCACGTGCGATCGCATCCCGCTCCTCGGTGTAATCGTCATCGGCCCGCGTGGCGTTGCCGCCGAACACGGCGAGAAAGTAGGCGTTGAGCGCATCGTCAAGGCTTTGTAGATCGGTAGCACCCATGCCTAGCCCTCAATCCTCTCGGTGGAGACGTGCACGAGCGCCAACCTGATTGGATCAGTCTCATCACCCGTCTCGTCGGTGTCGGGCAGCTCGTAGATCGCCCAGCTCGCCACGTGCCACGTGCGCACCTTATTGCTCAACGTCGGATCGGTAACTGCCAGATCCTCGATCACCTCGATGAGATCGATGATCCCTTGGCCCGTGGTGCGCTCGACAATCCAACAATCAAACTCAAGGGTAGTCTCCCGTTGCTGCCAATCGAGGAGAGCCACGGTTGACTCCTCGTTGAACACAAACAGGTAGGGAAGCTGATCGTCGGTGAGGGCGCTGGGATCGGTGATCTTATTCGCCCAGGTGGCGCTTGTGAATTCCGCCTCGCCCGCGACGGCAGCAATCCACGTGAGGAGCACCGTATACGCGCTGACGATCATGTGCCAATCTCCTGCTCCCAATACTTGACAAAGATGCCCGGGAAGCGCCGCTCCACCGCCTCAAACCCGGGCTTGAGAAACGGCCTGGGTGGGATGTGGATGCGGTTTGTTTCTTTGCGCAGGTGGATGCCCTCGTAATGAAGTGCCGCCCGCATCCGATCGGTAACGCGAATGCTGCCACCGTATTCATGGATGGCGGCGTATTCGATGCCTGAGCCCACCTCGATGAATTTCGGTAGCCCGGTCTTGTCGATGCCGTGACTCACGCCCAGGCTCTCGCGCAGCCCGCCCGACGCCTTGCGGCTCGTGAGCTTTGAGCCGTGCGGCTTGGCGTTGATGAGTTTCTTGCCGCCTTTCGGCCCGCGCACGCGGATGCGCCCGCCGCGTATGATCTGGTTCTCTCGGATCTCATTGCTCGTCAACTCGGCGCACGCGATGAGAGACTTGCGCAGCACACGGTTGAGCCCAGGCGCTTGCATCTTGCTGAGCACGTCACGCAGCTCGCGGGGCGGCGCGTATTTTACCTGGATACCCGTAGGCACTAGGCCACCCTCTTGTAACGATCGAGCACGCTGCGCACCCCAGGCGCCCAATCGAGCTGATCGATCGTCTTGCTGATCCCCGTGGGATCGGTTTCGGCGGGCACGCCCAGGTGATCGCCGCGAATGCCCGAGAGCTTGGCCTCGTAGGCCACCTGCCGGATCGCCGCCTCTCTCAGATCGACGGGCACTGACGCATAGCCCGCCGTGTATTGCACGCGGATGTTGCGCCACCCTCCGGGCCAGTAGCCACGCGAGAGGTAGTCGGTGGCCGAGCTGTAATAGAGAATGCCCGCCTCGTCATCCTGCTCGAAACCCGTGTAAGCCGAGCCGCTGATCGTGACGGTGGGCGTGCCCGAGATCGGGCACTCACGCAGCACGAGGGCCTCGGCGTAACCACCGCCGTTGTGGTACTCATCATAGGTATCGCTCACGATGTGGCGCCGCATATAGCCGATCATCTTCTCGCTCACGCCCTGGGCGAGCGCCGTGAAAACGGCGTCGTGGGTGGCGCCCGTGAGCCGCAGGTATGCCTTCACCTGGGCGATGGTGCAGAGCAGAGAGGTGGTGCCATAGGCCGAGGTGTATTCAAAGTGCCCGCGCAGGAAGCCCGCACCGTTGGCCGTGACCACGCGTAGGTAGATGGTGCCGCCTGCCGCGATCGCGACGGTGCCCGTGGCGGCGGTGCCTACTTCCTCGCCGTCTGCAATCGTGGCCTCGATGTAGTTGCTCGGATCGGCCCCGGTTTCGTCTTGGATGCGCAGCGTCGCCGCGCCCCCGCTCGGTGCCGTCTGCGCGGCAGGAGCGAAACGGGTGATCGTGACGGCGTTGGCGAATCCGGGCAGCTCAAACTCGTCGGAATCGTCCACGCTCCCATCGTGATCGAACGGGTAGACGTTCATTTGTCGATCTCCATGATGGCCTTGATGGCGCGTAGGTCTGCCGTGTGATCGGTGCAGGGTAGGCGGCGGATTTGCTGGGTGGTGTCGGCGCTGGCCTTGTCGATCCTGCCGTGGATCTTCTCGTGTGCTGCACTGTTTTCTTTGCGCAGCTCGGCGATCTGCGTGCTCGCGGCCTGGGCCGATGACTCGGCGTTGCGGATCGACGCGACGAGCGACGCGCGGGCCTCGCCGTCTGCCTCACCATCGTCTCGCTCGTCTCTCTTGATGTTGCGATTGACCACGTAGATGCCACACACCACCGAGGCCAGCGTTGCCACGCTCGCCGCCACATGGAACATCTCAGGATTCACGCTCACTTATGGGATCTCCTAGTCATACGTGTAGCTCAACGTGCATTGCATGAACGTGGGGGTGCCCGTAAACACGGGCACGAGCAGCTCGATCGCATCGTTGGGATCGATCGCTGCATCGGTAAAGGTGAGATCCTCAAACTGCGTATCGAGCGCGTTGACGATGACCGAGCCACCTGAGCCCACGCAGCTCGCGCCATCCTCGTCACATTCGCGAATCGTGAGCGTGGCGCTCGTGATGCTGCCGCCACGAGCGATGCAGGCCCAGCTCGTGAGCGTGATGGCGGCGGGCGCGATCCCAATGACCACATCCCACGTGGCATCCATTGATGGAAATACGTGCGTGAAATGGCCGACCGTGCTGCCGCCGCCTTTGTCGCCAGCGATCCAGGCGGTGTCTGAGCCGTTGCGTTGGATGATCTGATTGGGGCCAGCGAGATCGGCGATCTGGGCGAAGCTATCGAGCATCGATAGGCCGCACGTGGCCGTAGGCATGGCGTTTGGGTCGGTGTCGTTTATGTCGATCTTTTCGTTGGGATCGCAGAGCGGCAGCGTCACGCCCCGAAACATATTGTGGTCTGGGTCCACGTTGGGATCGGCACTCGCCGTGTCTGGGTTGCCGTCACCCATGAGGATCTGCCGCCGCGTGCCATCGACGGCGGCGCCCACGCCATCCACCTGATTTCGCCGGTCCCCTGCGCCTGCGTTCCATGTGCCGTTGACTACATCAATGAGGCGCTGCAATGGATTGAAGGCGCGGAAGGCGTCAGTGTCGCGCCACAAATCTGAGTCGCCGCTAACCGCAAAGCCTTGCGAATTGCACGTGACTGTAAACGGATGATTGAATGTCACCGTTATCAAATCGTTGGGATCGTTGGCGAGGATCTCGCCAGAGGTGTCGCATATCCCAGGCGGCGACCAACTAGCCGAGAGATCGAAACCTCGCACGCGATCCTCAAAGAGAGCGTAATCAGTGAGCGTGTTGCCTCGGCACACCACGGGGCCGCGCCCATAGGGCGTGTTGGCATCCACAAGGCAGATCTCGTCAACGCCGCAGTTACTCGTGCAGGTTGGATCGCCCGTGGTGTTGAGGTAGCCGCTGATCGCGTTGTTAGGATCATCATCGACGGCGCCCAGGCCACCCGCGTTGACGTTGCCCACCACCGTCAAGGTGTCGGTGTCTGGGTTGTAGCTCATGCCCGCATCGGTGCCGAGCGAGTTGCCATCGTTGAAAAGCACGCCGTTGGCCGTCTCGCCGTCAACGCGGATCACCGTGTGATCGATGACCACATCGGCGCTGAGCACCTGGGCGGTGGTGATCGCAATGGCGATGCCTGCGAGGTAGAGCAGCGTGAGCTTGAGATCGACGCGGCCCAGCTCGCGGGTGCGCCCGCCGCGCTCCATCCGATCTCTGCCGCCCAGGTGCTCACGTCGGCGCGCCATGCGTTCTAGCTCCTCTCGCACCTCGTGCACATTCTCGTCTGCCTTCCTGAGCGCCTTGCGTCGCCTGCGCTTTTCCCACCATGCGCGTAGTGCCATGCGAGCCTCGGATGGGGCGAGGCCCACAGGCCCCGCCCCGGGTTGAAGGGTTTAGGTGAGCGAGGTGATGCCGTCCATCGAGCGGAACGCATCCGCCACGAGCACGGCGCCGTCGATCCGCTGGGTGATGCGGAAGTGCACCTCACCCGTTGCGAATCCGATGTGTTCGCTCGCCGCAACTACCAGCCCACCCTTGGTGCAGAGGCCGTAGTAGTTGAGGTTGCCGATGTAGATTCCGCCCGCGTCGGTCTGGGCCTCCAGAACGGGACGCCCGAAAATGGTCCCGATCACGCCCTGATTGCCATGCAGCGTGGCGTCATCCGTGACCGGCATGGCGCCCTGCGTGGTGCCCGCGAGGATCGGCCTGCCTGCCGTGTCCACGAGCTGCGAGAGGAAAGTGAGAAAGGCTGCATTGCACATCCAATAGCAGCCTTCGCCACGGTACTGAGAGGGCAGCGCGAAAAAGAGCGTGGGCAGATCCACGTAGGCCAGCTCGGTGCTCGTCGCCTCATCCACTGACGTGATCGTCGTTGAATCGAGGCTCCCCGTGAATTCCGGGGCGGTGCCGGTTGCCGTGCTGATCTGCTGATCCTCTTTGGCCCCCATCGCGGAGCCCGCGCGCTCGGCGAGATAGCCGACGATGTTGAATGCAGAGTCATCGATCGTCTCTTGCGAGATCTGGAAATGAGCCTGCATCTTGTTTGGCGAGAGGAGCACGCTGCTCGGCGTGGGCTCGGTGTTGGTGGCGCCTGCCTGCTCTGCCGCCATCGTCACCGTTGCGACGCCCGAGGTGGGCACCCGCAACGTCTGCGCGTCGGTGGTGAACTGCGCCACTCGTGACCGGAAACGCGACGCCTTGTCGCGCGCCAGCACAATGGTGTTGGCGAGCGGCAACGGAATCAGCGGCGCGGCTGAGCCGTCACCGATGCCCGAGGTGGCATCTGCCGAGCCCTCCAAGAGAGCCGCACGCTCTCCCGCATCGTAGCCGAATCCGAGCTTGGCAAGCTCATCATGGGCTTGGCGCATGGCGGCGAAATTGCCTCGCGGCAATGCTCGCATCCATTGCGCACACCAATGATCGGTGTCGGGAGTGCGCCACCCCTGCACATCTTTCGGCAGCGAGCGATAGAGCAGCGCCGTGTGAGGGTTGGTGCGCACGCGCCCCGCGCTGCCTGCGGCGGGCTTGGTGTCGCCGTTCACGTCGGCGAGCTGGGTGCGATCGGGCTTTGCAGCCTCTTTGAGATAGCCCCGAAACTCGCTCACGGCCTGATCGATCGTCGCTTGGCGGCTCTCCTCAAGAGCTAGCCGAAGCTCCGCGATCACCCTGTTTTCGGTTTCCTCGTTGGAAACCTCTTGCTCGATGACGTTTTCGTCACCCATATCATTCTCCTACAAGCCGCACAAGCTCTCGCCTGAGCGCGGCTTGAATTGCTGCGTGATCGGCCTCAACGGCATCGCGCAACGCCTGCGCGATATCGCTGGGGCTTGGTGCCCGTTGGATGGGCCTCGGCTCTGGGGCCGGTTGGTGCTCGGGCTCCTCGTCATCGAGTGACGGCACGTCGCCGCCCGAGAGGCGAATCAGAATCTCATCGGGGATCGTCTCCCCTGCGTCGAGCCGCTCTAGTAGCAGCTCGGCCAATGCGTCAGCGCTGAGCCGTGCAGCGGCGCGCTCCCAGGCGTGCGGCTCGCCCATGATCTCATCGCGCATCGTGGCCTTGAGCACCTGCCACCAGTTTTCATTGCGCTGACGCTCGGTGGCCTCGTCGGCGGGGCCTGCGTGCCATCGGCAGCGCCCGATCAGCGCGGCCTGATCGGCGCCGAGCGTGACTACCGAGCCCTCAAGCCCGCGCCACTTGGGATAGAAGTAGCCGTAGCGCTTGGCCGGGTTTTTCTCGCTGCTCTCATCGACAAAAGCGTAGTGATCGCTCGGCAGGTTGATGCGGCGCTTTGGCGGCTCGGTGGGCTCCCAGCGGATCGAGAGGCCGTTGATGTGGCCCGCGTCGATCATCGCCGCCACGTCGCGGCGGAATTCGAGCGACGCGCCCTCGCCTGCCTCAACCTCGATCCGGGCGCTGCCCCGGATCTCGTGCGAGCCCTTGTCGAATCCGGTCCACGAGCCCAGGTGCCGCAGCGCATCGCCGAGCGGCAGGGTGTCGTGCCCGAATAGCAGCGGCATCCCGGGCTCGACGCTGCCGCCTGGGATGTGCAGGATATCGCCATCAGACGCCTCGCCATCGGTGGCGAGCACGCCCGAGATCAGGCCAGCGCTTGCATCCTCGGCGCGCAGAACGCCCGCCGTTGCTCTCTCGTGTGTCTTGCCCATGTTGCTCTCTCCTATGCCCAGGTGATGCGCACCGAGTAGGTGATCGAGTCTGCGTCTGCGTGCGTGAGCACGAGCTTGAATGTCATCGGCAGGTGCCGATCTTCCACCTCATCGATATCGTGCGCCGCTGCCGCCACGTTGGCGCCGATGAGGTAGACGTTTTCGCTGACGCCCGTGATCGCCGCCGCTGCACTCCAGAGCGTCACGTCTGAGCCGTCTGCGGCCTCGATGACGATGCTCGGCGTGACTGAGGGAGTATCCGCCGAGGCCGTCACGTCAATGAAGATGTAGGCAGCTCGCGCCCCGATGGGCGGGCGGATCGGGCCGATGGTCTGCGTGGCCGTATACTCCGCCGAATCAACGGCGGCAATGGCCCGCTCGATTGCTTGCTCTTTTGACATTGGTATCTCCTAGCTGGCCCAGATGAGCCGCACCGTGTAGCTGCCGTTGAAGGCGCCCGTGTGATCCATGAGCAGCCGAAACGTCTGGGGCACGTGGCGGTTGATAACCTCGTCGATGCCGTGCGCCGCCGCTGCGGGCGCCTCGCCGAAGAGATAAACAAAGGTGTCGATCGCATCGACGGCCACCGTCGCCACCGCTACCGTCACCCAATCGCCTGCCGCGTTCTGGATCTGGATTGTGGGCTTTACATCAAGCCCAGGCTGGCGCACGGTGCACTTGACCACGATGTAAACGGCAGGCCCGAGCGAGCGCACGGGGCCAAACGTCTGATCGGTGGTCTGCAACGCCACATCGAGCGCGTAGATGCTGCGCGAGAGATCCCCAGGATTGTTTGCCATCTAGCTCTCTCCTATATCGAGCACGGCGCTCGTGAAACATCGGCACCGTATTGCGTTGTGAGCGCTGAGGCGAGCACCATCGACGCCCAGGCGCGGGGCCATTGCTTGCTCTGCCGAGTGGCCGTCTGCCTCGGGGATCGTGAACGGCTCGTGTAGGTAGGCCGTCTGGCCTTCCATTGGGATGTGCGCATCCCGCACCGCATCGTCGAGCGAGGTATGCCAGCGCTTGCGCTCTACGATGCCGGTTTGCTCCCACCCGTCGAGCTTGGCGGCGCTCGTCGCAATGCCCATCTCGGTGATCGCGATCATGCGGGCTCGCTGGCGCTGCAACCTCATGCGGCGCTTGACGGCCCGCTGTATCCGCTGGGCTACCTTGTCGGCGCCCTCGCCCTGGGCCATGCCCTCGGCCATCGTCTTGGTGATATCGCCGCTGAGGCGCTTGAGCGTGGTGTCATTCACCGAGCGGCGGAAGCCCCGGGCCTGCCGGGAGAGCACCGCCGCCGCGTGCGTGCCGTACCGAAAGCCCTGCGGCATCTCAAGCCCCGCCTGGGCGGCGGTGGCCTGCATCGCCTCATCGCCGATGCGCTCGTAGGCGCGGCGTCGGTAGTGTTCAACGCGCTGCTCGAATAGAGAGCGGAAGGCGTCGGGACCACCGAGCAGATCGCCCAGGATGCCCTTGATTTCGGCCTCGCTGAGCCCGCGTGCCATGCGCCCCAGGCCCGCATCGCGCAGAGCCTTGAGGATCGTCCTCTCTTGGATGCCGTAGACGGCGCGCATACGCTTGTCGAATTCGGGCACATACTTGCGCTCGGTGTTCCGCTCGCGCTCCCATTCTGCGCGCACCTCGGGCGGCGCAGGGCGCAGGGCCCGGATGCCTGCACGCCGTAGCCGATCGGCAGCGTCATCCTCATCGATCGGCTCTTGCGAGCCCTCGGGCGGTAGGATCTCGTTAGCCGTCGCGGCCTCGATGCCGAACGCTACGCCCATGAGCGAGATGGCGCTTTCGCGTGGCATCTGCCCCGATGAGACTTGCAGCATGAGATCGGTGATCGCCGTTACCTGGGCGCCGTTGAGCACGTTGCTTGCGGTGATGGCGGCGCCCTCATTGAAGCCCTTGCCCTCGGTGGGCGTGGGCTCACCATCATCGGGCTCGTCATCCTCGGGCAGCTCGTAGGGCTCGGGCTCCTCGCCCGTGTAGGGTGTATCGGCGAGCGTGCCCACGGGGAGATCGCCCCAGGGCACCGCATCGTCGCCGCGCTCCTCACGCACCTCATTCACAACGCGGATCTTACAGCGTAGGTCTTGCTCCTCTCGGCGCAGCTCGAAATCTTTGTCGCCCAACACAAACGGCTCGAATTGCACCACGATGCTCTCGCCGAAATCGGGCGCGAGCTGCAAGGTCAGCGCATCGGCGATGACGTTGGTGATCGGCGTGATGGTGTGGGTGTCGAAAACAAACTGATTGGTTTCCGCCGCTGCCCGGTTGGCGTCGGCCACATCGCCCACGATCGAGCGCGGCACGCCAAACGCCATCAAGGTTTTGTCGCGGTAGTGTTCTTTGAGAGGCACAAGCTCACTCATGCCGCCCATCGCGCTCAGCTCATTGATGGTGAAGCCCGTAGGCAACCACGCGGGCAGGCCCCGCCGTGAGCCCACGCGCCGATCGTAGGCGCCGCGCCATTGCGCAAACCACGCATCGAGCTGCGCTGGCTGCGGCATCTGGGCATCCTCTTTGCCCTCGATCACCACCCTGGGCACGGCGTCGTGCATGAAGTGAGCGCGCACCGTCTGATCTGAAAACTTGTCGGCATCGACGCTCGACGCCTGCGGCCCAAGGTAGCCACGCGAGCCGTAGATGCTCTCCACGTCGGGCATCCAAAAGCGCACCACATCCTCGCGCTCGATGTTGTGCTGCCGCCCGTCGCCATCGGTCACGATGTAGTGCGAGACGCGCCCGCCCAGGAGAGCGGGGCTCGTGCGCGCAGGGTGCATCACCCACAACTCGGTTGGGATGTTGCGCTCTGCACCTGGGCGCCGTAGGCCCTGGGCGCGCACCTTGAGCACATACGCCTCGCCCACGAGCACGAGGTGCCCGGCGATCAGGCGCAGCGTGGCGTTGCGGCTGAAATCGTCATTGGGCCGATCGATGATCGTCTGCAACGGGTGATCGGGCAGCGGCTCAAGCTCGTCGCCCGCGCTCGAATGCGCGAGCGGGCGCAGGCTCGCCACCCGATCGGCGATGGCTCGATGCGCAATCTCAGCCCATCCGAGCGCCTCACGTAGTAGGCTATCCTCGGTGGGCTGCGAGCTGCCCTGCAACTCCATGCCCTGATACTGCGTTGCTTGGTGGAAGGCGATCGGATCTTGCATCAGCCGAGCGGCAGGCACGGCCTCGGCCTTGATGCGTCGGCGCAAGCGCCGCTCTGAGGCTTGAGCCCGCGCTAGCGCCTTTTCATACGTGCTGCGTCTTGCCATGCAACCAATCTCCATTGTCGGGCTCGTCGGCGCCGTTGCCTTTGCCGTTGCCGTTACCCTGGGCCATGATGCCAAGCACGGCATCCATGCCCACGCCTGGGCTCACCATCACCTCGGCGTAGCAGCCCGAGGCCGAATCAATCATGTCATCGTGCCGTTTCTTGGTGCCGAAAGCCTCGGCCTCGTCGAGAAAGGCAGGCACCCATGCGCCGTTGACGAGCCACACGTCACCCGCGCCCGAGGTGGCGCTCATCGGGCGAGCCCGGATCACCTTGTCACCCGTGGGCCGATCGCCGTAGACGGTGAAGCCTACGAGCACGTGGCGCCGAAAGTGATTGATGGTGATCTTGCCCGAGGCCCCGGGCTCCTGCTCGATCGTGATCGGGACGCCCTTGCCGTCGAGCTGCGCGGTTTGCTTGATGCGTTTCTCTACCACGTCGGGCTCGCCCCGGAAACGGTGCACGTCGGCGATGACGAATCGGCCCTCGTGGTTTCCGCCCAGGCACCCACTCGTGTAGTCGGGATCACCGCCCTCACTATCGTCGGTGGCGGCAAGATCCCAATAGCGATGCCATTGCACGCCGCTCGGACGCTCATCGAGGATCGTGAAGTTTTCGCGTTTGAAATAGCCACCTGGGCGGCGGGCACTCCAGTCTCCGTTGAGGAGCTGGGCGCGCGTGACCGGATCGAGATCGGATAGCGTCGGCTCGTAGGTTTCCCGATCGAGGTAGGGATTGTCGCCGAGCTTGGCGGGTACAAAGGCGCGCGCTGGGTGGCGCTCGCTCTCGGGCGAGATCGGGAATCGAGCCTTGACCCAATCGTGCCCCACGTCGCCGGGATTGGATGCAGCGCGCACACGCTCGGGGATCTGCGAGCCCGCGAGCCTGCGCAGCCGTGAGGTGAGAAACGAGAATTGCCCGAGCGAGAAGCCCGTCAGCTCGTCGAAACCAATGAAGTGATACTCGCCGCCCTGGTAGTTGTGCTTGTCGTGCTCGTGC
>Ga0180437_10009633_pt1 | contig 11919 bp, 9 predicted proteins | sample SS_ome_4_FD_132410 | JGI IMG/M metagenome (GOLD analysis project Ga0180437, IMG submission 132410) | Hypersaline lake sediment archaeal communities from the Salton Sea, California, USA - SS_3_D_1 metaG | ecosystem: Environmental > Aquatic > Non-marine Saline and Alkaline > Hypersaline > Sediment... | reverse complement strand
TGTTTCCGCAACACGGGGAACAGGTAATGACTCCTGAGTCCCGGTCAAAACAACTGCATCCACTGTATATTCCTGTAATGCATTCATTACTAATGATGAGACAGATCCTCCACTCTGGAAGTGTCCTTTCTGCAGTGCAGTTCGCGACTTGTATACGTGCAGATAATGTCCCAGTGGCTGGGGCGAATAGGGAATACCAAAGAGATGGAGGGAGAGTGCATCAAAATCTATTTCTGCCCGGGGACAGAATGCATAACATTTCCCTTCAGTACAGTCGCAGGGATATATCATGGTGACAATTCCTTCATGACATCTGATATAGGGGCAGAGATTCACACAGGCTCCGCACCTCACACAGAGATTTTTCTGGAGTACATCCTCCTTTAATTCTATTGGTCCGTATCTCATAATATAACCTGCAATGAATGCTACTCTTTGCCCCCTCTCATCTGTGAATATAAAATCATTGGTATGTTCCAGTGGAAGATCTGTACAATGCAGAGAATACTCCCATTTCCAGGCCATATAATTCCATCATATTTCCAGAATGCTCTTAAAAGGACTGTTCTGGTTGCCACAGATATTTCTTCAAATCTACAGATTCTTCTTCATCGAATCGTATTCCTTCCTTTTCCAGCAATGCTTTTTGCATTTTATGTCCTGATCCACGCAATGAAATCTGTCCCTTGCTGTTAATGATTCTATGCCATGGTAGAGTATCTTTCCGGGAAGAAGAATGCAGTATCCAGGATACCTGACGGGCTCCCCTGGGATCTCCTGCATATGCTGCTATCTGACCATAGGTAGACACCTTTCCCGGCGGTATCATCTTTATGATATGCTTTACCATTTGGGTGAATGACGGTTTCTTTTCATTCATGATTATCTACTCCTTTTTCCATATGCTCTAGCCCCTATTTATTCTTTCCCACAGACATCTCCTTCTATGTTTGAGAAAACCGTATGTGTAACAAGAATACTTCTACATTTTTTTTCTATATTTTATCTATAATTTTTAAAAAATCAAACATTACAATTCAAATAATAATTATTATATAATAATAAGCTCTTTGGTATGATAATAATTCAAAATAATAAGAATAAATGAAATAATAAATCAAAACGTATTTAAAGGGGAAATGTGAGATAGCCTCCATGAATTATCCAGCTAACACTTCACCCTTATCGGTATCAGTCCACACCTCTATTGAAAACGTCGATCACATGCAATGGAATGAAGTGGTGGGGAATGACCTTTTTCATACCATTGACTGGTTGAAACTCCTGGAGGTCTCCTTGCCTGAAGAGGTGAATCCTTTCTATATCACGGTATATCGAGGTAGTGTACTGGTAGGGGCAGGAATTTGCTATAATACCATAGAAAGACAGTTCAAAATTCCCATCCCTGTTATCATTTGTACGTTTCCTCTCTTTGAAGAAATGGCTTTATTCACCAGGATTCCCCAGGATAGAGAAGTATTCTCGGTATTGATCGACACCCTTGAATCTATTGCTCGAAATTGCAAAGTCCATACACTCTTGATTACGAAATCACCCAGTGGTTTTTACGGTGAAATACTCAAAGAAAAGGGGTATCATCATCTTCATCTCATGCCCACCACCTATTTAGATATTACCTGGGATACATTCCAGGATTATTTGAAATCACTTCCCCGGAAGGCCAAGAAAAACATCAGACATACATTGAACCAGGGTAAAAAGAGAGGGCTTCGATTGGTCCACTCCCAGGATCTTTCTGATATTGAATATTTATATGAGCTGTTCAGGGCCACCCTTGATCGTTATGGTCATCAAAATCTCATTCCTTTCCAACTGGAGGTCTTCAAAAATCTTACCACTTATGTGAAGGAATATACCTATGTGATTCGTTGCTACCATGGAGAGGAACTATTAGGATACTGGATGTATTTTTTCGATGGTAACATTGCATCTCTTGCCATATCGGGAATGGATCAATCACGTGCACCTGCATACAACACCTACTTCAATGTCTGTTATGATACCATCCGGGAAATGATCGAACGGGGATGTGAGAGAGCCTGGTTTGGCCTGTCAACCTATGAAGTGAAACGGCGTATCGGATGCAAACTGAAAACAAATATTATTTCAATAAAAACACGAAATCCATTGTTAAACATCGCAGTAAAACTCATTATTGCCCTTCGAAATATTCAGATTGCCCGCAGATATCAGTATGAGAAAGACCTTCTGAAAGACTAGTGAACATTACTGGTGAGAAAATCAATACCAATTCATCTCCCAAAATATGGAATCATGTCTGAGTTTCTTTCACAGGCTCAAAACCCATGCTGGCAAATCAATCACAGCTGATTCACAGGACTCCTCCACAACAATACATGTGGAAATATATCCACTGTAAAAAAAAAGAAGAGGAAGAGGAAGAGGAAAAAAGAAAGAGAAAAGGATAAGAAATGAAATAATTCAGTGTGTTAAGCTGATTTTATAACTCCTCTCGTAAAATTCAGATTTGCTCAACAGATATTCTCTGATTACCCACTTAAAAAATCGAGTTATCCAGCTCCATGTAGATACCTTTTTCCTCACTTCCTGATAATAATCTTCCAGGGTAATGGATTGATACTGAAGGAGGGCCTGACTTCTGGTCGTGTCCATGTATCCACAATGGAATTTTCCGGTACTGAAGGCTTCTGGTGGTAATAAATCCGATCCCAGGCCAAATATCTCCATCATAGTTCCGATATACTCTTCATAGGTTGTCCTGCATTTTTCTCCTCCTGCAATGTGAAAAATATCTCCCCAGATCTTCTCACAGGTCACTGCATTGGCCAGAGCAACTCCCACATCTTTTGTATGACAGATCTCGATAGAGGTCTTCAATGGCATGTGGAACATGAGGGGATCCATCTGGATTTTATCAGGAGACACAATATAGGTCAATCGGAATATGGCCCAGGGAATCTGGGCATCACGTACTAATGCTTCGGCTTTCAATTTGGTCTGAGTGTAAATGTCTTCAGAATGAATATCTACAGGGTCTGTAGACCTGATATAGGGGGTTTTAACCCGGTCTCCGTAAACAGCAATAGATGAAGTGTAGATAATGGAAGGAGGATCTTTCTGAGTCTTCATCACGTCCAATAAGTTTTTTGTGCCCCCAACATTAACAGCTTCTGCTAATCGAGGATTTTTGTCTGCAAGGGGGGGAATAATTGCTGCAATATGGATTACCACATCGATATCGTCATGAAATGCTTTCTCAATATCTGCCTTGTTACGCAGATCACCCCATATAATCTCAGTGGATGTTGATTTCAATGTTTGAGCATATTTTCTATTCTGTGGAGAATCTATATCAAAAATTCGGACCGAATGTCCTCTGGCCAGTAGGGCATCCAGTGTGCTTTTCCCGACATTTCCAAAGGCTCCAGTCAATAATACATGCATTTATTTTCACCTTCCTAGATTCCAAGAGTGTTGATTCATCTGGTATGTATATTTTCTATGTACGTAGATAGTCTACCTATATAAAGGTTTCGCAGGGAGCAGGGAGTGGGGACAGGGCAGGGAGTGGGGCAGAGAACATCCTCTTGAAATATATTCATACCAGAAAATAGTGGAGAGATATTACCGTCATGGAGAAGATTTTTTATAGAAGAACATACTCTTTAGCATCACTGGAAGATGATAAAAATGCTATTGAAAAGAAAAAAAATATTTTGCATTACTCTCACCTGCGTCCTTTTCCCTCTCTTCTTCTGTGGATGCATGGGACAGAGTGATTCCCAGGATACTCCCTCCATTGACGAAGAAACTTGGTACATCATTGCAGACCCCATTGCAGAAAATATTCTCCAATCCATCAACACTAACGACTATCAGGCGTATACCAGAGATTTTTCACAGACTCTCCTGAATCAGGTGGATACCCAATCCTTCACAGATGTGCGGGATCAGATAATCACTGCTATGGGTCAATATATTTCTAAAGAACACTCCCAGGTTCTGGAAGATGATTCCTACATCTCGGTGAATTATCGTGCTCGATTCGAAGCTGGAGAATTGATCTTCAGGGTGGTATTCAAAAAGGATGATGAATTCCATAAAGTGGAGGGTGTGTGGTTTAATAATCCATAAATATTTTTGTTTTTTTTCTTTTACATTATACCCGCGGTGACAAAATATTCGTACAATATGAAGGATATCTGAACTTTTCTATAAAAAACATTTTGCTAAATTGCTCTCTCACCACAAAAATACCTTTCTAGGAAATAGTATTGTTATGATTTTTTTTCAGGATACAATATGATCCGAGAGTATCTCCCTGTGGGCGTGAGGTATAAATCATACATTCCACACTATATTTTGTTATGGCCTGAAAAATATGTAAATATAACAAAAAAATACTTCCTATCTTTATTACAATATATTTTATGTTCTATATTATTAAATTGTAAGAATAAATGAAATATTCAGATCAAAACCTATTTAAAGCACAGAACAAGCACATTTCTATGAACTCTCCTCCTGAATTATCACCCTTTTCGGTATCAATTCACGCCTCTATAGAAGAAATCGATCGGTCTCAGTGGGATTCTCTGGTTAATAACAGATTATTTCATACTGCTATCTGGATGAAATTGCTGGAAGTCTCCCTGCAGGAACATGTGACTCCCCTGTATATCGCCGTCGAAAAAGAGAATCAATTGATGGGAGCAGGGGTATGCTATTATACCACAGAAAAAAAATTTGGATATCCTATCCCGGTCATCAATTGTACATATCCATTATCTGAAGATATGGCCTTATTCACCAGATCCCCAGATGATGGTGAGGTCTTTTCCGTGCTGGTGGAATCCCTGGAAACTATTGCCAGTGAAAAAAAGACATGGGCACTGTTAATCACAAAATCACCTGCTGGTCTATACGGTGAAATACTCAAAGAAAAGGGGTATCATCATCTCCATTTAATTCCCACCACATATTTAGATATAACCTGGGATACATTCCAGGATTATTTAAAATCACTTCCCCGGAAGGCCAAGAAAAACATCAGGCATACATTGAATCAGGGGAGACGAAAAGGTTTGCAGATAGTCCACTCCCAGGATCTTTCAGATATCGAACACTTATATGAGCTGTTCAGCGCAGCCATGGATCGACATGGTCACACCCATCTCATTCCCTGTACCCTGGAAGTCTTCCAGAATTTTGCCCGGTATGTCAGCGACTACACCTATGTTGCCCGCTGTTATCGAGGAGATGATCTGCTGGGGTACTGGATGTATTTTTTCGATGGTAACATTGCATCACTGGCTATATCAGGGATCGATAAAACCTATTCAAAAGAATACAACACCTATTTTAATATCTGTTATGATACTATCCGGGAAATGATTGAACGGGGATGTGAGAGAGCCTGGTTTGGCATTACCACCTACGAAGTGAAACGACGCATTGGATGCACCGTGAAACCCACAGCTGCATCGGTGAAAATTCGCAACCCCCTGCTCAACGAACTGGTAGAACCTGTGGTAACACTTCGCAACTATCAGTTGAAAAAAACATATGGAGAATAATTCATACTCGTTCATCTTCATGGACCTTCCATAATCGAAATACAGAACTCATGATTGGATTCAGGAACGTGTTTTTCATCCTGATATAGTTAATTATACCTATCCTGTGGCAGCCCAATCGCTCTTTAAAGGTATAGGTTCCCCGACCAAAATACATGCGCTTGAATCCATGTTCTATTCCTCTCCTCAGGGCATCTACATAGAGATAATAATAGGCATCGCTGTATTTATAATCCAATCCCACAAATTTTACTGTACAGACCTCTTGAGTGTGAAGCGAGAAGGTAAATGCAACGAGGGAATCATCCTTAAAACAGAGGGCAGCTTCTGCCAGATCACCACAGTAAGATTCACACTCCCTGAAAAAGGAGGGGGGGAGTATGGTGCTGGGATTATTATTATGATTTGCTACATTTGTCTTGAGCTGGCTCATCTGTTCGGCATAGGGGCCCAGTGAGGAGGGAAAAACAATATGATATCCCTTTTTTTCTCCCTTCCGAAGGCTGCTTTTCAGGCTGTGCCTTCGTTTTGGAGACCAGGAATCGAGATAGGTGTCGAAAGAATCCCATTGAATATCCAGACAGGTGTTGGGACTGAGCATAAATTCGGAATACCCATATCGAGTGAATGGTTTTTTTTCATAAAAATTGGATAATAATATTCCCATGCAGGTCTCTTTTTTCGTGATATCGGAAATTCCTGCAAAGAGCATCTCTTCTGCATTTCTATCCTGGGTGAGGAAAATGCTGGAAAAGCTGGAATGGGGCGCTGTGGCTTCCAGCACAGGAGAAGAAAAAACAGATTGCAGGACATTTTTAATCATCGGATATCTGTCCAGAATTCCCAGACTGAATTCAGATTCCAGATTGAGTCCGGCAATCCCCTTCACCTCTGGTCCTTCTCTCACCACCACATAACGGGCTATATACCGGGGAACCGTCTTTTCCACCACGCGAAACCACTCATACTGCTGATCAGGGATCGTATCTCCCGAAAGCGCCGACCATTCCTCCTTTTCGATGTCATCGATAGAATGGAAAATTTCATATTTCATGATGCTCTCCAGTTTACTTCAGTAATTTAAAAGTCTTACGATCATAAATATAAAATTATTAAGTAAAAAAGAGATTTATCAGTATATCTCTGTAAATTTTCCCTCTTTACAATCTCTGCACTAATGTGAATACATCTGTTTGAGTACTATGAAACATGCCAATAGCAACCCACCCATTACTCCTCCCATCCAGGGGGGATACCAACCAGGAGCAACTGAAACAGCAAGAAAATCGAATCCACACCTGAAAATAATAGAATCTCCCCGGGGTTTAGAACTTTCTTTGCAGAGATCATACAGATTGTTACGAATTACCTGGTAATGAATTCCATATCTGACCAGCTATCAGGGGAATGACACTCATGCCCATGATTATGATCCAACCTGTTTTTCCCGGTGAAACTGTCTCCAGCACCGTATTGAGACCCGGAAGGTAGGTAGCTGCCAGTAATAATCCAGTACAGAGGAGGAGGGCTCCCCAGACATATCTGTTGACTGTCACTTCATTTCTTATGAAAGACGAACCCTTTTCCCGCATGTTAAATACATGCCACAACTGAGCAAAGGCCAGGGTTAAAAAGGAGATGGTGACTACTCTGGAAATTTCCATCTGATACCTGAATAAGGCCAGGAAAAAGGCACTCAATACAGAAATAGTAATAACTGCACTATATACACTGATACCTGCCCAGTGCTTCCTGGTCAATATCGGAGTTTTCGGATGTCTGGGTGGTAATTCCATGATATGTGCACTCCCATGTCCCCATCCCAGGGCAAAGGCAGGAAATATATCGGTGACCACATTTAAAAATAATATCTGCAGAGGGAGCACGGGGAGGTGTGTATAGAGAAGTGAAGCCAGAAAAATCACCAGTATCTCACTGATATTGCAGGAGAGTAAATAATAAATAAATTTTCTGATATTGGTAAAGATGATCCGTCCCTGTTCTACTGCGCTGGTGATGGTGGAAAAATTATCATCCTGCAGGATCATGTCTGCGGCTTCCTTTGCCACCTGAGTTCCTCTCGTGCCCATGGCTATTCCAATGTCTGCTTTCTGCAGTGCAGGAGCATCATTGATCCCATCGCCAGTCATGGCTACAATTTCATCCCGTTCCTGATGAATGTCTACCAGGGTCAGTTTCTGAGCAGGGGTAACCCGGGCAAAAAGGGATATAGAAGCCAGATGATCCTTTTCTTCGGCTGAAAGATTTGTTATGTCTTCAGGGAGAGCTTCACCCTCCACAATGGATGCATGCTCATCCAGTAATCCCAATGTCTTCCCCACATACACAGCAGTGGCTGCCTGATCACCGGTGACCATGATCACCCGTATGCCTGCCTTCTGGCATGCCCTGATAGAGGGTTTGACATCTTCCCGGGGAGGATCCATCAATCCCAATAATCCCACAAGAGTCAATGCTTCATAGGGCTCTTCAGAGGGTGATTCCACAGATTTAGTGGCTACAGCCAGCACCCGTAACCCATCTTCTGCCATGGATTTATTCTTATAGAGCCACGTATCTTTTTCTTCTACTGATAAGGATACAGCACCCTGAGGGGTCAACACAGAGGTACAGACACCGAGGACGGCTTCTGGAGCACCCTTTACTGCCACCATGTATGCTCCATTCTCTTCATGGAAGGTGGCCATCATGTTCAGAGAGGGATCAAAAGAAACTTCTCTCACTTCAGGATATGATTGGATTACCTCCTTTCTGGACATTCCTGCTTTTTCTCCTGCCACCAGGAGGGCTATTTCTGTGGGATCTCCTACTGCAGATTCATCATTTAAAGACGCATTATTGCATAACACTGCAATCTGTAAGGCTTTTTTAAGGGTTTCATCTGCTCCTCTGTTCTCCTGTGGTGCCTGGAATGATCCCTCGGTATTCAATCCGGTACCCGTAACTTCAACTGAGGTGTGGGCCAGGGTAATGGTAGTAACAGTCATCTGATTTTCGGTAAGAGTCCCTGTTTTATCCGTACAGATGATGGTGGTGGATCCCAAAGTTTCCACAGCTGAAAGCCTGTTTATCAATGCGTGTTTGCGAGCCATTCGCCACATGCCGCGGGCCAGGGTCATGGTAGCCACCATGGGTAATCCTTCGGGAACGGTGGCCACTGCCAGGGCAATAGCTGTTTCTATCATTAAGAGAATATCCTTTCCTCTTGCAATTCCTGTTACTCCCACGATCACCACAATAGCCAGGGTGACCCAAACCAGATTATGCCCCAACTTTTCCAATCGGTTTTCCAGGGGTGTTTCCTTTTCTGCTTCGCCTTCTATGAGCGCAGATATTTTTCCTAATTCAGTCTGCATTCCGGTGGCTATTACCACTCCCTCACCCGATCCCCTGGTCACTGCTGTCCCCTTGTAAAGCATATTGGTACGTTCGGCCAGGGGTGCAGCATCTACCGGGGGAAGGGATTTTGTCACAGGGAGTGATTCTCCGGTGAGTGCAGATTCATTGACCTGTAATCTGGAGGCTGACACCAGCCGCATATCGGCAGTTACAATATCTCCAGCCTCCACCACAACCAGATCTCCAGGTACCAGCTGCTCAGCAGAGATGATCTGAACATCTCCATTTCTGCGCACTTTCGCTGTCACTCTGGTTAGCTGGTGCAGTGCCTCCATGGACCGGACTGCTTTCCATTCTGTATAAAATCCCAGAATAGTATTGATGAGTATGACCAGGGTAATGGCTACACCTTCCAGTATTTTCCCAAAAACAAATGAGAGAAGGGTGGCCACCAGCAGCAATAACACCAGGATGCTCTCAAACTGCCGGATAAAAATATGCAGAACACTTGCTTTTTCCAGAGTTCTCAATTCATTTTTACCGAATACATGACGTCTCTCCTGTACCTGCTTGGAGGAGAGACCTTTCTCGGGATCGATGTCCATGCCAGTGACAAGAGCATCTATAGATTCAGTCCAAGGGTTATCGGGAATGAAAAAAGTATGTTCTGTATGGGTTAGGGTTTCATGAGATTTTAATTTCTCCTTCGTGTTCTCATCATTAGAATGCAAATTCTTTTTTCCCATGCACATCTACTCAGTTCTATGATACCGTTTTTCAAAGTACTTATTAAAGTATGTGTTTTCCTGGCCTTTTGGAAACAAGAAAGTAAATTGGAAATTTTAAGATGTTATATTGAAGATATTAGAATTGTTTGCATAGCTCATGAAAGGAACCTTTATTAATAAAATATAGAATATAATCTAACATGTATCTCTATGCTGCCATCGTTCTGACAGTAGCAGGAATCATATTTTTATTCTCATTTCTCTTCGGAAGCAGAAGGAAATTAATCGATCAAATGGAAAGTGAAATAAAAATTTTTTTCACTATCCTTCTCTTATTGAGTTTCTATTCTCAATTTCTCTGCATCGTAATCATATATTCCATTTCATTACTGCTGGAATATGATATCCATTATGTAATTACTCTCATATATTTTGTAATCCCTCTTCTCCTTGCCATACTCATATATGTGTTCTTACCATATATATTCAGGAAATCCTTACAGCTTCAACAAATTTCCATACCAGAGCAGGTAAAAGAAGTTATACATACCATTGGATTACCCAAATTTTCTCGAGTGTGTATCACACCAGAGAAGATTTCTCCTTTCGTATTTGGCCGGCGGAATAAGGACGCAATTTTGGTTCTCCCCCATAATTTTATTACCTTCCTCTCAGAAAAAGAACAGAAAGCAGTAATCATACATGAACTCTCTCACATAAAACAAAAAGATGTAGGGTTTTTTACCTGGCTCACTCTCCTTATAGAAGGACTCAAATATTGGTTGATCCCTCTCCCATTATTATTATATTATGAATTAACTTCATTTTTTTTCTATTCACCCCAGAAATATATGTCATATCTCCTAATAATTATCTTTTTTGGTTCATTACTTTTATTGAAAAATTCATTATCCAGAACCAGAGAATATATTGCTGATGCGCATGTCACCTTTCACGGGTTCGATGAGCCCTTAAAGAGTGCTCTCTACAAATATGCTGCTGTGGAGACGCTTAAAAAAGGCTGGAGCTCATCTTTACAATTCTTCACTCAGCCCAAAATCAAAACAAATTCACTTTCCTGGATGAGTACTCACCCTCCTCTTGAAAATCGATTGCAGGCCATTGATGACAAGGAATTTTTACGGGAATATCAGAAAAATCTATCACCCCACCTTGCTTACTGGACAGGGCTCATTTCTTCTTTTCTCTATTATAATTCCATGATCAGTCTCCTGGGATTTTCATTTCTCATACAGTTGTTTTTCCCCCTATCTGATGAGACAATAGCCATCCTTTTCCATGTTTCTGGATTTTTCATCATCATGAGTACCATTGGCATTTCATATATTTTTCCTTCCACGAAAGGAGTAGTTTCATTATCCGATTTCAAGGAAAAATCATTTCTTCTTCCTTTTTTAAGAAACTGGAGTATCACCCTGCTGACTGGAGAAATCATACTCATGGTTCTCTTTTTTGACATCTTCCCCCTGAAAATATATGTATATGCTGCAATTGTGGGATTTTTCATCTACTTGACCGGATTTGTATCATCATTAGCCTCATACGGGGTTAGAAATTCATATTATCTCATTTTTTCTCCCATTTTTCCTGTATTAGTATTCTGGTATCCAGTACAGGCAGTGTATACATCCATTTTTAATTCTGATGTAAATCTCGATTACTGCATTGGCTCCATGGCTTTAATTATACTAGTATCTCTCATATTTCTTTTCATATTCATAGAAAAGGGGTATCTCAATGTAGACAATGAATTACAATTATTAAAATTTTTCGGGAAAAAAATTGAAATTCACCAGAATGCCTGGATCTTTGCACCAGTATCCATTATTGTTTTATGTTCTCTTCCTTCTCTCCTGGCTTTTTTCGTATATATTCTTTCATGCTATGTCGATTCATTGCATCTCCTCTTTCAAATGAGCATCTTTGTAATTATACTTATTCCTCTCATCCTGTATTCATTTACGATGGCCAATATCCTCTTTTTTACCGAAGTTCTATTTTATATCGACCTTGCTCATGATAAAATTACAGAAATGGACAAAAATTTTATTGCAAATGTCATCTATAAATATCATTCGACAGATGGAGGGTTTGACTGCTCTGGATTGAATTTTTCCAACGGAAGAGACACATATGGGTGTATTAGAGCAGCCATACAATTGCATATCCCCGTGAACAGGAAAAAGATAAGAAAATGGTTTGATTCCATAAAGATAAAGGATGGATTTTCC
>Ga0180437_10009632_pt1 | contig 11920 bp, 24 predicted proteins | sample SS_ome_4_FD_132410 | JGI IMG/M metagenome (GOLD analysis project Ga0180437, IMG submission 132410) | Hypersaline lake sediment archaeal communities from the Salton Sea, California, USA - SS_3_D_1 metaG | ecosystem: Environmental > Aquatic > Non-marine Saline and Alkaline > Hypersaline >... | reverse complement strand
TTAATCCTGTAAGTGAATTTCTCTATTATCTAAATGACCTTTAAGTTTTTTTGATATGGCTACAACAGTATTTAGTTTTTTATCCATGTCATTTACTTGTACTTCAAGATTCCCTAATCTAGAAGTATTATCATCAGTTGTCCACCAAGACAGTTTTTCTACTTTCTCTTTAAGCTCATTTAATTGAGTTTGAAATGATTCCCCTGCTTCATTGGTTACATCTTCAAGATCATTGTTTAATGCTATCTCAATTAATGTTCTTACTGCTTCTGTGAAACTACCAATTTTCTTTTTTGCTCCAAAATCATTTATTCGTTCAACTAGTTCATCCGTAAACCCTATTAGCTTCTTTTCCATATGTTGCTTCTCCCCTTATGATTTTTGCCATTCTATCATATAACACAACATAGATTGCTGCTGCAAGATTTAAGCAGAATGGACTTGGTATAATTAAAAATCGTTGGCAATGTTTCAAGTATATCTGTGGTATGGACCCATCTTCAGGACCAAACACATAGACAGGATTTTCAGGATGGACAAAATGAGGAAGTACTTCTGAGTTATCTCTCACTTCAACAGCTACAGGTGTAACATCTTTACTAAAGCGATTAAAAGGATAGTCATCATTGACTAATTCAACATGATTATACCCTTTCATTCTTTCTTCTCTAGGAAGTCTGTATTTTTTATTTGCTGTTGCTTTAGTATCATCAGGGTGTGGAACCCTATTTCCTGACCATATGATTAAATCAGCATCGAAACAAGAACATGCTCTAACTGCTGCACCCACATTATGAGGGTACTTTGGGTTATGCATGATTATAGCAGGGGTACGTGACTTCTCATAAAGTTGGTCTTCTTTCCTAACTTTTACCGTATCCCCTGCTATAAATTCAGGCATTCTTTCTTTCATCATACTACCTTTCTTTTATTAGTGTAACCCCCATCTCATCAAAAATAATCAGGATAGTCATGAATGGGGATTACACTAGCCAGTTTAATACTTGCTGAACCTATCCTATAAAAATTTGAGCATTCAGAATGGCTTTTTTTTCGGTCTTCCGTAGCATTAACCTTGCTCAAGAGTTAAAGAGGGGATTCGAACACCCTACCGTTCTTTTTCAATAGAAGAATATTTATACTTGCTGTAACCATTCTACATTTTATATTATTTCAAGTCAACTGCTTTTTCAGCAATTTGACGTTCAAGTTCTTTGATTTTTTCTTTAATTTCTACACATTCCTCAATAGCTTCACTTGATACTTCTTTTTCAGCTAATTCATTTTGTAACTTTTCAAGTTTTTTGGTGTATTCTGTCTTGATAGGGTCTTCTTCTTCCTCAATGATCCCTGTTCCCTGAAGCAATGGTTGAATGACATACTTCCACAATATCCATGCTCCACTTATCAATATTAGAATGTATATTAGCATTTGAAAAAACATAAAAATCTCCTTGTTTTGTTATGGGGGGATGATTAACACCCCCCCATTATTAGACTACTTTACTGTTTTTTGTCCCTGAATATTCATGTCAAGGGCAAGGTCTTTAGCAGTTTTAACACTCAACATATTGATAAGCTGTTCAGCACCATTACCTGCAACACCATTTGATTCACCCATTGTTACAGTAGGAACCCAATTACCTTGATAATTCTTAATAGCATCTGCATAATAACGATTTACAGCAGCATATGTATCAAGTTTCTGTTGTAAAGCACCATCAGCTTGCAAGATCAATCGTTTCTTTTCGGCAAGACCTTCACCTTCAAGAATATTGGCTTGCTTAGTTTCTGCTGCTGCTGCTTTTTCCAACTTAGCAACTTCAAGTTTCTTTTCTGCTTGAAGTTCTGCAACTTCTTTATCCTTTTGGGCATCTACAACTGCTTTAATCTTTTCCTGCTCTTTTTCATACTTAGCAATTGCTACGTTTTTCTTACCTTCAGCAATAGCTTTCAACTCATCCTGCTTTGCTTCTTCTGCTTTTGCCTTAGCAGTTTCAACATTCATTCTTGCTTCCTGCTGTTTGGCAATCTGCTCTTGAACCTTACGTTCATAGTTGAAGACCTTGATTTCAAAGTTGTCAAGGCGAATACCCGTTTCCCTCAAAGGATTGTACTGATAGACAGGAAGACCATTTTTGTCTTTGCGAATGACCTTAACAGCCTTACGGACTTTTTCACCCGTAATCAAATCTTCAACTTCAGCAATGGTTTCATCAGTATCATAGAGACCATTCTCAATCTGATCCCTTGCCCAATTGATGAAATCAGCACGTTTCTCACCATATGATTCTCTTGCTGACATAAGGTTAGCAGTTGAACGCAACACATTACGGACTGTAGGAAGAATGAGTTTCTGTTCCAAATCCCCATATGTCTTATGTCCACGTTCAGTTACAAGAGCAATGGCATCCTGTTCAGTAGTTGGTAGGAGCACCCTTGCTGTACCTGATACCTTACAAAGAGACCCATCATTAAAACGTACTTCAATTGACATGTCAACATCAGTATCATCTTTACCATCTTTATCAGCAGTAAAGAAGAATGTTTCTGCTTTGGGCCAAGGATCAATATCCCCAAACATCTGCAACCAAACACCTGGCACCATTTTTGCTGACATTTTACCTGTAATTGCTGCCTGTTTAATCTGATATGTTCCCTTATCAACCGTTTCAATAATGGAACTAGCACAAACCAAACCAATAATAATTAGTACTGCTACAAAACCTGTAATCACATACTGTTTTACACTCATTACATTTTCTCCTTTCAATAGTTAAAGTAGTCTAACACATTTTAGCCAATAATCAGGTTGAACATTTACGGACTCTTGCTCTACCATTGAGCTACCCCCCTATAAAAAATTTAAGTGGCAGGGGGGATAGGATTCGAACCTATAACCTAGGGTTTTGGTGTATTTACTTGCTGTAGTCAACCTTGTTTTATCATACATCTCCAATCATTTTGTTGTTTTGAGAAGATGGAATATAGGCTTTTGTGACCTATACTTTTTTTACAGGATGGAAGTATATGAAACTACTTACATATACCCCATCTTCTCTGCCATTAGCTCATAATTTAGGGTTTGCTGCACCCATCCTTTAAATACTATGTCTCATATGATATAATATTGTAACATCTGCTAATTCATTATACATCGAATGTCCTTCATCATATCTAATTCTTGCTTCATCTAATTCTTTCTTAATTTCCTTTTGATCTTTCAGATGTTTATATTTCTCATATGATACTCTTAAGGCTTTTTCATATTCATTCGTTTTTTTATTATTGCATTTTTCTTTTATGATTTCTTCAATATCCATATTCATTCTTTGAAATTCATATATAATTTACAGGCTAGTATTTTACTTTTCAATAGTAAGTTTTTTGATTGCTGTAACTAACCTTTGTATCTTTAATGCATCATAAAGAGTTTTTATGATGCATATAAAGTACATTATTCACTTCTTGGAATCACAACTTCATACTTTTCAATTGCTCTTAGCATGATACCATAAGGACTGAAATCCTCACCACCAAAGACAGCTTTACAGATGGATGGAGAAAAACCTGATATCAACCCAACATTTTCACTATTTACGGTAGCTTGTTGACCATTATACCCTGCTGTATTCCAATAAACGATTTTTGGAGTATTATACCCTGCTGCATTCCATTTTAACATGGATTCTTCAATAGCAGTAAGTGCTTCATCCTCTTTTAATCCATGAGTATTCCAACCACCACCATGAGTAGCACCATCACTAAATTGCATATCAGATACAATCAAAAGGGTAGTAGGCATAAGCTCTTGATGGATTTTACGATCAACAGCAATTTTAAGGATCAAGTCCAATGCTCTATCAATACGTGTAGATGCTACAGCATGGTCAAATACCTTACGGTCTCTCAAAGCACTTTTAAAGGTATGTTTTCTCCAATCACAGAACTTTCCTTCAGACCCAAACCCAATGAATCTTTTATAGAAAGGACTATTTTCAGGCAAACGGCTAGAACAGTACAATGCCATACCTTGAGATACATGGATAGCTTGAACATTTCCACCTACAATGCTACCCATAGAACCTGAAGTATCACAGATAACCATAATCTGTTCATTGGTCCCTTCAAGATAATTAGGCAATGCATTAAATTGAGCTTCAGCTACATCAGCATCACCTGCATAAGCTGTTCTAATACAATCATGAGGAAATAAGGTATCTGCATGAACAGTAGTTGTACCACTTTTCAATGCATCTTTATATGCCTGAAATCGTGTATTGTCTTTGGTAGCAAAAGCTTTAGTGTATCTTGCCATTGCAACAGAAGGAACAGTTTTATAATTGATTCTATTCCATTGCTTTTGGCACATCTTATGCTCAACAATATGATCTTTACGAATAGAAGCAAGCAATTTACGAAACTCACTTTCTTTAAGACTCATTGCTTCACGAATAGGCTTATAATGACGTTTTGCCCACTTTGCAGCAAGGATATCACCTTCATTGATAGCATTTGCCCAAAAAGCACCTGCTTCTTCACGCAAAGGAGTAGTGAACAGGGAAACAAGATCATCCCAACGTCCATGAACAGGAATGAAGTGCATGTTAGCTCTCATCAAATTGGTATGTTCATTACCCAACCATTTGATAATGCTTCTTGCACCACTTCTATTACCTGCTCCACCACGGCAATCCCGTAGCCACATAGAAAGTTTCATGGAAGTAATTGCATCTTCTTCAAAGGACTTCTTGAAAAGCTCAAGAGCAGTAGTCTCATTACCATAAAAAGGTTTACGTCTACCACCTGTAAACAAGGAACCTGCTTTACTGAAAAATTCAATAGTTTTAGAAATTGCATCTTTATATGCGTTATGTCCTTCATTAGTTTTAATCATGGTATCTCTCCTTTTAGTTTTCAGGCTGATATATACGCTAAAGACTTTTAATCTTCTGTATATGTGTTTGCTGAAATCAGCCTATTTGTGTCTTATATCGTACTCAATGGCCTTTGTCAATAGTTTTTTATCTATATCATAAAAAAATTCACATATGCTGTAAATGAAGCACCAAAGCTAAAAAACAATCCCCCTAATACCCAAATAGGAATTACTTTCTCACTTTCTTTCTTATCAAGATAAGATTTGCTATACTTCATTGCAAGACTTCGAATAGCTTGATCCTCAATCAAAGTAGCAGCAAGATATGCTCTTGCAGTTTGATTAGGAATAATGTTAGGAATTGCAGGTAAGGCTTGTTCAGTCATTCTATTGTCTCCATTTCTATAGCTTTAATGAATTGTTCACTTCCACCTATTGCATGTGAATCTCTTGATGCATGGTAACTTCCTAAAGAATTACGTTTGAACCATTCCTCAATAACACCATACATAGTCCATCCATTAATAAAGGTATACTGGTCTTCAGGATATTGATCCCCTACAGGAATCATATATTCCCTTGTCATAACCACTTTTAGTCTAACATATTTATCGGCCATTATAAAAGTCCTTTTCTAATGGGACAATCTTCTTTATGATATTTTGGATCAGGTGTTTTTATCATGCAATTACATAATTTTGGTTTTGTTTCTTTAATCGAATTAGTTATTTCTTTAATTTGAACATCAATAATCTCATCAATCATATTATTTCTTATATCAAGAAGATTCATCATGATAAGACCATCTTTTCCTGCATCAGGATATTCTGCAATTTGGGACGCAATAACACCTTTGCCTAATTCTTCTTTAAAGACTATATCACATCCCTTTATTTTCATTTCAATTTTAAATTGCCTTGACATGATTATCCTTTCATTCGGTTAATACGTCTTGATTTAGCAGCAACTTTATTTTTAGCACGTCTTTTAGCAATTCGATTTTGCATCATTTTTGAATATGAGGGACTTGAGACTTTTTTGCTTTTACGAAAAAAACCCATAAAGTTATGAGGGAGTACAATATTGTTATTGTTGTTATTAGATTGCATATTATTTCCTTTTAAGGATAACAGGTTCAGTATAGATACAAGGCAATCCTTCAGGGGTAATTGTTTTAGGAGGCTACCCAATGCCTTGTGTTGCTCCAATCCATTCTGAACCTGTTACCCAATCATCAAAAGCTTGGGAGCAACTTCAAGAGAAGGTTCAGATATACTATATTGATTTCATTTTGTCAAGAACTTTTTTTACAGGACCAACATTTTTTAATGTATATCGTTCTTTGATAACATTACTAAGAACCCATTCATGAGCTACACTTTTTTCTGATTTTATAATAGAATCATCATCATCTTCATCATACCATGTGGTATCAATTTCCATTTCAGCAATTAATTCAACTCTTAGTATTTTTTTCATATCAGTCCTTTATAATTGTGGAAGGGATGGATGGACTTGAACCATCAACGTCAAGGATCAAAACCTTGTGTTCTACCAATTGAACTACACCCCTATCTTTGTTGGAAAGACAACTTATCAATGAGAATCATCAATGCTTTTGTCTTCACAACTTTTTTGAGCATTACATTATAATCTTTTGATAAAGCAATATCAACAATTTCATTTCTCTTTTCTATTGAGTATGGAAATGATTGATTATGCTTTATTCCCATGTTTCTTTCTTGTTCATCACTTGGAATCCAATATACTACATATATCTTTTTCATTGTAATGCTCCTATGGTGCTTGCAGGTTTCTATATGGACACCATATATGTACCTCATTCTCATTATACATAGCCCATTCACCATTATTTAAATTACAGTCTCCCCCATAAAGATGATCTTCTCTATGAGGGCAATTACTACAAGCTGTTACTGTAATTGTAAAAGTAAATGGTGGTTGTGTCATATATCCCCTTATAAATTAATTGGTGCATTACTAGGTATGGGTTTTCTTTTCGTTTTTACGAATTACTATTTCAGGGACCGTTCTTTGCACCAAATTGGTAGCGGAAAGGGGATTTGAACCCCTGTTCTCTAGCTTATGAGGCTAGCGAGATGGACCGAACTTCTCTATTCCGCAATAATTTTTCCTTTGTAAATTATATGTTTTAATTAGAAACTATAATTTATTTAAAATGGCGGTGACTAGGGGATTTGAACCCCTGACTTCTACCTTGACAGGGTAGCACTCTAACCTGACTGAGTTAAGCCACCATTAATCTTTTAACATAAAAGAAAGAGTAAATATAATAAATCCATCATGTAGTTTTGTATCTACATTTATACATCTGTGCTGAGGGAATCCCCTATCTATATACTCATTTATTTCATCTGTCATTTTATCAGAAGATGTAACTCCTGCATAATATGTAAATATTTTTACATGATCAATTTTTTGTTCGCTCATTATCTTTTCCTTTCTATTTAAATTGGCTGGCTCCAAGGGAGGGCATCGAACCCCCAACTACTTGATTAACAGTCAAGCCTTCTGCCGATTGAAGTACCTTGGAGTATTACTTTTCTTAGCTGAACATGATCTTGAACAACAGGTTGATTCTTTTTTATTATATGGTGCTAAATGAGTATGTCTAAATTCTTTTTTGAATTCTTTGTTGCATATTGGACAAACTAAATCAACCATATTTTTACCTGTTGTTTTATGATGTTTAACATGATCAGTTCTTTTTGTCAATTTTAAATTTTCAAATCTGTTATCTCTTTTTCTTTCATTCCTATGATGGATATGCTCATCTTCTTTTAATATATGTCCTGTATGCTGCCAATAGACCACATGATGTTCATATGCATACCTTTCTCTATAGAGCTTACCTGTATAATCATCAGGTGCTATTATTAATTCATATGGTCCGTTTCGCATAAGGCTATTTGTTTTCGTACTTTTAATAAAACTTCTACAAAATCATAATATCCTTTATTCATTGCTTCAGAAAGCATTTTCTCATCTGTATTTTTAGTTATATATGGTCTTATCCATCTATAATGCTCATTATTTTCTAAATACATATCTGAAAAAAGTAAATGCTGACACTTTGAACATAGATAAATATTACGATGATCACATATATGATCTCTATCATAGTTAAGATGACAGCAAATTTTATCTATAAACATATCATCTTTACAACACCAAGCACATTTTCCATATTTAAAAGTAGTTTTCATATTACTATCTGTATTTATTATTTATATTTTTTTAATATTTATTATCATCTTTCCATTTGGAATCCTGTTTTTCTTCTATTACCTTTTCCTTCACTTTTTGAATCTGTTTTTCTATTTCTTCTTCATTTTCTTCCATTACCTTATCACCATTTATTTTATATAGATAGAAATTTGGTATAGTATCCATATTTGCTATTAATATATCTGATGATATTACATTGCTATTTTCTTCAAATTCAAATCCATCTACATAATAAGTAAAATATATATTACTACTCGCTTCATTATTATATCTTATATATAAATTAATTTTAAGATTATCTTTATTCTTTTTCAGATATTCAATTTTATCTTCATCAAGATCATCCCATGTATCAGAAATAGTTAAATTACCTAATTTATATATTACACCAACTTCTTCACCTAAAAATTTAATTGTTGGATGTATTTCATTGTTTATCTCAAAATAAGTACATCCAAAGATTAATAATATGATGAATAATGGTAATATTTTTTTCATTTTATTCATACCTTTCAACATTTGTTGAAAATTGGTAGGCCAACAGGGACTTGAACCCTGAACTCCCACCTTAAAAGGGTGGTACTCTGCCAATTGAGTTATTGGCCTAAAATCTTCTTTACTATTCTATTAAACCATTCACTAGTTCCTAATACACATCCAAATAGGAATACTAATAAACAGATTATAATTGCAATCATAAAATCATACATTTTCGAATTTCTCTTTCAGTCTAAGGTAGAGTTTACGTTCATTATCTTCTAATCTTTTTGCTTCTGCTTCTGCACTTTTTTTAGCATTTTCTTTAGCAATTTCAAGATATAATCTTTTCTTCTCTTTATATTTTTCAAGTTCAACTTTATATTCACTATTTAGTAATTCTATTTCACTATCACTTAAAACAGACATTTTTCTTATGTAATGAATTTTAAACTCATCTTCATCTCTTTCATTTCTAATAATCCATTTTAAAAGAGATTCCATATCATTAAAATCTGTTATATCCCAATCATAATGTTGGTTATAGGAGTTATCAGGCCAAACCATACGTCCATAAACCACATAATAAAGTGGTCTATAATCAGACTTATGTATTTCATTTTCTATTGAATATTCCATTATCTTTCCTTTTTAGTGGTAGTACTGGATGGATTTGAACCATCATAAACACAATTATAAGTTGTGGGCATTAACCAAATTATGCTACAGCACTACAATTGGCGATCCTGAAGGGGATTGAACCCTTATTGCAAGCTTGAAAGGCTTGTATCCTAACCGATTAGAAGACAGGATCATTTAAAATGGATTACCATCAGGTATTTCAACCTTCTTTTCAGGTATCTCTCTCTTTTTAAAGCACATAACAACCAAAATAATCAATGAAAGTACACCAAATAATGCTTCCATAGGTGGTATCAAGAGACCTAAAGCAAGTTCACATGCAATTACTATCCAAGGATACCATCCCCATCCTTTATATTTAGTTGCAATAAAAGCAAGAACTACTCTTACTGTAACTGCTATTGCAAACGCAATCAATATCATTCTTACAACTTCAGCATCCATTTATCTTCCCTTTCTATGATCAGTTTTATTTCTATAGTCTGTTGCTATTTCACACCATCCCATTCCATCACATTCACCTTCACATTCTTCAGGATGACATTGACCTTCTTCAAATGACATATGTTTTCTTAATTCAGCATCAAATTCTTCATCTGTCATTTCGTTTAATTCATCAAAAACTGCTTTAACAGATTCAGATATTGTTTCAACATGTTCTGTTTCATCATCAAGATCATCAATTGCTTCAATTGATTCCTCAATGGTTTCATATTCTACAGGAGTAGATATAGTTTGTGTATTCTTTACCTTTTTATCATTACCATGTATAAATTTTAAGAACCATCCAATCATTGTATATCCTTATAAAGTTTGAATTTCCATTCTCTACATTTGGAGTATGCTTCTTTCATTGCTTCATCTGTATTGCCTTGAATACCCAAACCAACTTTATTTCTCACATCTACAGTACACCAACCTGTAGTATGTGGTCTCATATGTTGATTGCAATAAACCCAATGATCTTTTCCAAATGCTAATTCATCTTCCGTTATATTATCTACCATATTAACTCCATTCTGTCAAGACTTCTTTTACAAGGTTTCCATCAGCTTTACCTTTAAGCTCTTTCATGATGGACCCCATAGCTTTCATCTTAGGATTGAATTGACTGATATCAATGTTATCCATAATCCAAGTCTGAATTTGTGCTTTGCTCATCAGCTTAGGGATATAGCTATTTAGAACATTAATGTAAATAGATTCATCAGGATCAACCCCACTATGTTCTAATACCAAAAGTTCAGACTTGATAAGCTTTCTGATAATGGTCTCTACTTCAAGGTCTGTTACTTCTTCCCCTGCTTTCTTATTAAGCCTTGGAACTTCACCAATGACCATTCTAAGAGTACTCATAACAGGTTCATCTTTAGCCAACATAGCCTTTTTCAAATCACTTTTAATTTTTTCTAACAGCATTTAATCACCCCATTCAGTTATTTTTGTATAATCATCAGATTTCGATATATATACATTAGGAATACCTAAAATGTCAACAATTTTTTCAATAAATTCATCTTCATGTAAAGAAGGAATTATTTTACCCTGATAGGTGAATCTCCATTCATCCTCAACATGGTCTAAGCATGTGATAACTAAGTATTTTTCATTTGCCCATGAATTATCTTTAAACAAGGAATATTTGAGTAAATCCAAATCCAATAAGGTTCTTCTAAACACACCCTGATAATTCTCCTTATTGGTCTCATTTGGATTTTCTTTAATATTATGACCAATATTTTCATTAGTCATTGGTCCGTTTCCATGCCTTGTCTGATATGCTCTTGTAACATACCATACTTCATCAAGCTTTTCACCAACAAGAGCTTTGGACCCTGTATTCCCCCTAGTAACATGAGGAAAAAATCCAATATCCTGATCTAATAGCAATCCTTGAGACCCTTCATAGATATTTGTTGTACATGTATTTTTTAAATCCTCATCAATTATTATATTACCTTTTAATGCATTACATTCTGCAAGAAACTTACGTTCTATATCAGCTACATATTCATGACCATAATATTCCCTTATCATTTCCAATTTTGTTTTTATGATAGATGGAAATGGAAGGTCTTCCACCAAAAGAGAATAATGGTTCTTTTCTCTATCAAGAGTAGTACCAATTCCAACACCACAACTACCATGCCCTGTTAGAGAATTTACTGTTTTATTTTCATGAACATCATAAGGAGTTGTTATAGAACATTTACCATTAATATCTATTGTTGGAACTATTCCTTTTCTATTTAATACAAACCATTCATTCAAGAAAGCATTTGGAGAAAAGGTAAGTGCATTCCAATTTGTAGGAACACCTTGTAATGTACCACTTCCAAAAGAAGAAAATACATGACGTATGCCATTATGAACTACTGTATGCCCTGCTTGATGACCACCTGAAAACCTTGTTACTATTGGATTTTCGGAATTATGGCAAAGGAAAGCTGTTACACTTCCCTTGCCACTATCCCCAAACCCAAGATCAATAACAGCCTTTTGGGTTATCATAATATGCCTTTCTTAGGATTTAATTAGGTCTGTAATCATAACCTTATACATTCTACGATAAATGCCAATGAATACATCATGGACAAGCCACTTGAACAAACATCTTACAGGTTCATTCAATAATGTCCAAAGAAATGAAGT
>Ga0180437_10009631_pt1 | contig 11921 bp, 10 predicted proteins | sample SS_ome_4_FD_132410 | JGI IMG/M metagenome (GOLD analysis project Ga0180437, IMG submission 132410) | Hypersaline lake sediment archaeal communities from the Salton Sea, California, USA - SS_3_D_1 metaG | ecosystem: Environmental > Aquatic > Non-marine Saline and Alkaline > Hypersaline >... | reverse complement strand
CTTACCTCTTCGCTCAGCTCAGCCTCAACGGGACTATCAGGGATAAGAGAGATTGGGTACAGGCTCTACAAAACGGTGGGCTATTTGACCTCACGAGCCGCAAGGAGACAGCGGCAATCGCTGTTTCAAACAAGTTCAATTCAGTTTTTACTGCTCCTTCTGTGGCCAAGAAAGCCGAGTTGGTTCTCCTCACAATTCCCTCCATCCGCTTCTTTGATGGCAGGGGTGCCAATAAACCGTGGCTATGTGAGGTACCGGATACTTTAACTCAGGTCGCCTGGCAAACTCCCATCTTGTTGCACCCTGAAACTTTGGCTGCAAGAGGTCTGAAACAGGGTGATATTGTCCAAGTAGAATCGCGCTGGGGCCGGCTGGAGGCCCCTGTCTATGAATCACCTGGCGTACATTCTACTGTCGCGGTCATGCCTATGGGGCAGGGTCATACCTCCTATGGGCGTTATGCAAAAGGTCAAGGACTGAATCCACTGGCCCTCCTGCCACCAGAATTGGAACCAAACTCCGGCGCTCCCTTCTTCACCGCAGGACCTGTGGCTCTCAGAAGCACCGATCGCTCTATAAAGTTGGCCCGCACCGATGGCAGTCGTTTTCAACACGAAAGAAAAATTGCCCTGTCCGTGAGCTTGAAGAATCTGGCATACCCTGATACCCACGAGGAGCACGGGCTCTCCATGTGGGAATTCCCCCTCGTGCTCCCTTTACCTGAGGCCTATGACCGCAAAACCAGGGATATTTATCCTCCCCACCCACATGAGGATTATCGCTGGGCCATGGTGGTGGATATGGACAAATGCGTGGGCTGCGCTGCCTGCTCCGTGGCCTGTTACGCCGAAAACAATCTTGGGGTGACAGGAGAAGAGAGAATTGCTGAAGGCAGAGAGATGGCCTGGCTTCAGATTCAACGTTATGAGGACCCTGAACGCAGAGAAAGAGTCACTTTTCTTCCCATGCTCTGCCAGCATTGCGACAATGCTCCCTGTGAATCGGTCTGTCCCGTCTACGCCCCGCACCACTCAAAGGAAGGTTTGAATAACCAGATCTACAATCGCTGTATCGGCACCCGTTTTTGTTCACAAAATTGCCCCTACAAGGTACGAAGGTTCAATTGGTACCTATGGCAGTGGCCGGAGCCCCTCAACTTGCAGCTGAATCCGGACGTTACCGTCCGCACCAAAGGGGTCATGGAAAAATGTTCATTTTGTATCCAGCGAATTAAGGAAGCTCACACCAGGGCCAAGAATGAGAAAAGAAAAATACGGGATGGTGAAATTCAACCCGCCTGCCTCCAGACCTGCCCCACCGGAGTTTTCACCTTCGGCAACCTCATGGATGAGCAAAGCGAGGTCAGGAGGAAAGTGGAAGACAAGAGAGCCTACCAGGTGATGGGATATCTCAACACCAAACCAGCGGTCATTTATCTGAAGAAGGTGGTACAGGAGATATGAGCGATTCCTCCCAACTTACCTACGCTGAGATCGATCGCACGGTACTTGACACCTTGAGACCCCCCTCCGGCGGCTACTGGCTGGTGATCATGGTGCTCATCCTGGGAGTGCTTGTGGGAGCTTCCTGCTGGGCCTATCAGATTTTTGTCGGTATCGGCGCAGGTGGTCAAAATATTCCCGTTGCCTGGGGTACCTACCTGATAAATTTTGTCTTCTGGGTAGGTATTGCCCATTCTGGAACACTCATCTCTGCCATTCTCTATCTCATGCGAGCCGGATGGCGGAATCCCATAGCCCGGGCCGCCGAGACCATGACCGTTTTCGCCGTCTCCATAGCCGGCCTTTTCCCCTTCATTCATCTGGGCCGAGTTTGGCTGGTATACTACATGCTTCCCTACCCAAATCAGAGATTACTATGGCCAAACTTTCAGTCCCCCCTGGTCTTCGACGTGGTGGCCATAAGCACCTACCTGACAGTAAGTAGTCTTTTCTGGTACACGGGCCTGCTCCCTGACCTCGCCGCAGTGCGCGATCGGGCCACAGGATTGCGCCAGAAAATTTTTACTATCCTCTCCCTGGGCTGGACCGGCAAACACGAGCAGTGGCGGCACTACACCAGGGGTTACCTATTTTTCGCTGCCCTGGCCACTCCCCTGGTGGTATCGGTGCACAGTGTGGTCTCCTGGGACTTTGCCCTCAGTACCGTGCCGGGTTGGCACAGCACCATCTTTGCCCCCTATTTTGTTGCCGGTGCCATCCACTCCGGACTGGCCATGGTATTGACCTTGATGATCCCAATGCGGAAGATTCTTCGTTTTGAAAAAATCGTCACCATGAAGATCCTGGAAGCAGTGGCCAAGACCATCATCTTTACCGGCCTCATTGTGGGATACGCCTATGGGATTGAATACTTCCTGGCCTGGTACAGCAACAACATCGTTGAGCAGGAAGCCTTTCGCTGGCGAGCCGTTGGTGATTACAGCCTCGAGTTCTGGATCATGGTGGTGTGCAACAGTATTGTTCCCTTGCTGTTTTTCTTCAAGAGGATCCGTACCAGCATCGGTTGGCTTTTCACCATCTCGATCCTGGTTAACATCGGCATGTGGTATGAGCGTTTCGTCATCATCATCGGCAGCGTGGCTCACGATTTCATTCCCCACGCTTGGGGACTTTACTGGCCGTCCGGCATCGAGTGGGGAATCATGCTGGGTAGCTTTTCCTTGTTTTTCTTACTTTTCTTGTTATTTGCAAAACACCTGCCTTCCATCTCCATGACGGAGATGAAGGAGACTTTGGATCATGGAGGGGGCCATGGCGACTGATATTAGTGTTATGGGGCTCTTTCCGGATGAACAAAAAACTGTCTCAACCATTGAGGCCATGGCAGGATATCCCTGGACAATTGACCAGGTGCACAGCCCCTTTCCCAGTCACAGAATTCTTGACGCCCTTAAGGTAAAGAAGAGCCCCCTGGGGTGGATTACCCTTGCCGGGGGCATACTGGGATTTATCTCGGGTTTTAGCCTTGCTATCTACACCGGACTTGAATGGAAACTTATTGTCTGGGGCAAACCCGTAATTGCCTGGTTTCCCTTCGTTATTGTCGGCTTTGAATTTACCATCTTGTTTTCTGTTATCGCCAATGTCCTGGGGCTTATCGTTTTGTCCAACCTTCCAGATTACAAGGGTCTGGATAAATATGATCCCCGCTGCTCTCGAGAACACTTTGGTATTGTGGTGTCCTGCGAGCAGGAAGATCAGGAAAAATTAGTTGATTTTTTTAAGACTCAAGGAGGCGAAGCCAGGGTCTTCGAGTGAAAAGGCATAGGGCATAGGGCATAGGGCATAGAGCATGGGGCATGGAGTGAGAAGTCAGAGGTCAGAAGTCAGAGATCAGAACTAACCTATCACCTACAACCTAAATTTAGGCATTTTCTAATATGACCAGATCAAACCCAGCGAGAAAAATCTCAAAACCTGTTCTAGTGATATTTGCCCTTCTGGTACTTGTGGGCCTTGCAAGCTTTTTGGTGCAACTTGCTGGCGAACACCCAGAGAAAGCCTGGCATGCCTATCACATCAATTTCCTCCTTTGGTCAGCAATCGCCCAAGGAGGGCTGCTGTTTTCCATTGTGATGCATCTCGTGGGGGCCAGGTGGAGCCGGACCATGCAGAGCCTGGCTGAATCCTTTGCTGCTTTCTTCCCCCTCTCATTTGCTCTTTTTATCCTCCTATTCCTGGGAAGAGAGTATATCTTTCCCTGGTTGCACCACGAACACGGCAAAGAGGTCTGGCTCAACCTGCCCTTTCTCTTTTCCAGAGATCTTCTTGGACTCTTGCTCCTTTACAGCCTGGGCTTGGCCTATCTCTATTACGCCTTGCGACTCAAACTAGATCCGGAGCAAACCAAGGGACCATTGAGGAATTTTCTCCTTCGCGGCAAGACAGAGAGCGAGGAGGAGGCAGCGGGCTACAGGAAAAAAATGAGGGTCTTGAGTGTTCTCTATATTCTGGCTTACGCTCTCGTTCTGTCGCTCATTGGTTTTGATCTGGTCATGAGCATGGAGCCCCACTGGTTTTCAACCCTCTTCGGCGCCTACATTTTTGCCAAGGCCTTTTATCTGGGACTGGCTGGTTTGATGATTCTCTCTGCCATCTTTTATCTTGGCAGAAAAGAGAACTCGACACTGAAATCTTCTCATTTTCATGACCTTGGCAAGCTGTTGTTCGCCTTTTGTCTGGTGTGGGCCGACTTCTTTTACGTTCAGCTGCTGGTCATCTGGTACGGTAATATCTCTGAAGAAACCCACTATGTGATCCAACGGGTTATGACCCTTCCCTGGCAGCCCCTTGCGGTGACCATACTCATCGTTGGTTTCCTCATTCCTTTCTTCATTTTGTTGAATAGGAAGGTGAAATCAAAACCGGTTCCCATGATCATTCTTTGTACGGTTGTCATCATTGCTCTTTGGTTGGAGCATCTGCTCCTTCTGGGCCCGGCTTGGAATCACCATGTTTCATCTCTGCCCCTGGGAGCGACTGATGTATTGATCTTTTTGGGTTTCTTTGGGCTCATGGCCTTTGCCATAGCGTATTTCTTGCGCATGTTCCCTGAGTTTACTCCAGGCCGGACGGGTTAATGACCGATCAACTTCCCACAGATAACGGTTTCTTGCCAGCACTACAACGGAACAGGTGGCCTTTGCTCCTCACCTTGTTTTCTGGCCTCGCAATCATTCTCTTTCTCTATTTGTTTTACGGTTACGCCTCTGATGTTGGCCCAGAACAACCCATACCTTTCAGCCACAACGTGCACAGCGGTATCAAACAGATTCAATGCCAGTATTGCCACCCTTACGTGGCTTACTCCAATTTTCCGGGATTGCCGCCGGTGGAACTATGCTTGCACTGCCATAACTACATCATCAAACAGCATCCCTGGATTCAAAAGGAACATGAATATTTCAACACCAACACCCCGACTCCTTGGAGTAAGGTCAACTACCTGGCGGAGCACGTCCTGTTCAACCATCAGCGGCATATTAACAAAAACATATCCTGCCAGCAGTGCCACGGAAAGGTTCAAAACCTGCACAGGTTGCCGCACAAAGTATGGTACATGGAAGAGTGCATCACCTGTCACTTTGAAAAGAAAGTCAATGTAGACTGCTGGCTGGCGTGCCACAGTTGATCAGATTGTGCCGTTGTATTTCGGAAGATTAGATTTGGGAGAGAAGTATTGGAAGCAACAGAAGAAACTTTGCCGAAAAGCAACCCCACCGCCATGGCCTTTGCCCTGACCTCGGCGGTCTGGTTTGCCTTGGCCACAAGTTTCGGCATGATCGCTGCCGGCTACCTGATTGCCCCGGATTTCATCGCTAACATCGAATACATTCATTTCGGCCGGGCGCGGCCCATGCACGTAAACGCCGTGCTCTTTGGTTTTGTAACCCCAGGACTGCTGGCTGCAGCTTTTTACTACATCCCGCGGCTTCTCAGAACCCAATTATTCAGCCATAAGCTGGGCGTATTGTCCGCCATCTTCTGGAACATCAGCGTGCTGGTCGGCATCATAGGCGTCTCTTTGGGCTACACCCAAGGTCGCGAATACGCCGAACTGCCATGGGGGGCGGACATCATGGTGATTATCGGCTTTGCCCTGGTGGTCATCAATTTCCTGCTAACCATCCGCCAACGCACCGAGCCCATATTGTATGTTTCCATCTGGTATGCTGCCGCTGCGGTAGTGTTGACCTCCTGCACCTACATCCTCGGCAACGTGATCTGGAAGCCGGACACCGGTGCCCTGGTGGGTATTCCTGACGCAATTCTTCTTTGGTTTTACGGGCACAATATTTTCGGGCTTTTGTTGACCCCCATGGCCTTGGGGGTGGCGTATTATGTACTGCCCATCGCCACTCGTAGCCCGCTGTACAGCCACACCTTGTCTTTAATAGGTTTCTGGTCCCTCATCGTGGTCTACACCCACATTGGCACCCACCACCTGCTCCAGGTCCCGGTACCTACTTGGCTGAAAACGATCTCCATCGTGGACAGTGTCGCCATGGTTATACCGGTGATGGTGGTGCTGATCAATCTTTGGTACACGGTCAAAGGCAAGCTGGGAGCCATTCACGCCGACATTGGGGCCAAGTTTATCTTCACCGGCACCATCTATTATTTCTTTGTCAACATTCAGGGCTCCATGATGGCCCTGCCGGTAGTACAGCGCATCACCCATTTCAACAACTGGGTAGTGGGCCACGCCCACATCGGGGTACTCGGTTTTGCCGGCGTCACAGCCCTGGGCGGCTTGTACTTTTTACTTCCCCGCATTACCGGCAAGCCCTTGTACAGCAAATTCCTGGCTGATCTGCAATACTGGCTGGTGCTGATCGGCATCACCGGTTTCGCCATCGTGCTGACCATAGTAGGACTGATCCAGGGCAATGCCTGGTACAACGGGGAGACCCTCTACCGTACTCTGCCGGAAATTCAACCATACTACGTTCTGCGCGCCTCACTGGGAGCCTTTATTATGATCGGGGCCTATCTGGGATTGTACAACATTATTAGAACCATGTATTTCAATCGTGGGACATCAACATGAGAATGACCCCAACCGTCATACTCGTTGGCATCTTGGCTTTGCTGGCCGCTATATCTTTGGCGGTAGTTTACTGGCCCTATGTAACGGTCGACCGGACTCCTTCAGAGATATTTCGCTCCCGCACCTCGGTGGAAGAAGCCGGGCGTAGAATATACCTGGAAAACGGCTGTGTATATTGCCACAGCCAGTCCATTCGAGCTTTTGACTGGGGTCACGGAGCGGATCGAATCGCCCAGTCTGGAGACTATATTGCCGATGAGCCCATCGCCTTGGGATCGCAACGCACCGGCGTAGACCTGTCCCAGGAGGGGGGAGAGCATCCGGACGACTGGCACATAGCGCATTTTATCAACCCCCGTTATACTCGACCCAGCTCCATCATGCCGCCCTTCGAGTGGTTGGGCATGGAACGCATCGAGACTCTGACCCACTACGTCCAGAGCCTTGGGCTGAAGAACGCTGATCTACGCATGGAGCGTCAGCGCTATTGGAAAAAAGAGGCCATAAAGGCCTACGAGGCCGGCCCGGAGATCAACGCCCGCTGGCTCGCCGAAATCGTGCCTGAGGGATGGCGCACCATTCCCAATCCCTATCCCACTACCAAGGCCAGCCTGCAGCGCGGACAGGTCATCTACCAGAACTTTTGCATTGGCTGTCACGGTCCCATTGGCGACGGCATGGGACCGGCTCAGCCCTGGATATACCCGCCGCCCTTGAATTTTACCCTGTTAAAGGGTAGAGAAATATCAGGCGGTATTATTTACTACCAGCTAATGAACGGCATCACCGGCACGGCCATGCCCTATTTCAAGCGCGACCTGGAATCTCAAAAAATCTGGGAAGTGGGTGACTATGTGGCGGTGTACTTCATCAACCAAAGCGATGCTAACAAAGACCCACGAGGAATCGACGCCTCGTGGGAACCGTAAGGAGATGGCACAAGGCCCAAGGCGCAAGGCGCAGGGAAAAAACATGAACCCTGTGCCTTAAGCCTTGAGCCCTGAGCCTTTAACTCTTATGTATTACCCATATTTTTTGGCTTACATGGTCAGTGGCTTTGTCATCAGCCTCGTTGTCTTGTTCTGGGCTCTCCGACATGGGCAGTTCAAGGACCAGCAGCGGGCCCGTTTCCTGCCTTTGGAAGACAAGCCTGTAACCGGACCGGCCAGGCTTTCACGAATTGGTCGTTGGCACGCCGTTATCTTGGTTGCTTTGGCCTGTAGCGGGCTGGTAGCCACTGCGGTGGCAATAGTGATCTCGCTGATTGTCGCAGGTGGATCTTCTGGTTAGTGGGAAGGATATACCCGCCTAAGGAAATGAGATAATGCGCTATTTTGAATTAGTGAACTTCCGGCACTTCTTGCTCTACCTGTTTCCGGCTTTGGCGACCATTGTGATTTTTGCCGCCGGCCTCGGGTTCTATTACCTGCGACGGGGTGATTCAGCCGAAAGAGAAAACCGCATCATCGAGGAATATCCTGGTGGCATCCAGGGCCGCAACGCCCCCTTTCCCGTTGTCCTGATTCTCATCATCGTCGGCACCGTCATCTGGTCGCTGGCCTACATTCTCTTTATCGGCTTGCTGGGAGTGAAGATATAATGGCTCATGAACACCCGACTTCGAGACTTAAGACTTGGCTGCTGGTCGCCGCCTGTGTAGCGATTGTAGCCTTTCAGGGATGGCTGACATTTACCATCATCGGTGATCTTGGCCAGCCCGACTGGGACTACAGGCCCGTCAGAGATGTGCCGGGGGAATCCGCCTACACCTTGACAAATCCTTACCACCCACTGCCTTTTCCCCAGCATGTCTACGGCAAACAAGGAGATGAGTACAATCCCCTGCGGATTCTTAATTTATATGAAACCTATGAACTGTCAGGTAAAGGGCAATGAGAAAAGTATTGGTCTTATTATTCGCTGGGGCCATTTTGATTTTTGTCGCCTATCAAGGGCTAGTTTACTATGATAATGAATTCCCCTTCGCCCGCATGCGAGAAACCCCGGCGGTAAAGCCTCACGAGGAACCGTTACTGGTCATGGACGTTGAGGCGGTGCCGGTTTCCGGCGGCGACTCCGTGCTGCGAATTATGAAGCCAGAAGAGCTGCGGTCACCCTTTGCCATGGACTCTGAACAGACCATTGCTCGCGGCAAATCAGTGTATCTCACCTTCTGCGCCCAGTGCCATGGGAACAACTACAACGGCCGGGGTACTGTTGGACAGAGTTTTCAACCCCTGCCTACGGATCTGCGCAGCGCCGAAGTTCAGAGCGAAAGCGAGGGTAAGCTGTTCAAAACGGTTAGTTACGGCGTCCCGGATGGCCGCCAACCAGCGTTGCATTTCATCATAACTGTCGAAGACCGCTGGCGCGTGGTGGCCTTTGTTAAGTCTCTCGGCGTGCGCAAATAAAGAACCAAGGCACAGGGGAACTAGACCTGAGTAACCCTAAGTAACGATCTTTCCATGATGCTATTGTTTGCTGGAGTGATGGAGTACTGGAGGAATAAAAGGACCATTGCAAATTTTATTTCAAAATTAGCTTTTTCCAAGACTCCAGCACTCCAATACTCCAAAACACGCTGCCATTTTTACGAGGCAAGCTTGTCAACTCTGACACGACCCAAAAGATCAGGTTTCTTAGATTCGTAATGAATCCCACCTCAGATCGCTGCGATCTCTGCAGCCTCCCTCTCCGCTATCAACAGATCACCACAAATATCTCCGGAAAAAGTTTCCGCTTCTGTTGCCTGGGATGCAAACAAGTGTTCCAAATGCTCATGGAGGCAACCGACTCACCCGACCCGGCAATATTTCATCAGACTGAACTCTTCAGAAAGTGCCAAGAGATTGGCATAATCCCGAGATCTGAGGCCGAGTTGGCAGAAAGAGCCGGAGGCCAAGAACCGGTTGTTACTGTTTCTGCTGGTGAGTGTGAAGAGCCACCAGATCTTGAAGCTGCTCACAACGAAACCAATCTGAGTTTAAACCTTCAAGTCCACCACATGTGGTGTCCAGCCTGCGCCTGGGTTATTGAAGAAACTCTGAAGAAAAGTCCCGGTATTGTCTCAGCTTCCTGCAACTTCGCCACCGATAGAGTCAGATGCGATTACAATCCGATTGTCACTTCGCCTCAGAAGATCATTGGCTCCATAAACCACCTTGGCTATGAAGCCTCCTTGCCTGGCGAAGGGAGTGACCACAGAGAACGACGATTAGAACTCATCCGTTTCGTCCTCTCAGCATTCCTCACCATGAATGTGATGATGCTGTCATTTGCACTTTATTCGGGGTTTTTCACTGAACTGAGCAGGGACAACGTTTACAAGCTTTCCTGGCCAATATTTGTCATGGCCAGCATTGTTCTCTTTTACGGCGGTAGCAACATCTATCGCCGGGCCTGGGCCGGCATATTCGCTGCCGGTTTTAGCATGGAAACGCTTATAACAGTGGGGGCATTCAGTGCGTATTTCTACAGCATCTACGGACTGCTAAGGGCAAGTATTCATCTTTACTTTGACACCTCATCAATGCTCATCACCCTAGTCCTTCTGGGTAAACTTCTCGAGAGGAAAGCCAAGGATGAGGTGCAAGAGGATCTGGCAAACTTTTTCTCTCTTCGCCCTACCAAGGTGAAGAACTGCTCGGAACATTTTCCAGAAGGCCGCTATGTGGATGCACAGCACTTGCGCCGAGGCGACACCTTTAAGGTGGAAGAAAATGAGATACTCCCGGCCGACGGCCTCATACTCGGAGGTGAGGGGATTGTGGATGAGTCGTCCCTCACAGGTGAACCCTTGCCTAGTGGGAAGAAAATTGGAGAGCGAATAAAAAGCGGCAGCAGGGTCACCAAGGGGAGTTTCACCATCCAAGCTGAAGGGGTTGGTGCGGACTCGGTGGTGGGGCAGATGATTACCATTATGGAGCAGGCCCTGGGCAAAAAGACACCCTTCGAGGGAAAGGCCGAGCGTGCTTTACAGTGGTTTGTACCTGTTGTCCTCACCCTAGCTGCAGGAACCGGTTTGGTCTGCCTGTTTTTTGGACTTACTCTCGAGGAGGCCCTTATCCGGGCGGTCACGGTCACTGTCATTTCCTGCCCTTGCACCCTGGGTATTGCTATTCCCATGGCCCGGGTGGCGGGCATTTCTCTGGCAGGTAGGAAGGGGATTCTAGTCAGAGACTTCACCTCCTTCGAACAGGCAGGTAGGGTGGACTCTTTCGTCCTAGATAAAACCGGAACAGTTACCAAGGGTCAATGGTCACTGTTGAAGATTCTTCCAGTTGGATCTTTTCCTGAGAAAGAATTATTGACATTGGCTGCATCGCTGGAAAAGGAGTCTGATCATCTGATTGCAGCTGAGATCACCAGGGAAGCAGCAAAACATCGAGCCGAACTGGTGACCCTGCAAGGAGTGGAAATATTTGATAATGGAATATCAGCGGTCTTGGAAGGAGAGAAGATAAAAATAGGCTCTAGAGGATTTCTCGCCGATGAAATTAACAGCAGCTTCGAGCTATCCCTCCTGGAGAACAAAACCGAAAACTCCCTGGTTTTTATGAGCCTTGCCCATAAGATCTGCGGTGTTTTTATATTCGGCGACGAGATAAAGTCCACCTCCACCCAGGCGGTTCAGGCTTTAAAGGAAGCCGCATACCGGGTTTCCCTGATTTCCGGCGACGACGACCTGACCACCAAAACAATTGCTGCTGAAATTGGAATCGAGAAGGCCTTGGGAGGGAAACTGCCCCAAGAGAAGGCAATCTATATTGCTGCCTTGCAGGAACAAGGTTGCCAGGTCGCCATGGTTGGAGACGGCATAAATGACGCCCCTGCCCTTGTACAGGCCAATTTGGCCATAGCGGTTCATTCGGGCAGCCATCTGGGCAAAGAGGCGGCAGATCTCACTTTGATGCGGGGGGATCCCCTGCAAATATGCGACTTTATCGACTTGGCCAAGAGGGTTAAAAACAAGGTCAATCAAAACCTTGGCTGCTCCTTCATCTACAACCTGGTCAGCATCCCCATTGCTATGAGCGGCTTGCTCACTCCCCTCATTGCAGTATCTGCCATGCTATTGAGCAGTTTGAGCGTTATCGGCAATACGCTCCTACTTCTCAGAAAAGAGTAAGCCCCTTTGTCAGCCTTCAAATCGCAAGCAAAGCTTGCTCCTACACCACATTGTGCAGCTGAGATTTCTGACTGCCAGCTGATAGTTGTCAGCTGCCTGCTAAATACAACAGGCTAAACCGGCAAAACTGGCTCCACTGGCTAACCGGCTAAACAGGCAGAGGTCCTGTAGCATGGCGTATGCGGCGAGACGGGCGAGGCGGGAGGTCGGGCGAGACGAG
>Ga0180437_10009630_pt1 | contig 11921 bp, 10 predicted proteins | sample SS_ome_4_FD_132410 | JGI IMG/M metagenome (GOLD analysis project Ga0180437, IMG submission 132410) | Hypersaline lake sediment archaeal communities from the Salton Sea, California, USA - SS_3_D_1 metaG | ecosystem: Environmental > Aquatic > Non-marine Saline and Alkaline > Hypersaline >... | reverse complement strand
CCTGTATCTGCGCGGGTCGAGCCGCACCATAGTCATTGACCTCAACAGCAACAGCGAGATCGGCACGCTTGACCAGGCGGGCCCGATCGCCGTCGACGAGCTGCGCAATCGCATCTACGTACACCGCACCAGCAAGGTCTACGTCTACGATGGGGCCAGCAACGCGCGCCTGCGCGAGATCGCTCTCGACAAATCCCCCTATGTGACCGACATAGCCTGTGATGCAGCAACGCGACGCATCTTCCTAGCGGCACCGAACGACAACGAGATCGTCGTGGTCGCTGACTGAAGTGCCTTGAGGCAACCCACTCACCAGGCGCTAGCGGATCACAGGAATGCGCTGCCCGCAGGCCGGGCACTGGCCCGACGTCGTCAGCCACATGTGGCGCACGCGGTACCCCATGCGCTCGATCAGTAGCTGCCCACACGAATGGCAGTAGGTGTTCTCTGCGGGGTGCCCGTGCACGTTGCCCAAGTAAGCGTAGGCCACGCCGGACTGGCGAGCCCACTGGTGGGCTTGCTGCAGTGTGGCGATGGGCGTGGGCGGCGCCCGCATCTCGTGCGCTGGATGGTACCGTGTAAAGTGTAGTGGCGTCTCTGCCCCCACCGCATCCAGATGACGCTCGATCAGGTCGCGCAAGACATTCTCGCTGTCGTTGACGCCCGTCACCACCAGGTTCACGATCTCGACATGCAGTCCCATCTGCCTGGCTGCTGAAGCTGTATGCCAGACCACGTCCCCTTGTGGCGCCTCACAGTACTCGCGGTACACTTCGGAGTTGCCCTTGACGTCGATCTTGATCGCATCCAGGCCGGCATCTCGCAGCGCTCTCAGCGTCTCTACGGTCATGTAGCCGTTGGACACATAGCACGTGTAGAGTCCGGCTGCCTTGGCCAGCGGGAAAGCGGCGAGATTGTATTCGTGCAGCAGCGTAGGTTCGGTGAAGCTGCAGCACAGCCCCCGATCCCCGGCCCCAAGCGCCATCCGAACCAGATCCTCGGGAGGGACGTACGGCGCCTCCGCCCGACTGGGATCAGTGCGGCTGAGATGCCAGTTCTGACACCAGCGGCAGCGCAGGTTGCAGGAGTAGCTGCAGTAGGTGAGCGCCGTTGAGCCGGGATGAAAGTGGAAGAACGGTTTGATCTCGATGGGCCGGCTCTCCAGTGCCGCCAGCTGGCCAAAGACCAGGCTCTGTATCTGACCCTGCACGTTGCGACGCGTCCGGCAGAAGCCAACCTGGCCTGGCCTGGTCACGCAATGGCGCCGGCACAGCGAGCACTCCACTGTCTGCTGCACATCCATGCCATCCTCCAGGTGTGTAGGAAGTATAGATCAGCTCACGCGACGCTGTCCACTCCGCCCAGACCAGACCCTACGGCGCGCCAGCGGTTAGGGAGGGGAGGTGTAGACATAACTGCAGAGCAGCCCATCCTGGACGGCTTGCCGCTGCCCGCGTGCGGCTTGCCGTTGAAGGGCAATGCTGATATAATGTCAACAACGCCCGGTTGCCCCTGTGGGAGGACCGCGATGAGCGAACCAGACAAGCAAGTGATCAGGCAGAAGATCGTGGGCACTCTGGTCAAGCACGTGCGCGAGATGGCGGGCAGGAGCCAGCGAGAGCTGGCCACGTCGTTGCACGTGTCCACATATCGCTTCCGCCAGTATGAGCATGGGGAACGCGATCTGCTTCTGCCACAACTAGAGACCGTGGCAGAGCTCTGCGGCGTGCCGTTGGGCTTTTTCTTCGATGACCAGTCGCCTTTGGCTGGACACAAGATCGAGGTCCTGAACACCGACAAGCCGCGGCTGGAGCGCAAGGTCGTGGGCGCGCTCATCCGGCAGGCCCGGCTTGGCGCAGACAAGACACAGAAAGTGTGTGCTGAGAGGCTGGGCATCTCGCCGCGTCGTTTGGCGCAATACGAGTACGGCGAAGCTGAGATACCATCCGCGGAACTTGAGACGCTGGCAGGCTTTCTCGGTGTGGAGGTCAGCGACCTGGCAGTGTGAGCATTACGACAGCAATGGTGTTGAGGTGAGGCCGAACCGGCTGAATGGCGGTTCGGCCTCTTGCGTTATCTCCCTTCCAGGGAGCGATGTGCCGCAAGCGGTTCGAAGTGGCGCCAGTTGTTACCCTTTCCAGATGAGCGGCAGGTAGAGTCGCCCAGGCGTCGGGCTCGGCGTGGACGTGGAAGTGGCACTCGGCGTTGGAGTCTGTGTCACGGTCACGCTTGGCGTCACGGTAGCGGTAGGAGTAGCGGTTGGAACTGGCGGCCGGTACTCGTCTGCGCCAATGTCCACGCTCGCCGTGCCATCGCCGTTGCCATCAATGGGCCGCGGATCGCCATCGAGATCTGTGGTTGCCGCCCCATCAGTCGTGCCCGCATCGATCAGCAGCGACTGAGCCGTCAGGTGATAGTCCTCCGCGTCCGGGTCCGCCAGCCGGGGATCGACGCGGAGGCTGCTAGCGCCCGCAGATACCCCGCTCACGTCGGCGAGGACGTTCATCCACAGGTCATTGAAACGGATCGCTGGGGCAGCCACACCGTCGCCACGAATGCCAATGCCCGCAAAGGCGATGATGTTGTTCACCACGTCGGGGAACGAGCTACCGAACAGTTCAAGCGCCACCGTGTCCGCCTGCCGATCTCCGAGGAAGGTGTTGTTCACGATCTGTGGGCTCCCGTCGCGCACCAGCAGCTGCACCGCGTTGTGCACCAGGATGTTGTTGCTCAGGCGCGGCGCAGCATCCTGCAGATAGATGCCATCCCCCAGTCCGGCGCGGTTGTCCAGAAGGGTGTTGGCGTCCACATCGCAGTTGGCGCCGCCGGCCAGAGCGAGAGCTCCGCCGACGCTTGTCGTGCTGGTGCCCAGTGTCGTGTTCCCCTCCAGGCGGTTGCTCTGTATGGAGCCCCTTCCACCACTGCATGCGCCGTTGACGAAGATGCCACCGCCCGCTGTGGCGCGGTTGCCGATCAGCTGATTGCGCTGCACGATCGGCTGTGACAGTTCGACATAGATTGCCCCACCCTTGGCCGAGGCCTCGTTCTCCTGGAAGACGTTGTCGGTAACGAGTGCCTGCTGTCCTGGCCGGTCAACCGTTCGGATCGCCAGCGCACCGCCATCCCTGTCCGCAAGGTTGCGGATGAACTGGTTGCCGACGATCAGCGGAGAAGCATCCTGCACGTAGATCGCGCCGCCCTCGTCGGAGGAATGGTTGTTGATAAAGACGTTTCCCTCAATGGTCGGCCGTGTCTCTTCGTCGTCGATACGGATGGCAGCGCCTTTGAAGCTTGTGACACAACCGCTGATGATGTTGTTGCGAATGATCTCGGTCGTTTCATTCTGGATATAGATCCCGCGTCCGTTCAGGTTAGTGATGGTGAACCCTTCTAGCACGCAGGTGGTAGTCAGCATGTCGCCGGTGCCCACGACCGCGTTCCCTCCGTTGGCCAGGATGATGGTCCACTCTGGATGCTGGGGGTCCTCGCCGCGCAGTGTCACGCCCGGCTTGAGTCGGACTGCCTCGCTCTCGCGGTACTCACCGGCGCGCACCCAGACCGTGTCGCCGGGCTCGGCCACCGCAAGTGCGGCCCTGATGGTGGCATACTGGCATCCGCTCTTGCAGACCTCAAGCGTGTCGGCGCGCGCTGTCTGCAAGTGCCACGCAAAGAAGGCAGTGCACAGCAGGGGCAAAAGCAGCATAGATGCGCAGTGCGCGACCGAGGACAGTCGACATTCTCTCATCCCTTTGCCGATCGGGATGCACTGTTGCCGCGCAGTTGCTGGTCGAAGGCGGTGCTCAGGGGCTGGGGTGTATGTTCTCATGACCATGCGTTGGTTTTGTGGCACCGATGAGGTCGTAGTGCGCCTGCCAGCGGCGCGTCTGCACCTCGACGAGTCCCAGCGTTCGAAGCTGCTCGTGCAGTGCCTGGCCGCGGAACGCTCGGCCGGGGAAGAACAGTGCATCGATGCCCACCCGCTTGCTGATCAAGAGGTGCGCGCCTTCACGCAGCACGCGGTTCATCTCTGCCAGCGTTGCCAGAGGGTGTGGCAAGAACTCCAGCGCCTCGATGCAGGTGACAGCGTCGAAAGAGGCGTCGGGAAAGGGCAGGGCTGTGGCATCCTGGCGAACCAGACCTACTCGCCTGCGGTGCGAACGCGTCTTGCGTCGTGCGATGGCCAGCATGTGGGCTGCGAGATCGAGACCCACCACATGGCCTCGGAAATCTAGCTGGCGCATCAGGCTCAGTGGAAGGCGTGCAGTGCCGGTGGCCACGTCCAGCACCCGCGGGGCTTTGACGTCGTGGAGCAGGGCCAGTAGTGGGCGCGTGAGGTAGGTCGCATCGTCCTGGGGCTGTACCTGCTTGATGTTGTCATAGCTGGCCGCACCCCAGTCGTACAAGGCGATGACCGCGCGTCGTCCCAGGTAGACGCCTTCGCTGAGCACCAAGAGCCAGTAGACAACGAAGACAGCCAGCAGCAGCAAGAATAGCGCGATCCAGATCACGGCGTGTAGCCGAGCGCCATGGCAGTGACGATCATGCTAGCAGCCAGAGGAATCTGTACGGTGCGAAAGTACTGCGCGCGGCCAGGCTCAGTTTCCAGAAGTGGGGCCAGGAGCAGGAACAGAGATCCGAGCAAGGCCACCGCGGCAGCGGCTACCGGTTGCATCACACCAATGAGGCTGGCCAGGGCAACTGCCCAGGGCACGGCAAGCCACAGTGTGTTCTGCCTCACAGATCTGAGCCTGTGGCTGATGGTAAACAGGGCGGCGCAGACGAGGCTGAACCCCACAGCGGCCAGCGCCGAAAGGGGCGCGATCCTGGCATAGGCAGCGTGGCCCAGCAGCCAGGCGCCCAACAGTGGCAGGGCATGGCTTACCAGCGGGTTGTGGGCCAATCTCGGGCGCAGCAGTCCGCTGGCGTAGGCTACCACAAGGCTGGCAAACACGATCACCAGGCTCTGTTGGCCAAGTTGCGCTGCGATGGCCAGGGCAAAGACTGTGCTCAGGGCCAACTGCGCCAGCGGTCTGCTCAGGCGTGGTTCAACACGCTTCCACCAGCTGCCTAGAGCCGATATGCGTGCGCTCAAAGCAGCGCTGGCGGAGCCTGGCAGGGTGTAGGGCAAGACCGGCACGCGGTTGCCATCAGCGTCCCCCGGGGGATCGTTGGGCAGTTCTTCTCGCCATCCATTGCGCGTGCAGGCTGCCCAAGCCGTGCCGAGCAAGGGGCCGACCAGCAAACATCCGGACAGCAGACGCAGGATGTGGCTGCCGCTTCCGTGCCATCCAGCCGATGCGGCTACGCCGCACAGGAAAGACCACCACGGCAGCAGCCAAGACAGAGGCGCTAGCGGATAGAGCGGCTTGCCATACAGGTATTCGGCGACAAGTGCGTTTGGCATCTGGCTTTTCATGATGGGTTCATTGGCTACAGCGCGCACGTGCCTGACTGTGTCTCGCCTCATGCTCGCGCTCTAGTCGGTGAGCTTGAGCACGCTCATGAATGCTTCCTGCGGAATCTCCACATTGCCCACGCGCTTGAGCCGCTTCTTGCCTTCCTTCTGCCGCTCCAGCAGCTTCTTCTTGCGCGTGACGTCGCCGCCGTAGCACTTGGCCAGGACGTCCTTGCGCAGCGCCTTTATGTTGGCGCGTGAGATCACCCGCGACCCGACTGCTGCCTGGATCGCAACTTCGAAGAGCTGGCGCGGGATGGCGCCTTTGAGCTTGCTGACCAGAGTCTGGCCTTTGGTGAAGGCTTGATCTTTGTGCACAATGATCGACAGGGCGTCAACCGGTTGGCGGTTTACCAGCACGTCCAGTTTCACCAGATCGCCAGGGCGGTACTCGTGGAACTCATAGTCGAGCGAGGCATAGCCCCGCGAACGGGCCTTGAGCAGATCGTAAAAGTCGACCATCATTTCTGACAAGGGCAGCACATAGTTCAGCAGCACGCGACGCTCGTCGAGGTACTCCATCCGCTGCAGTTCACCGCGCCGGGTAGTGACCAACTCCATGATGGGCCCGATGTGTTCGGCCGGCGTGAAGATACTGATGCGCAACCAGGGCTCGCGGATGTCCTCGATCTGATCTGCCGGCGGCAATTCGGCTGGATTGCGCACCTCGGTGATCGTGCCGTCGCGACTCTGAACGCGATAGCCCACACTGGGTGCCGTGGCAATGATCTCCAGATCGTACTCCCGCTCAAGGCGTTCCTGCACGATCTCCATGTGCAGCAGGCCAAGGAATCCGCAGCGGAAGCCAAAGCCCAGCGCCTGCGACGTCTCTGGTTCATAGGACAGTGCCGCATCGTTTAAACGCAGCTTCTCCAACGCGTCGCGCAAGAGGCCATAGTCTTCGTTCAGCACTGGATAGAAGCCGGCAAACACCATCGGTTTTGCCGGGCGGTAGCCCAGAAGCGGTTCGCCGGCCGGGCGGTGCGCCGAAGTGATGGTGTCGCCCACGGAGCAGTCGCGGATGCTCTTCAGCCCTGTGGCTATATAACCCACTTCCCCGGTACACAGCACGCCGGTGGGCGCCATCTGCGGGCGGAAAACGCCAACCTCCAAAGCCTCCACTTCTGTGCCGCTGGAAAGCAGCAGAAGCGGTTGTCCCTGACGCACTGCGCCATCGACCACGCGTACGTAGGCAACCACGCCTTTGTAGGGATCATAATGCGAGTCGAAAATGAGTGCCCGTGTAGGCCAGTCTGGAGCACCGCCAGGAGGCAGTACCCGCTGTACGATTGCCTCCAGGACCGCCTCAATGCCGATGCCATGCTTGGCAGAGATGCGCAGTGTCTGATCGTCGAGGACGCCAAAGAGACTGGTGATTTCCTGACCGACCTGGTCTGTACGGGCCGATGCCAGGTCAATCTTGTTGATCACTGGGATAATCGTCAGGTGATAGTCCAAAGCTAGGTACAGGTTGGCTAGGGTCTGCGCTTCAATGCCTTGAGACGCATCGACCACCAGGATTGCGCCTTCACAGGCTGCCAGCGACCGAGAAACCTCATAGGTGAAATCCACGTGGCCCGGCGTGTCAATGAGGTTGAGCTCGTAGGTCTCACCATCCTGCGCCGTGTACACCATGCGTACCGCCTTGGCCTTGATGGTGATCCCCTTTTCGCGCTCCAAGTCCATGCGGTCCAGCACCTGATCCCCCATCTCACGTGGCCCAAGCGTCCCGGTGCGTTCCAGCAGGCGGTCGCTCAGCGTGCTCTTGCCGTGGTCGATGTGGGCGATGATGCAAAAGTTGCGGATGCGGGACTGCGGTATCGTATGGTTGTCTGTGGTGCAGGGGCTGCTCATGCTGGGCAGTATACTCAGATTCGCGGAAACACGAAAGGAAGGCCGCGCGGCGGATTGATGGAATGTGGCTTTCGCAGGGCGTCTGGACTGGCTGTGAGAGGATTCTAGAATCGTCTGCGCACTTGGGCCAGAGCCTCTTCCGGTGGCAGTGGTTCATCCGTGAGCCGCAGGTAGAGGTAGTAGGCGACATCCCGTGCAATTGCCGTTAGTGGAACGCTGAGCACCAGTCCAGCAAAGCCACCAACGGCGCCACCCACCACCAACGCCACCATCACCAGCGCTGGATGCAGCTTCACCGTGCCACCGGTGACCAGAGGTAGCAGCAGGTTGTTTTCCAGCAACTGTACCACGAAGCTGATCATCACAACCCACAGCACTTTGCCAGGCGCAGTGGCAGAGGCCACGATGATAGCCGGGATGGCGCCCAACACGGGTCCCAGGATGGGGATGATCTCAAACATGCCGACTAGCGTGCCCAGGAGCAGCGCGAAATCCAAGCCGATGGCCTCAAAGGCTGCGTACGACAACACCGCCACGCTGAAGGACAGGATGACCTGCCCGCGCAGGTAGCTTCCCAGCACATCGTCAATCAACACGCGCATGCTGCGTGCATCGTCGCGATAGGGCGCTGGCACGAGTCTGAACATCGCCACCTCGATCTCCGGTTGGTCGCGCAGGAGATAGAACATCCACAGCGGGACGATGACAAATCCCAATACAAAGCTGACGGTGCTGAACAGCACACTGAAACTCTTGAAAACGCCGCTCTGCAGCGTTTCAAACAGTCTCTGCAGGCGGTCCTGAAGGCTCCTCTCGACGGCCAGGCGGACGTCCAGCGGTACCAGCTGATTGTATCTGTCCAACCAGACCTGCACAATGTCAGGCACGGCAAGGTATGCCTGCTCTACCAGCTGGGGCAGCCCCTGCACCAGGCGGCTGATCTGCGTGGCGATCGGTGGGATCACAAAGGCCAACACGCCGATCAGGCCGGCGGTCAGCAGCAGATACAGAATCAGCACCGCTAGGGTCCGGGTCACTCGCCAAGAGTGGAAAAGCACCTGGAATCGGGCATCCAGCCAGTCGATAATGGGCAGCATGATGTAGACCAGAATGCTGCCGAGCATGAAGGGCAGCAATGCTGTACGCGCCAGGTACAGCACGATCAGTGTCAGCAGAAGCATCGCTGCGCTGATGATGGCGCGTGTTCTCTGTCTGTCAGACCAGTTGACAACGCTCACGAGCCCCTACCTCTTGCTTCATCCCTCCGGCCAGGCTGAGTTCGCCCCAGCTTCGGCCGCAGCACCAGTTCCAACCACAGCTTTAGCAAATCGCGGCCCACCTCAAAGATGCGGCGAAAGTTGAAAAACTGCGAGCGGCCATAGGCACGGTGAAAGTGGTGCACTGGGGCTTCGGCGATCACAAAGCCGGCGTCCTGGATCTTCTTCATCATTTCGACACAGATCACGCCGCTATCGGAGTGCAGCTGCACGCGATCGAAGATCGAGCGGCGCATCAGCCGGAAGTCACAGTCCACGTCTCGCACCTGCAGGCCAAAGGCTAGTTTCACAGTCCAGTGATAGATCCTGCCGATGACCATCCGATACCAGGGATCGGAGCGGCTGATCTTGTAGCCGTTCACCATGTCCACGCCCTCGACGAGCGCCGGGTAGAGCACCTTCAGCTCACGCGCGTCGTACTGGGCGTCCCCATCGGTATAGAACACAAGCTCCTTGGTGGCGCTGGCAAAGCCGGTGCGCAGAGCGCCGCCATAGCCGCGGTTCGTCTGATGGTGGATGACGCGTACCTCGTCATACAACTGGGCCAGTTCGTCAAGCACCTGAGGCGTATAGTCCTGGCTGCCATCGTTCACAACGATGACCTCAAAGTCATCACTCAGCTCGCGCAGGGTCAACACGGCGGAGATGACCATGCTGGCGATGGTGCCGCCATCGTTGTATGCTGGGAAGAACACCGAGATGCCTTTGGCCATCGCAGCGCCTAACTCCGCCACTCGCGGATGTGCGCCGCAACCTGGCGCACCTTGGTGTCCGTCAGCTCCGGATAGATGGGCAGCGAGAGTACCTGTTCAGCAGCGTGCTCCGCTTCGGGGAAGGAGCCGCGCCCCAGCTCGAGCCAGTGGTATGCGTCCTGCAAGTGGATCGGTGTAGGGTAGTGCACTGCCGTTCCGATGTCTTGCTGTGCCAGGTGCTGCTGCAGCTTGTCGCGATGGGTACTGCGAATGACATACAGATGGTAAACATGTTTGACATCCGGTAGCTCGAGCGGGGGATCCACTTCGCTGTCTCCCAGCAACGCCGTGTACAACGCTGCCAGGTGGCGGCGCCGCGCGTTCCACTCATCCAGGTGCGCCAGCTTGACCCTCAGGATCGCAGCTTGAAGCTCGTCCAAACGGCTGTTACGCCCCAACAGCAGGTGCTCATAGCGCCCGCGCTGGCCGCCGTTGCGTAGCATGCGTACCCTTTCGGCGATGGCCTCCTTGTCCGTGACAACCATGCCGCCGTCGCCAAAGGCTCCCAGGTTCTTGCTGGGGTAGAAACTGAAACAGGCCACATCGGCCAGTGTTCCAACCTTGCGCCCTCGGTATTCCGCACCATGCGCTTGTGCCGCATCTTCGATCACCAGCAGGCCGTGCTGTTGCGCAATGGTGAGAATGGGCTCCATGTCTGCCGGCTGTCCGTACAGATGGACAGGGATGATGGCCTTGGTACGCGGCCCAATGGCTTTTTCCAAGCGCTGTGGGTCGAGGTTGTATGTCTCAGGATCGATGTCGACGAACTTGGGAATGGCACCGGTTGCCGAAATGGCCAGTGCGGTGAAGGTTGCGCTGAGAGGAGTGGTGATGACTTCATCCTCGGGTTCCACGTCGCATGCCATCAGCGCCAATTGCAGCGCGTCGGTGCCATTGGCGACGCCGACGGCGAAGGCTGCTCTGCAGTAGTCTGCGAACTCGCGTTCAAACGCGGAGACATTCTTTCCCAGAATGAACCAGCCATCTTCCAATACGGACTGAATGGCCCGATCGAGTTCGACCTTGATGGCTCGGTATTGCAGCCGCAAATCGCCAAAGGGAATCAAGAAGCCAGAGCCTCCCAGGGTTGCTAGTGGTCCATTATAGTAGATCAGCAGCCCGCCGCCAACCCGCCGTGCGTTCCATAATACTGCCCGAAGCTTAAGGCTAGATGAAGAGACAAGGGTGTTGCGCTATAGCTTTGTTCATCTTTATGCTGGGGGAACGGATGCGAGGACCGCTTCCACCAACTCCTCAACCGGTGCCTCAGCGGGCGTTTCGTTCGCTTCGAGGAGGCCGAAGAACTCGATATTGCCTGCTGGCCCGCGAATGGGGGAGGCGGTGACGCCGCGAACGTCGAATCCGTTGCCGAGCGCCCAGAGCAGGATATCGTGCAGCACCGCTCGGTGCACCGCCGGGTCCTTAACCACACCGCCCTTGCCGACTGACTTGCGTCCAGCCTCAAACTGCGGCTTGATCAAGGCGAGGATCTGCCCCCGTGACTTGAGCAGTTCTCTCGCAGCCGGCAGCACCAGTTTGAGTGAGATGAAGGATACATCCACGGTGATCAGGTCGACCTGTTCAGGTAGTTCGCGCAGGTACCGCGCGTTGACACGGTCCAGAACGATCACCCGCGGATCCTGGCGCAGCGGCCAGGCCAGCTGGCCATAACCGACATCGATGGCATAGACCCGCTTCGCGCCGCGCTGCAACAGACAGTCTGTGAAGCCGCCGGTGGAGGCGCCAATGTCGGCAACCACCTTGCCAGCCACATCGACGCCCAGCGCGTCCAGGGCTGATTCGAGCTTGAGACCGCCGCGGCTTGCGTAGCGCAGCCCTTGCTTCAGTACGATGTCCGCGTCGGTAGCCACGCGCGTACCAGGCTTGTCCACCATTTCGCCGTCGACCAGCACCTGGGCAGCCATGATAAGCCTTCGCGCGCGCTCCCTGCTTTCGGCCAAGCCGCGCTGATGCAGCAGTATGTCCAGTCGCTCTCTCTCCACAGGCCTAGGATAGACTGGGCCCGACCATAAGTCAAGTTGACTGGCCATTTGGAATCCACTATCATAGGCGATACTCTCAAAACGGAGGGAAGCATTTCTGACATGCTGGCTGCGTTGCTGAAGACGATGAGGCCCAAGCAGTGGACAAAGAACGCATTTGTATTAGCCGCGTTGGTGTTTGATACCAAGATTTTGGTACCACTCTATCTCACAAGGGCCTTGCTGGCATTCCTTCTCTTCTGCGCTATCAGCGGCGCTGTGTACCTGATCAACGACGTGGCGGACGTAGAGAAGGATCGCCAGCATCCGGCCAAGCGCAACAGGCCTATTGCATCTGGACAACTGTCATCCCAGGTTGCGATTGGGGCGGCAGTGCTATTGGTTGCGGTCTCACTGCTTGGTTCCTACCTGCTGGATCCGTTATTCGCCCTGTTCGGAGCGGCATATCTGGTCCTCATGGCTCTGTACTCGTTCTGGCTGAAGAACATTGTCATAGTTGATGTATTGACCGTTGCCGCGGGTTTTGTCCTGCGCGTCGCGGCCGGTGTGGTCGTTGTCGAGGCTGAGCGCTTTTCGCCGT
>Ga0180437_10009628_pt1 | contig 11923 bp, 11 predicted proteins | sample SS_ome_4_FD_132410 | JGI IMG/M metagenome (GOLD analysis project Ga0180437, IMG submission 132410) | Hypersaline lake sediment archaeal communities from the Salton Sea, California, USA - SS_3_D_1 metaG | ecosystem: Environmental > Aquatic > Non-marine Saline and Alkaline > Hypersaline >... | reverse complement strand
TATTCGAATACGACAAGGAGCGCCTTTCGTCCGGCGTGTACAGAAAAGGCGCCTTCCTTCAGGATACCGAAAACCTGTTCTACAAGGATGGCAAGACATCAACGGTATCGGTTTTCAAACAAAAGGACATGATCACACTTACGAACAATGGCAAACCCGATGCCACGATATTCGTCAGGCCAAACAGCCACACGAGAGACGAAACAACGCAGACACTGATTGGCATTCTGCCGCTGTTGCATACTGCCGATCCGAAAAAGGCCGCCATTATCGGCATGGGATCCGGGCTGTCGACCCATGCCCTGCTCGCCAGCCCGCAACTGAAACGGGTTGATACGATAGAAATTGAAGCAGCCGTTGTCGAGGCTGCGAACCTGTTTCGCCCCAAGTCTGAAAGGGCCTTTTCTGACGAGCGCAGCTTCATCCATATCGACGACGCCAAAACATTCTTCAATACCAACGGCCACAACTACGACATTATCGTATCCGAACCGCCCAATCCCTGGGTAAGCGGCGTCGCATCACTGTTTACACGCGAGTTCTACCAGCGCATTAAAAATCATATGGCGCCGGAGGCAGTATTTGTGCAGTGGATCCAGTTGTATGAAATCGATATCGAGCTGGTGGCTACCGTCTTCAACGCATTGAGCAGCGAGTTTTCGGACTACGTGGTCTATTCCTCTAACAACGGCGCTGACATGATCATCATCGCCAGGAAAAGCGGCCTTGTTCCCGCCGCCAGGATTCCACCCGATCCGGATAATATCGTCCCTGGCACCCTGGCGAGCCATGGCATCAATTCGTACAATGACCTGCAGCTGCACCTGATATCCAGCAAGAAGATCCTCGGACCCGCGTTCAATACAATTTCTGAGCTGGTGAACTCGGACTACTTCCCGCATCTCGACAATGGCGCTGCCCGTGCACGCTATGCATTGTCCAGGTCAGACGAGCTGTTTCATATGCTCACCTACCCGGTGCCGATCATGCGCACACTGCTGAACGACATGGATATCCGCTCTGACGCGTATACCTATATCAATGCGTACAAACCGTCCGCGAAGATGTACAGCGCAAACGTGGTCTACAGGTCACTGCTGGGCGAACAGGTCGAGGACAAAAATATAGACGGCGAGAAGCAACGCCGCAGCGATTTCATGACCCTGCTGAATCGCCAGCTGTCGAGTTGCCCGGAAGAAGAGCTGGACCAGACCATCGGCATGCTGCACACGCTCGCGAGCTATACCCTGCCGTACCTCAGCGGGGATGAGCTCACGTCTGTATGGGACACAGTCGAGGCCTCCACCTGTATCGTAAATACCCGCGAAGACAGCCTGTTGAAACAGTGGGTGGCTCTGTACCAGGCCATCACCGATCGGGACTTCAATAAAATACAAACCCTTTCGGAACACATACTCGCAAACAACCCGGTCAAGGACAGCAAGCAGGCAGAGTTCCTGGTCATTACGGCACTGCTGGGGAACTATTACAGCGATATCAACTACACGGCCGATATTCTGCAAAAATGGGGCGACAAACTGGCTGCAGGCTCACCCGAAGCGCGTTTTGCCACGGCTATCCTGGCCGGCCGCGCAGACAACGGCAGTATCAACGCCGAAACAATTGCTGACAGCCACTGAACTGAAGCCAGGACGAAAAGACATTACTACGCCATGGCAACAAGCACGCGACGCGGCCCCACGAAGGGCTTGCGGCCATGCGCTGCAAGGACGTTGTCGAGCATCAGCAGATCGCCCTGCCGCCAGGGATTGACGATCTCGGTGGCACGGTAGGCGCGGCGCACTTCATCCAGTTCACTGCTGCTGATCGGCGTACCATCGCCATAGGTCGCATTGCTTGGCAGCGCATCCTCGCCCAGCACTTTGACCATTTTCTCCTGGTAAACCCGACCACGGCTCGACACGTGCCAGAGATCGGCCTGGTTGAACCATACGGCCTCTCCTGTCAGCGGATGATCGATCACGCCCGGGCAGATGCTGCGCGTCCAGAGGCCCTTGTCCGTCCAGCGGAACTCGATGCCATTTGCACGGCAGTGCTGCTCGACGCTATCGCGGTCATCGGTCTCGAAGGTCTCCTGCCAGGATTTCCCGAAACCCCAGCCATCGTGCAGGTTCTGGATATAAGCCACCTGCTTGTCTGCAAAGCGCTGCACGATATCCTTATCGATCGCCTGCAGAATCCTGCGACAGTCCGCTATGTTGGTCTCCCCTCCCTGCTGCGGCGGCTGCTCACAAAAGAAGAACAGCTTGCGCGGCCATCTCTGCCTGTAGGACATTTCATTGTGCAACGGTATTTCCAGGTGCGCCGGGTACTCTGTCGAAGTGTAGACCGTGCCGGTGACAGCCTCGCGCGGCGAATCGCCACCGGCGTAGTTCAGCAGTTTCGGATCAACAAGCCTGCAGATCTGTTCAAAATCCACGGCGGTTTGTAAATCAAAACCCCGCAGCAGCAGGCCTCCGTATTGCAGTAGTTGCCGCTCTATCCAGTCACGTTGGGCATCTATCCACCGGGTCAAAGCCTGCAGGCCGCGCTCTTCTTCGGCTTGCGCTTCAACTACCAGCGGCAGCTGCTCTCGATTGTTATTGAAATATTTCTTCATCGTATTGCTTTAAAGGAGTTCGGGTTCCTTAGCCTGCAGCAAATAATCTATACATGCCGGTTCTCATTGTAAATCGATGCCGATGCCAAGCATGAACAACACAAATAAATCGGTAAATGAACTGGCTTCGGTCGGCCGGGCGAAGACATGGATCAACGCAAAGTACTGTATCGTGATGTAGGCCGCCAGCAGATCGACTGCAAACCAGCGGTCAAGCGTCCACGCTTTACGCATGCGCCTGCGCCGTCGCATAAACATCATCGACACCGCGATGCCGGTTCCCAGCAGCACAAAATAAGCCCAGGTCTCGAGAACATAACCGGTGCTTTGCAAATGCATGCCGTGCTGCAGGTTCTGCTTCATCATGTGTGCAATCAGGTTGCCAAGACCGGCTGCCGCCAGGCTACCGATCAGAATGCGCAGCCCCGGATGAACAGCAGACAAGCGGAAGAACACCGGATAGTAGAACGCCCGCACCAGGAACTCACGGTAGTAGTAGGCGTATCGCGTCCAGAACGCCATGAGGTTGGTCGCCAGCCAGGGCTTGTTGATGTAAGGCGCAATGTTGTATCCGCATATGCGCCAGACGGCCACCTTGAAGTGGACCACGCCGGCAAAGGTCAGCAGGGTTCTGACTAGGTCCATGAAAGAGGTCAGCAGCACCGATACCGTATTGACCTCGCCACCCCGGGTGTAGTCGTGCACCATTACCCGGATCGAACTCTGATACACCTCTACTCCCAAACGCGAAAAGAGGGCCTCAAGATGCTGCATGATCCAGTACCAGAAGACCAGGTAGAACAATGCGATTCCCAGCAGCTTCAGGCCTGCCAGCACGATCCGGTTCTTGTCGGCGTTCAGGAAGCGGTTATTGATGTAGGCGTAGCCCTGCGGCACCGTCACCGCCCAGAACCACGTGGGCAGCACGCCTGGATTCAAAAACACCGCGAGATATCGGTCGAGGCTGATGTTGTCGGGCACCAGGCCGTCCTGGTAATCGATGTGATACATCACCAGCCTTGCCCACTGGAAGAAAAACAGCAGCAGACCCAGCGGCACGAGAAAGCCACCGCCGCCGGCCGCATCGATAACCAGGTTCAGGCAGATGACGACCACCGCGGCATGGACCACCACGGTTCGCAATATTGCTGCCAGCCGTTCTACCTGCAGCATCGGCAACAGGCTGTAGCGGTAGAAGGCGGCAACCAGCAATGGCAGCGCCAGGGCGAACAATGCGTGGATGGCGCCGGGACTGCTCCCGGGAATGAACGCCAGGTAGCCGGCAAAGCCGGTAACCAGGCCTATCCAGAAACCGCGTCTTCGATCGGGATGAAACACCAGGTAGACCAGCAGGTGCGCGCCCAGCACCGCTGCGGCAACGTCGGAACCGTAAAGGATGGCGATACCGGTCAGTGAGCAGAGCGCAAGCGCCCCCTGCTTGTACCGAAGCGGCAGGTAATAAGCGCACAAAAAAGCGACCGCCACCACGACAAACAGCACCAGCAGGTTGTCGTCGGGCTGTTCGAAGCGCTTCCCATCGTGAACGGAAAGTTCGGTTTCCACGTGCTGATTGCGATCGAAGATGTAGGGCGTGTCGACATGCAGGAACCCGGCAACCTCCTGCGGCTGGGGCAGACCTGTCAACGTGGCGGCCGAGGTGAACAGGTACATGTAGACGCACAGCACGGCCAGGACGGCTATGACAACAAGGTGGTTGTGTCGATCGTTTCGCCGACGCTGCTCGTCAGTGACAGTCGACGATGTGAGCAGTTCGGGCAATGGTCTACCCTGTCGTGCTGTCGAGTCGCCTGGCCACGAACTCTGACAGTGTCGCCAGGTTCAGAAAGTTGTCACCGTTGATATCGGCGCGCTTGATGTCTATACCGAAGTTTTTCTCGAGAAACAATACGGTCTCTATAATGCCAAGGGAATCGACGAACCACTCGCCCAGAAGATTGGTGGCTTCCGTCAGCTCCACACCCTGATTCGGAAACTCGGTCAGAAGGAAAGTCTGCAAGCTTTCAACAATGTCGGATCTGTTCATATTTCATCGAAATCTACGTGTTCCCGCCGTAGAGTTTAACCGTTTCACGGCGATCCGGTTTGCCGGATGGCGTCAGCGGCAAGGCGGGTATCGTAACCACCTGGCGCGGCACCATGTGCGCCGGCAGCCTATCGCGCGCACGCGCGAGAAAGTTTTTTGGCGACCAGTCATCGGGCCTGCACGGTACGACAAAGGCCCATGGTATATCCTGCAGCACGCCGCGCGGATCCGGCACACCCGCGACCAGGTACTGCTCGACATCCCCGGGCGTCCCCAGTGCATGCTCCACCTCGCCGGGGAAGTAGCAATGTCCGCCGCAGTTGATCATGTCGTCGTGGCGACCGCGCAGCGTCAGGAAGCCCGCCTCGTCGATCAGTCCGTAATCACCGGTTGCAAGCCAGCCATCGACAAATCGCTGCCGGTTCAGTTCGGGCTGACGCCAGTACCCGATGGTCAGCTGCGGACCGCGCAGCAGAATCTGCCCGTCCTGGTTGCACGGCAGCGCATTGAACTTTTCATCCACGATTTTGATCTCCACACCTGGCAGCGGCCTGCCGACAGTCGCCATGTGATCTGCATGACTGCAGGTATCGAGGATTACGGCACGCGAACATTCGGTGAGGCCGTAATGGAAATAGACGCGCGCATCGGGCACCAGTGCCTTAAGGGTTTGCAGCTCTCCGGAGGTGATGGCGGCGCTGCCGGTTTCGATCGTGCGGCAGGCCCGCAGTGCGCGGCTGGCCCTGTCGCCTGGACTGGCCAGCATCATGCGCACCAGCGGTGGCGGGGTGAAAAAACCGGTCGCCCCGGTGCTGACCATCGTATCCAGCAGATCACCCACGGACAGTGGTTTTTCCGCAATGATCACGCGCCCGCCCGCATACAGGGTCGCGGCGACCCGCTGCCAGCCGCCGGAGAGGGCCATGGACACCAGCACGAGCTCGCGGTGGTCGGAATCCAGGCCGAAATATTCCGACAGGGCCCGCGCTATCCAGAGCTGCTGTGCATGCGTCAGCATTACCCCCTTGGCGTGGCCGGTGGATCCCGATGTGAAACGGATGAAAGCGACAGTCGCTTGCAAACTGTCTGTCTGCGCCGCCACCGGTGCTGAACCGTGCGAGACGCATTCGATCGCCTTGCTGTTCGGGTTAATGTGCAGGCTGATCGTTTGCATGCCCGACACAGCGCCCCGATCCGGGTCGACAAGGCAGCAGCGCGGCCCTGTCTGCGCCACGATATCGTCCAGTCGACTGCTTCCAGCGTCGATATCGACCGGGATGGCGACAGCTCCGGCGGCGATCACGGCGAGCACGCCGATGATGTGTTCGATGCTGTTGGGCAGAATAATCAGAACCCGATCGCGGGGTTCCACTCCAATTTCGCACAGCCGCGCTGCCGTGGCAGCGACCTGTTCAGTCAGCTCCGCGTAGGAAAGGACCATGTTCGCGACCTGCACCGCAGGGCGGTCAATGCCGCGGAAACGCGAGAGATGCTCGATCAGTGTTTCTGCGCTGTCTGCAGGCATAAGGATAATACGAGGTCCGGCCGTGCTGATTCAATTGGACTGCAATTGGCAAATTTGTATTTTCACCAGGCAATACAGATGCTTGAGTATAAACTAGCGAAAAGTATACCCAACTTGACGGCAGCTGCATCCATCCGTTTATCGCCGTCAACGACGCCCCGACATCCGATCCTGCCGCTTTGAAAGGCCCCTTTCGGCGCTTTTGCCGGGCCTGATCATTTGGCACCTGCCAGCAATATTTTCCTAGACAATTACTTGACATAACAAACTATCGCGCGTACTTTATTAGACAATTCCAGACAATACCATGCGCAAAGCGCCGGGAGACTGACGTGCGAAAACACCAAAAAGCTACTGCTTTCGATTCCATGGCAACGCAAGAGCAGCCCCTAGCCGCATTACTGCATGCATTGCCCGGCCATGCGGGGACTGTGTCCAAAAGCTTGCAGCGCCACACACCCCCCCGACGCCTGATCCAGCACCACCAGCACAAACCTGGACAACACCTCGACATTCGCTGCTTCCGGGGGCGAGAGGCGCCACGCCTGATGCCTCTGACCCTTATGCAGAGGAGATCTGATATGAAAAACATTACCCCGGATCAGGCCGGACGCGACAAGCCCCGGTACCGGCAGACGCCCAAGGGACTGCGCGCGGCTGAAGCCCGTCGCCAATTTGAACTGCTCGAGGAACAACGATTGCTGCAACACCACCTGGCAGATTTTTGGGACTCCAGTCTCGACAAGGATGGCGATGACGCACCGGCACCTCGCAAGCGCTGATCGGCACCGCGAACAAGGCTCCGGCATAAAGGCCAACCTTTCACACCAACACGAGGTACAGGTGACATTATGATGACGTACAGCACAAGCTTCAAACACGTACAGGACAGGCAGACGAGCACGACACTGGCCGCCGCAAGCCCGTTCACCTGGCTGCAGGAAGGCTGGAACGATTTCATCAACGCGCCTATGATCAGCGTACTGATCGGCACCGGCTTCACCCTTCTTTGCATCATCGCCTATACGGCTGCGGCCGCTCAACCGGTCCTGTCCGGGACCGTTCTAAGCCTGCTTCTGATGCCTGTCGCATTCCCGCTGCCGGCCTACGCGACCTGGCACAGCTACCGGGAACTGTCAGAATCGTCAATGAGGTGAACCGCCGTGAAAGCCATATGGAATAACGAAGTAATCGCGGATTCCAATGACACCGTGATACTGGAGGGCAACCACTACTTCCCGCTCGACTCTGTCAATCAGGACCTCCTTGTCAGAAGCAGCAAGACGACTATCTGCCCGTGGAAAGGAACCGCGAATTACTTCTCGCTACGCGTGAACGGCAAGACGAACGAGAACGCCGCCTGGTACTACGAGGACCCCGAACCGGCTGCAGCGAAAATCAGGGGCAGGATTGCGTTCTGGAACGGGGTGCATTTCATAAAGTAGAGGCATATACCGCTGCACTGAGCGGACCATGGAATCGCGGGAAAGCGTCCTCTTCGTCCCGCGCCCGGGCACAGGCATAACGGCGACGGGCATGTCCCTGCTACACTCTGCAGCCGTGGTTAACCCTGATGATGAATGGTGGCTATGGGTGGACTTGAACCACCGACCCCAGCATTATGAATGCTGTGCTCTAACCGACTGAGCTACATAGCCATTTGAGGTGTCGACGCCGGCTCCGGCATCAGCTCGAAAGGGAGCGAATTTTCGCGGTTTGGGGGCTTTTTGTCAATGTCGGGGCAGCACACCGATCCCTGGTTCTGCAGGAGCGTCTTCAGCCGCGAATGGCGCCGGTTCCCGCCGAAACGTATTCGCGGCTGAAGCCGCTCCTGCAGAGTGAATGGCTCAAACGTTAAAGCGGAAGTGCATCACATCGCCGTCTTTGACGATGTAGTCCTTGCCCTCGATACGCAGCTTGCCATGCTCCTTCGCGCCGTGCTCGCCGCCGAATTCAATAAAGTCATCGTAGTGGATGGTTTCCGCACGGATGAAGCCGCGCTCGAAGTCGGTGTGGATGACCGCCGCCGCCTTGGGCGCAGTAGCGCCTATCGAAACCGTCCAGGCCCGCACTTCTTTCTCACCGGCAGTGAAATAGGTCTGCAGTCTGAGCAACTGGTAACCGCCCCGGATCACCCTGTTCAGGCCAGGCTCGTCGAGACCGAGTTCCTGAAGGAACTCCTGTTTTTCGTCGTCCTCGAGTTCGACCAGCTCTGCCTCGATCGCGGCACACACCGGTACCACGACGGAACCTTCCTGCTCCGCATGCCCGTTGACTGCATCGAGGTAGGGATTATTTTCAAAGCCGTCTTCGTTGACGTTGGCGATGTACATCACCGGTTTCATGGTCAGCAGAAACAGGTCCCTGATTTGAGCAGCTTCTTCTTCGGAAAGGCCCATCGAGCGAGCGGGCCTGCCATCGTTCAGCTGCTGTTGCACGCGCTGCAAAATAGCCAGCTTGGCCTTGGCCTCCTTGTCTCCGCTGTTGGCAACACGCGAGACCTTGCTGACGGCCTTGTCGACGGATTCGAGGTCGGCCAGCGCAAGCTCTGTATCGATGACTTCAATATCGCTTTCAGGATTGATCTTGCCTTCGACATGAACGATGTCGGTATTCTCGAAACAACGCACTACGTGGGCGATGGCATCGGTCTCTCGAATGTTGGCCAGGAACTGGTTGCCCAGACCCTCGCCCCTGGATGCGCCGGCTACCAGGCCTGCAATATCGACGAACTCCATCGTGGTAGGAACGACCCTCTGTGGTTTCACGATATCAGCGATTTTCTGCAGGCGCTGATCCGGCACTTCTACGACACCCACGTTGGGCTCGATGGTGCAGAAAGGGTAGTTTTCCGCCTGAATACCCGCCTTGGTAAGCGCGTTAAACAATGTGGACTTGCCAACATTCGGCAAACCGACGATACCGCATTTGACACCCACGACTATGACTCCTTTGGTGCAGTGAGCAATGAACAGTTAACAGTTAACAGATACAAGACACTGGATTCCTGCCTTCGCAGGAATGACGCAGTCTGAAGATAATTCAATTTGTCATTATTCATTATTAACTATTAACTATTAACTATTAACTATTAACTATTAACTATTCACTTTTACTTGTTATCTGTTACCTGCTGTGCAACTGGTGCACCGCCTTTTCCCATTCGCCGGCGGCGATTTTCGGCATCACGCGAAGCGCGTCGTTGATCGATTCCTCGATCGCCTGGCGATCTTTCTGATCGGGGCGCCTCAGCACATAATCAACCACCAGGTCCTTGCTGCCAGGATGATCAACGCCGATACGCAGTCGCTGGAAATCTTTTGTACCCAGGTGAGAGACGATATCGCGCAGTCCGTTGTGCCCGCCGTGGCCTCCGCCGCATTTGAGCCTGGCCGTTCCGGCCTTCAGGTCGATCTCGTCGTGCGCGACCAGTATGCTTTCGGGCGGGATCTTGTAAAACGACGCCAGACTGACGACCGCGAGCCCGCTCCGGTTCATATAGGTTTCCGGCTTGAGCAGCCAGATATCGCTGCCTTCAATATTGATGCGAGCGACCTCGCCGTGAAATTTCTTTTCCGGCAAAAACCGCTCCCGGTATTGACTGGCGAGATCGTCAACAAACCAAAACCCGGCGTTGTGCCGGGTTTCGGAATATTTCGGACCGGGATTTCCCAGCCCGACGATCAGCTTTATGTCAAAGGACAGTGCCGGCATCGCTGCTCACCGAACGGTACAGGGACATGAGCCTGGCGATACGGATCAGTCTTCAGATTCGCCGCCCTCTTCCCTGGGCGCGGCTTCTTCAGCACCACCGGCTTCTTCTTCAGCTTCCACCTCGCCGCCCTTGCGCACATGAATGGTCGCGATAGCGGTATCATGCTCTTCACCCTGCTTCAGCGCGAGCACTTCGACGCCCGCCGGCATCTTCAGATCCGACAGGTGCAGGATGTCACCCATATGCATGTCGCTGAGGTCCACTTCGATGAACTCAGGGATGTCTTTCGGCAGGCATACGACTTCAACTTCCGTGACGATGTGGCTGATAGCGCCACCCTCCTGCTTGACACCAACCGACACATCTTCGTTGACGAAGTGCAGGGGCACGTTCACGTGTACCTCTTTGGCAGCATCGACACGCTGGAAATCCATGTGCAGGATATCCTGCCTGTAGGGGTGGTGCTGCAGGTCACGCAAAAGCACTTCCTGTGACTTGCCACCCACATTTAATTCCAGAACCTGGGTATAGAAAGCCTCGTTCTGAAGCTGGTACTGGACATCTTTCTGTTCCAGCGTCAGGCTTTGCGGTTCCTTGCCGGCTCCGTATACGATCGCCGGCAGTTTGTTTGCGTGACGCAGGCGGCGGCTCGCACCTTTCCCCGTGTCTGTACGCAATTCTGCATTCAATACAATAGTCATGATTTACTCCGTAATGCCGCTATTGATCAGAGGTTTCACAATAGCCGCGTTTTCAATAATCCTCCCCGCGACCAGGGAGGACACTCTCGGAAAAGCCCCTTAACGAACGGGATTTCTCCTTTCCGGCCTGCTCTCATCGAACAGGCCTGAATTCATGGTCGACTGGTAATATTCAATCGATGTACATTTCACTGACGGACTCTTCAGCGTGTATACGACGTATGGTCTCCGCCAGCATGGTTGCGATAGAAACCTGGCGAATCCGCGTACACTGCTTGGCCTCTTCGCTCAACTGTATGGTGTTGGTCACAACCAGTTCATTCAACACCGAATTGTCGATATTCTCTATTGCCTTACCGGACAGCACCGGGTGGGTACAGTACGCTGCAACGCTTTCCGCACCCGCATCCATCAATGCAGCCGCCGCCTTGCACAGCGTGCCGGCCGTATCAACAAGGTCATCGACGATGACGCAGTTGATGCCTTCCACCTCGCCGATAATGTTCATCACTTCGGACTGGTTGGCTTTGGGTCTGCGCTTATCGATGATCGCAAGATCCGCATCGCCCAGCCGCTTCGCAAGTGCACGCGCACGAACCACGCCGCCCACATCCGGCGACACCACCAGCAGGTTCGGATAACTCTGCTGCCAGACATCTGCCAGCAGGATCGGCGATGCATATACGTTATCCAGCGGGATATCAAAAAACCCCTGGATCTGGTCTGCGTGCAGGTCGACCGTGAGCAGGCGATCGAGGTGAACGCTTGCAAGCATGTTCGCGACGACCTTCGCAGTGATCGGCACGCGTGCGGAGCGCGGCTTGCGGTCCTGGCGCGAATAACCGAAATACGGTATCACTGCGGTAACACGTTCAGCCGAAGCACGACGCATTGCATCGATCATGACCATCAGCTCCATCAGGTGTTCGTTCACCGGTGTGCTGGTGGGCTGGATGATGAACACGTCACGCCCGCGCACATTTTCCATGACCTCTACGCAGGTCTCGCCGTCACTGAAATGATCGACCCCGATTTTGCCCATCGGCACATTCAGACGCGCGGCTATATCGCCGGCAAGCGGCCTGTTGGCGTTGCCGCTGAAAATCATCATACCGCTTTCGTCTTTCGCCACTATCAGCTACTCGTATGTTGCTTCAATTTGTATTCAGTTAATACCGTTTGCCAGACCCGCGTACACAGGTACTGGTAAATGGCTGGGCCGGGAGGATTACTCCGGGCTTCCTGCCCTCCGCCCTGCGGGCCGCACTTCGTGCGTTCAAATTCGCTCCCGGCGAATTTGCCAAACCTCTGTCGGTTC
>Ga0180437_10009627_pt1 | contig 11923 bp, 10 predicted proteins | sample SS_ome_4_FD_132410 | JGI IMG/M metagenome (GOLD analysis project Ga0180437, IMG submission 132410) | Hypersaline lake sediment archaeal communities from the Salton Sea, California, USA - SS_3_D_1 metaG | ecosystem: Environmental > Aquatic > Non-marine Saline and Alkaline > Hypersaline >... | reverse complement strand
CGTTTTCCATAGCAACCTCGTCCTTACATCACATGATCTGTTTCGTGAAGTCCGATCGAAAAGAGCCTGACTTCATAGCCTTCGGTATCCTGGCTGCTCACCGGGTGTATGAAGATATTCGTGAACCTCCCTGCCAACCTTCTCATGGTCTTGTTGATCTCGCTCGCTTGTGAATCCGACAAGTTCTTCTTCGCGAGTACAGCCACAACGATTGCATAAGACCGAAAGAATCTGCCTTCTTTCAGCAGTATGGCGGATATGGCGTTCTCGAGAGCTTTCAAAGGGTCATCGGACCTGCCCGAAGCCGTCTCAAACCTTCCGTGGGTGGATATTTCCCTTTTCAACTTGTCATTCAGAAGATCTGCTTCCTTTGCATCCGGAGTGATGAGACATCTCTCCATGTCAGCCGCGATCTCTTTCCGCTTGCTCTGGTCAGCGATCCCCAGTGCTCCGACGAGCCCAATCAGGTAATCTGTCATTCTGTCACCACCTCAGCGGCTTCTGCCAGGCCTCTTTTAGATCCCCGATAGCGGTCTTGATGCTCACCCTGCCGCTGGATCCTTTCACTACGAATTCGGGCGAATCTGTCACTACACCGATGAGTCCTATAGGAACATTCCTCATCACTCCCTCGAACTCCGATCTGACGAGGGGGTCAACTTCGACTATGAACCTGGTGTTCGACTCAGAGAAGAGGATCTTGTCATCCCTGTCAAGGGCGTCGCCCAGTGGCACCTCTGATAGATCGACTTCCATGCCCAACCCGCCGGCAAAGGCCATCTCAGCGCACGCCACCCCGATCCCGCCCTCGGAGCAGTCGTGGATGGACCGCACAAGACCCTTTGACGAAGCTCCGCCCAGAGTCTCCATCACACACTTAGCCGCGGCAAAGCCGACCCTCGGAACATTGAGACCGACCTCACCGTGAATCATGTAGTAGTGCGAACCTCCAAGTTCATCGTACGTCTTGCCCACGACATAGACGAGATTTCCGGTCTTCTTAAGGTCCATGGTCCGGCACGCGTGCACATCCTCAATGACCCCGATGGCAGATATGAGAAGAGTGGGAGGAATGGATATGGTCTCGTCTGCGACCCTGTATTCGTTGTTCAGGCTGTCTTTCCCCGATATGAATGGGCATCCGTAAGCCATGGACGCGTCATAGCAAGCCTTTGCCGCCCTGACGAGCGCGCCGAGTCTTTCAGGGACATCCGGATTCCCCCATGAGAAGTTATCGAGAATCGCGACCTGGTCCAGGTCTCCGCCCACAGCAATCTGGTTCCTGAGCGCCTCGTCCACCGACGAAGCTGCCATCCAGTATGGGTCTATGAGCCCGTACCTGGGGTTTATGCCGCAGGAAATGATGACCCCACGGTTTGCGCCAAGCACCGGCCGGGTGACAGAGGCATCGCTTGGACCGTCATTGGCGGCACCCGTCAACGGCTTGATGACCGAACCGCCCTGCACCTCATGGTCGTACTGCCTGATCACCCACTCCTTGCTGCACACATTCCACGAGGATAGTATCGAGATGAGTTCGGCCCCGAGGTCCGTGGGTTCCTTGAACCCCGGCTCCTTCAGTTCCGGCATCTTCCACGATGCCTTCTTCGTGGGCATCGGGTAACCTGTGTGTAGGAATCCCATGTCCAGATCGCAGACCTTCTCGCTCCCGTAGTTCAGAACGAGCCGTTTCGCGCCAGTGTACCTCCCTATGACAGTCGCCTCCACGTCCTCGCTTCGAAAGATCTCGAGCAGCCTTTCCAGGTTCTTCTCCGGCACGGCAAGTATCATCCTTTCCTGCGCCTCGGAAACCCATATCTCCCAGTAGGAGAGCCCTTCATACTTGAGCGGTACCCTGTCCAGGAAGACCTCGACACCCAGAGCCTTTCCAGTCTCACCCACGGCGGAAGACAGACCCCCTCCGCCGCAGTCCGTGATGCCCGAGTAGAGGCACATATCTCGCGCTTTGAGTATCGCATCTGTGAGCCTCTTCTCCTCAATCGGATTCCCTATCTGGACCGCCTGGGCGGAGGCCGTTTCTGACTCCTCATGCAATTCTACCGAGGCGAACGTAACTCCATGGATGCCGTCTCTTCCCGTCCTTCCTCCGGCGAGAACAATCAGATCGCCAGTCCGGATATTCTTCTTGCTCATCCCCTTGGGTATCAGACCGACATTCCCGCAGTATACAACTGGATTACCGAGATAAGCGTCATCAAAGAGTATTGCCCCGTTGGAGGTAGGTACGCCCATTCTGTTCCCGTAATCCCGTACGCCTGACACCACACCCTTCATTACCCTCTTGGGGTGGAGCACGCCTCGCGGGACGCTGGCGCTCGGGTAATCGGGAGGAGCGAAGCAGAACACATCAGTGTTTATCACGGGCTTGGCCCCCAGCCCGGTGCCGAGCGGATCTCTTATGACACCGCCTATCCCTGTCCCTGCCCCGCCGTACGGCTCGAGGGCCGATGGGTGGTTGTGTGTCTCTACCTTGAAGCAGATGTCGTAGTTCTCGTCAAATGATATTACTCCGCTGTTGTCATCGAAGACGGAGACACACCAATCCTTGTCAAGACGTTCTGTAGCCTGCACAATGGTGGACTTGAGAAGATTGTCTATCCTCTCGCCTTCATACTCAATAACACCCCTGAAAGTCTTGTGAACACAGTGCTCTGACCAAGTCTGCGCAATCGTCTCCAGCTCAGCATCCGTGGGCTCTCTCTTGAGGTTCCTGAAGTGGTCACGCACGACCTTCATCTCCTCGAGGCTGAGGGAAAGCATTCCCTCTGTGCTTATCCTGAGCAACTCGCTGTCCGAGGCTTGAGTCAGCGGAACTTTTGTCAACTGGAAGACGTACCCCTCGGCGGTTGTGACTTTCTCTTCCTCCTTAACCACATGCTGAATGAGGGGGTTGTAGAAGAGCTTGGATGCAGCCGTCATTATCTCGCTCTCGCTCATTCCCCCCCAAATAGCGAACTTGCTCCCGGTACGGACTGAATTGACCTTCTCGATACCGAGGTCTCTTATGGCCTTGAGCGCGCTCTGCGCAACTGTGTCCATGACCCCGGCGTTGAGCGCTATCTCGACCACCCTGAGATTCCCCCCGCTTCTATGCGCGGGTTCGGAACAGTAGCCTCTCTCTGTCACAGGGTCACTGAGAAGCTCCGTGGCTATCCGTTCAACCTCCTCGTCGGTCAGGTCGCCCATAAGGTTGTAGACATGTCCCACTCTGACTTTCTCAGCAGTGGAGAAGCCCAAGTCCTCCAGGTCCTTCCTCGCGGATTCTCCCGCCGCGTCCACGTACTCAGCCTTCACCCATACTTCAATCTTCCGCTGCATCCTCTGCGACCCCTTTCAACCCGTTCCGCTCTAGTTAAACGACCTCATATGCCTATACGCGCGGCTGCCGCGAAAAACATGTTGCCTCCGGTCATGCCGCCCTCGGCGTTCACATGTATGACGGCGAGGGAGAGTTCCAGCCCACCATAGAGTCTCAATGATGAAGGCCTCAGTTTCAGCTCCCCCGAAACATCCTGCTCACCGGGATCTGTGAAATCAACTTCCCACTCCGCATCGAAGTAGTGCTGGTCCCAGCCCAGGCCGGCGTAGGGAGTGATGAGCAGAAGGTTCTTCGAGATATCACCGTGAATGCTCAATGTCGAAAGGCCTATGCTGGCGACAGCGTCCGCCTGCGGGTCACTGAACACGAACCTCAGCTTGCTCGTCTTGGTGTAGGTCATCGACATCGAGATGGCCGGCGCGAGGATGGAGTTGCGGAATAGACCGACCTTTACACCTCCGCCGAAAATCGCGGGTGACCACTCAGAGTACCGCTTATACTCACCCACAAGCGGCACATAGCCGAACCTCCAGAGGAGGTCAACCGACCCGATTCCGCCCACTACGGGATTGGGTTTCAGCCCCGGAAGTATACCCACCGCACCGTAGGCGAATGCTGTCGGCACTGCAGCAATCAGACTGTCCCCGGGCATCACCGGGTTGTACGCTTTTATGCTTACCACATTTGTTCCCAAACCTACCGAGAAATGCGGGAGACCACCGTGAGTATTGGCGGACCAGAGCACGCCCCCCGATACGGCTTGGCCAGCCGTTTCCACCAGAGTGTTCAGGAAGATCTTCACCTCAGCCGAATCGAGCTCCTGCGAGAAAGTGGAACCGGCCAAAAAAAGAAAAGGCAGCAAACAGACTGCACAGATGAGTCTCATCGATCTCCTCCTACCCGATGTGGTCCTGGACCCAGCCCCTATGTAACCCAAATTCCCACATCGCGTCAAGTGTATCTTTGTATTCCTCCAGACTTATCTTCCGCGAAATCTCTGGATAGCCCTCGGCCTCGTAGCAGGGGAAATATTGGTCCATAAGGCTCATGTAGGTGTCAGGCGAGAGCTCCCTCGCGATGAAATCAAAGACCTGCCGTGATTCGCTCAGGCCGTTTGGGAGCACGAGGTGTCTGATCAGAATGCCCCGCTCAGCCACGCCACCCTTCACTGCCAGGTCACCGACCTGCCTGTGCATCTCCTTGAGCGCCTTCCTGTTAATCTCCACGTAGTCGGGGGCGTCCGAGTACTTCTGGGCCGCATAGTTGCTCCCATACCTCGAATCCGGCATGTAGATGTCGACTACCCTGTCCAGAAGCAGGAGAGTCTCCACGGAATCGTAGCCGCTGGAGTTGTAGACAAGTGGTACGCTCAGTCCGCCCTCCACGGCGGTCAGCAGCCCTTTCAATATCTGCGGCACCATGTGGCTCGGAGTCACAAAATTCACGTTGTGACAGCCCCTTGCCTCCAGATCAAGCATCATCCTTCCGAGCCTCTCCAGTCCCACCTCTCTCCCGTTGCCCAGCTGGCTTATGGGATAGTTCTGGCAGTAAACACACTTCATGTTGCAGTTCGTGAAGAAGACTGTCCCGGAACCGCAGTCCCCTGAGATCGGAGGTTCTTCGCCGAAGTGCGCATTGTAGCTCGAGACTATCGGGTTCTGCCCGGAGCCGCAGTAACCACGCTCCTCTCCCAGTCTGTTCACTCCGCACTCCCTTGGGCACAGCCTGCAGTTCTCCAAGAGAGACCAGGCGCGCTCGGCTCTCTCTTCTAATTCTACTCTACCCAGATCCAGATATGCCGGACCCATATGGTCTATGTCTTCCCCAGCATCGCTTCCGCGATGTTGCACGCGTGGGAGTTCACCCTTTCAAGGTCGCGGATCAGATCAAGATGAACTGAGCTGGTGTCCAGGCTCTCGGGTTTCTCCCTCCTGAGCCTCTCAATGTGAGCGTCATGCAGCTGGCTGAGCCTCTGCGCTCCCTCTGCTCTACGATCCGCGGTCTCCCGCGCCAATCTTTTATCCCAGGTCGAGAAGGAAGTTATGGCCATCTTGATGGTTTCGCACGCATACTCATGATACGCGTTTATCTCGGCGAACCCCTCACTGGAAAAGTAGAATCCCCTGTCTATCTTCTTCTTCGCGTACACCATCAGGCTCTTGCTCACCACGTCCCCGATACTCTCCAGCTCATCCACTATGTAGAGCAGCGCGACTCCTCTCTCTGACTGTTCTTCGCTCAGTTCCTCCTGGGATATCCTGGTGAGATATGTTGTAGTCTTCTCGGAGAGCTCGTCCACGTTGTCATCTTCCGCCACGATCTGGTTTCCAAGGATCTCGTCATTACTCCTCAGCACATCTCTCACTCTGGTAAACATGTCGCAGACTATATCAGCCATGCGTGTAGCCTCCCTCTGCGCCTGGCCCATGGCAAGGGATGGAGTGCCGAGGACGGTCTCATCCAGGTACTTCGGTCTGCTCTCTTTTCTCTCGGGCCCCCCTTTCGTGACAGCCTTGACGAACCTCTCGACAGGGGAGAGGATCGGAAGGAAGATAATAACTGTCGTCACATTTAGTATTGCGTGTGCGTTGGCGATCTGCCTTGCTGTGGACCCCCCGATCGCGGAAACAAGCGCCGCGAAACTCTCGAGAAGCAGGAAGAGCGTCACCACCACTGTGAATTTGAAGAGTGCGTGAGCCACAGCGACCCTTCTGCCTTCGGTGGTGGACCCGACCGAACCCAGGAGCGCGGTGAGTGCGCTCCCGAGGTTGGCGCCCAGCACGATTGCAACCGCCCCCTCAAGCTCTATCATGTTCCCATAGCCGAGCATTATTGCCACACCGATGGGTCCGGCACTTGAGCGCACAAGAGCCGCGAAGACACCGGCGAAGACGAGGGTGAGCAGAGGCCTTTCAGACAAGAACAGCAGGATACTCCTGAATCCGGGACTCGCCTCGAGGGGAGACACCGCGTCAGACATGAGGAGCAGGCCCAGAAAAACCATGCCTGCGCCAAAGACAGCTCTCCCCGCATACCTCAGGTTCCGGTGTCCGAATGCCATCAGCACGAAACCCAGCGCGACCAGAAGGGGTGCCAGATTCGTGATTCTAAAGGATATGACTTGCACCGTGATGACCGTTCCGAGGTCCGCTCCCAGTATGAGCCCCATTGACTGAGACAGGTTGAGGAGTCCGGTGTTGGCAAAGCTGGCCAGCATGGCCACGGTGGCCGAGGAGGATTGGACCAGCAGGGCGAGTAGCGCCCCAACGAGGATACCCACGTGCCTCCTCTCACTCAGAGAGAATATCATGTGCCTGAGCCTTCCGCCCGTGCCTCGGTTCAACGACCTCCCCACAAAATTCAGACCGTAGAGGAATAGCGCGAGGCCCCCTGCCAGGTTGAAGACCATGAATGCGGGCCACCCTTTGCGCATCCCCTGCACGCCGAACGTCAGGCACAGTTCCGTCCCCTCTACAGATGCCGCTATTCGATATCGACCCGGTTCACCGCCCAGTCTCACGCTAGCCTTTGCATAGCCGCGCTCGTCCGTGACCACGCTCGGAGTGACCACGACCGCCCGCTCCCCCGTCTGGGAGTTCACCTCCGGCTCGGATAGGATGCTGAACACGACGGTCACGCCTCTTGCCGGCGTACCACCGGCGGAATCCACAGAAACCACAATGGGGCGGGAAAGGATGTCTCGGACAGTGCCCAGCTGCCCGTCTCCCGATATGTCTCTTCCGAGGGTGTCTGTCGCCTTGCCCACCGAATACGGCGGCTTGCCTGAGTCTCCAGCTGAAGTGTCTTGAGAGTAGAGAGGTCCGGCGAACGGGAGGAGCAATAAGAGGACTGTACCGATCATCGCGCCTGTTCTCATGCCACCGCACTATATTGAAGGCGAGAATGGAAGTCAACTTTTTTCTTGACGCTCACCTGGCCTGAAGCTATAGTCCAGAGCGCAGGCTGTGAACGAAATCTATGATGAAGCTTACAGACCATCTGCGTCCCGAATTCATGGAGCTTGAGCTGAAATCGCGGACAAAGGACGAAGTGCTCCGTGAGTTGGTGGACCTCCTCCCAGTTGACCCCCAATCCGCTGAGATCATCCTCGAGACGCTCAAGAAAAGGGAAGAACTGGGCTCAACAGGAGTGAGCAAGGGAATCGCCATACCTCACTGCAGATCCCTCCTTGTCAAGAAGCTGTGTGTGATCCTGGGGCGTTCCAAGGAGGGAGTCGACTTCAGGGCACTTGACAAGAAACCAGTGTACCTCTTCTTCCTGATCGTCGCACCCCCTCAGGAGCCCTCCAACCAGTATCTGATAGCCCTGGGCAAAGTCGCGCAAATGGCCAGGGTGCTTGCCAGGAAGAAGCAAATGCTCGAGATCGAGGAGAAACAGGACTTCTTGAGGTTCCTTGAGGAGCTCGAAGCAGCCTAGAGTGATCCTCGGGAGCAGTCGACTACCTGAATGCATAAACAGCTCGAACTCCTCATAATGCTGCACGACGTGGACCTCCTGTGGAAGGAATCGCAGGACGAGGACACGTCCAGGAAGCTGAAGAAGATCGGTTTCAAGACGGCTAAGGCCTCTGAGAAGATAGCCGAGGCCAGGCAGAAACTGGTAAACGAGTTGGAGAAGGAGATAGTCGACAGATACGAAAGACTCGTAAAGCGTTACGATAGAGCCGTCGCACCGGTCCTGGGCGGAATCTGCTACGGATGCTACCAGGTCATGCCTACCGCACTCGCCACCGACAGGGACAGGAACAGAGAGATCCGCCTCTGTCCCAACTGTGGCCGATTCCTCTACTGGATAGAAGACTGAACACATCTAAGATAGTAGATCTATGAACTATGATCGCGCGTCGCAGCAGCACCCACGCGTCCACATTGAGAACCTGGAAATGACTCCTGGATTTCCGCATGAGCCCCTTCAGAACTATGTCATCCCCACCCTGCTCCGCAAAACGAGCCCACGAGGAGATCCAGAGATCAACGAACCCTGCCGACACCTTTCGCGGGTATGACAGAGGGCGTCGCGTGGTGGGTCTCGTCCGTCGTGCGGCTTACACCGTACCGCACGCGAGACCTCACAACTTCCTCCGCCTGAAGTCTGATTAGTGAGGACTGAATACTGCTATTTCGGTCTGACAGTTGTTGTGAGGGAGCTACTCTTCGTCCGGCTTGACTATGGTGGACTCGCCTGTGATGATCTGGCGGACCGCTCTGAGAAGCGACTTCTGCTGACTCCTCTCCTCTACGTCCGCCGTCAGCGCATGGATCTCTCGAGCTCGTCTCGCCGCGGCGACTGTGAATTCGTACCTGTTAATCTCTGTTCCCAGGTCTACTTCGGACAAGAGCAAACGGATGCTCTTTACCGGGACCGGTTCTGCTGAGGTTCCCATTCAGTGGCCCTCCGGGAAACTTGCAGGAAATAGTACGAGAAGAGACAATCCTGTCAAGAGAAAAAACCCACCCGGACCAGGTGTTGCATTCTGCAAAAAAGACCCCTGACGCTCCACGCGCAGGGATCTAAGCAATATCCTGCTAGATCGCAGATTCGAGATCCTGGATGTTCACTCCGCAGCCGTAGACAGATTCTCCTGCGATGCGCGATCATAGATCATAGATCTGCAATCCTAGATGACCTATCTCATCATCTTCTTCTTCGTGGGGCTCAGTCTCTCCCATTCAACCACTATGGGAGCAACCACGAATATCGAAGAGTAGGTACCCACGACCACACCGATTAGCAGGGCAAAAGCGAAATCTCTCAGCACCGGTCCACCGAAGATGAGAAGGGCGAGTAGAACAAGAATCGTGGTCAATGATGTGATCATTGTTCTCGAAAGGGTCTGATTGATACTCGAGTTCACTATCCGATCGAACTTCGCCTTGCGCATGGTCCGGAGGTTCTCCCTTATCCTGTCAGAGACGACGATAGAGTCGTTTATGGAGTACCCCACAATTGTGAGAAACGCCGCGATGATAGGTATGGTTATCTCCCGGTTGAAGATCGAGAATATGCCCAGAGTGATGAGTACATCATGGAAAAGGGCGACGACGGCGCCAATCCCGAACCTGAAGGTGAACCTGAAACTGACATACACCATAACGACAAACATGCCTGCGAGAAGAACAAGAACAGCCTGCAGCTGTAGTCCTTTGCTGACTCTCGGGCCGACAATCTCTTCTCTGTCTATCCTCGAGGGGTTGTCCGGAAAGTCTTCCGTCAGCACTTCACTGACCGCACGGCCGACGCCACCCAGACCGATGTCACCCATCGTCCCAGGACCCGCCGAAGCCGGTAGCCCCCTGATTTCACCTGGCATGCTGGTAACGCCCTTCGCGGTCACATACACTGTTGCTGACCCGACATCTCCCCAGTTCCCCTTTGAGTCCTGCGCTCTCACATATATGACGTGCGCGTCCCCGGCCTCCCATTCAACGGGTAGTACGTAACTCGCCGCCTCGCGGGGCGAGTCAAAGAAATCCACGGCACTCATTATCGAACCAGAACCCGGTGTGGCAGGAGTGTCGACCGACATCTCGACAGCCGTTACAAGAGACAAGCCGGTGTTCTCCTCGCTTGCAGCAGCTCTGATAGTTACCCTGACGGCCCCCGACGTGGGATTGGGATTGATTTCGACGGAGGATATCTGTGGCCCAATCGTGTCGATCCCTACCTCGCCCTTAGTGGTGACCAAGAAATCACTGGCAGTCCCGAACCTCTGTATGGTCGCCTTCCCCATCCCCAGCTTCACGAGTGAGGACCGAATCTCATCGGTCAAGACATGCTTGTCGAAATGAATCTGAACCAGGGAACCACCCGTGAAATCGATACCGTAATTGGGTCCCCCCCTCACTGCGAGGAAGATGAGTCCGACAACTATCAGGGTGATGGATCCTATGAAGGCCTTCCTTCTTAGGCCAATGAAATCTATGTCCGTCTTCTTGAAGGCCCTGAGCACAATGCCTCCGCTTAGATCAACAGCTTCTTGGGCTGGCGCTTCAGCGTCGCCATGTCAAATATGAGTCTTGTGACCACGATTGCCGTGAAGAAACTGCAAACGATGCCTACAGACAACGTTACCGCGAACCCCCTTACCGGACCTCTGCCAAACCACCAGAGGATCAGAGCGGCGAGCAGAGTCGTCAAGTTCGCGTCCAGAATGGTCCTGAAGGCTCTCGAGTAACCAGTATCGATGGCAGCCCGGATGGTCTTCCCGGAAAGGAGTTCTTCCCTTATGCGCTCGAATATGAGTACGTTTGCGTCAACGGCCATCCCTATTGTCAGGACTATGCCAGCCATACCAGGCAGACTGAGGCTCGCCCTGAACCCGGATAGGATGGCAAGCACGAACAGAAGGTTGAGCACAAGGGCGAAGTCAGCCACGAATCCGCTCACGCTGTAGTAGAACAACATGAACACCATGACCACCAGGCCGCCGATTATGATCGATCGAATACCGCTCCTTATCGAATCCGAACCCAGGGTCGGACCCACCGATCTCTCCTCGACAACGCGCACCGGCGCCGGCAGAGCGCCAGCCCTGAGCACGATGGCGAGATCACGAGCCTCCTCGATCGGAGACATCCCCATCTCGATCTGAGAGCTTCCGCTTGCTATCCTCTCCCTCACAACCGGAGCGGACCAAACGACTCTGTCGAGCACAATCGCCAGCCTTCGACCGATGTTCCCGCCTGTGACGGCCGCCCACTGCGCCCTGGCCTGCCTGGTCATGGTCAGGTCCACTCTCACCTCGTTCGGGTTGTCCGAGGTGCCTATCCCTACGTCCGCGTCCACGATGGCCGCGCCGGTCAGCTCAGCGTCCTTCCTGACAAGGTAGACGGACCTGTACTCCCTCCCCTCGATCTCGAACTCTCTACCCCAGAGGAACTCCTGCTCCTCCGGCATGAAATCCGAAACCTCCGGCAGGCTTGCATATCTCTCGAATCTGGATTGGTTCCTCTTCTCAACCACGAAATCAGACCTGTGTCTCTGTATGAGCGAGAGAAAGGGACGCGCGGTGTAGTCCAGCGTATCCTCGACCAGAACGCTCTCGGCATCCATGGCCACTCTGTCAATCGACTCGAAGAGCCTCTGAGTCTTGAGCAGATCCTCTACCAGTTTGAACTCGAGCTGGGCGGTCTTGCCGATTATGTCCTTTGCCCTGTCCCTGTCCATCACACCGGGGAGCTGTATAGCGATCCGGTCATTTCCCTGCTTCTGTATCGTGGGTTCAAACACCCCGAACTCATCTATCCTGTTCCTGAGAACCTCGAGTGCCCTGTCTGTGGCATCCTTAGCCTCTTCCGGAGTCAGCCGGGACTTGTCGACTTCCAGAACCAGGTGCATACCGCCCTGGAGGTCTAGACCGAGGTGGAGTGCTCTCTTGTTCAACTGCTTGATCTCCTCTGGATCCATCCTGGCCTTCTGCTCGGGCGTGAGCGTCCCTACCCTGACGGTGTAGCTGAACTGCCAACCAGCCAGACCGATGGCCAGGATGACCAAGAGTATTCTCCACCTGAGTCCACGTCTCATCTATTCAGTTTCCTTTGGTTAAAGCTTGCAAACTATAGG
>Ga0180437_10009625_pt1 | contig 11926 bp, 10 predicted proteins | sample SS_ome_4_FD_132410 | JGI IMG/M metagenome (GOLD analysis project Ga0180437, IMG submission 132410) | Hypersaline lake sediment archaeal communities from the Salton Sea, California, USA - SS_3_D_1 metaG | ecosystem: Environmental > Aquatic > Non-marine Saline and Alkaline > Hypersaline >... | reverse complement strand
GCTGCTGGCGCAACATTTGGCCTTAGCCTCGGGCTTGCATCAGCCGCTGCACATAATGAGCCCGTAAAAAAGTGTCTCGAAAGAATACCGTGCATAAACTATGTCTTCACCGATCCTAAAGACAGTAAGAGTCAAACCGGAGCAACTGCTCGAAGCGCCATTGCATACCTAGCTATTAGCGCCGTCCTTATTCCGGCTGCTGAAAAGCTAACTGGCCGCGATATAAGACAATTTACTCTGCGCTAATTAACAGACTATACGGGTACAAAAGGGTTTGGTTGAATCTTTACATAAACCAAACCCTTTTTGCTTTTTGCCCATCTGGCCATCATGCGTTATACTGACTACAAAGCAGTTTCACCTTATAAAACCGTTAAGATAGCCATGCAGACCGTTATTCTTTTTTATAAATACACTGATATTCTATACCCAAAACGCATTATGAAGTGGCAAAAAAAAGTAGCCACGGAACTCGGACTTAAGGGCCGCATCCTCATTGCTACTGAAGGTATCAATGGCACCCTCTCTGGATCAGAACACGCAACATCCCGCTATGTTGAAATTATGCAAGAGCACGAACAGTTTCACGGCATGGAGTTTAAGTACAGCAACTCTGACTCCGACTGCTTCCCTCGCCTGCAAGTTACGGTAAAGCCAGAGATTGTACGCTTGTGCGTGGACAAAAAAGAGGCCCCCCTTGAACTTGGCGGCGTACACTTATCTCCTGAACAAACACACGAAATGCTTTCTAAAAAGAATGATAATCTCGTTATACTCGATACACGTAATACCTTTGAGTCTGATATAGGCACTTTCAAAGATGCTATCAAGGCACCTATTAAATATTTTCGAGATTTGCCAAAGTATATTGACGAAACACTCGATCAATTCAAAGATAAAGACGTTCTTATGTTCTGTACGGGCGGCGTACGTTGCGAACGCGCAACCGCATACCTAAAGAAAAAAAATGTAGCCAAAGAAATCTATCAGATGGATGGCGGTATTCATAAGTATGCAGAGCAGTATCCAGATGGATACTTCCGCGGAAAAAACTATGTCTTTGATAGTCGCATTGCCGTAAAAGTAAATGACGACATTCTCGGCAATTGCTTGCAGTGCGATCGCCCCTGTGATGACTACATTAACTGCATCAATGCATTGTGCAATAAACATTGCATTAGCTGTGCTGATTGTCGTGCACAATATCACCATACTTGTAGCAAAAAATGCATGGAGCTTGTTGCCTCAAAGAAGGTACAGTCACGCCCAACCCCAATGAAGGCAAAGGCGTCATAAGCCGTATGCACTCAAAAGGCTATAGTCTTGGATTGTCATTGCAAGTAAGTCGGAGCAAGACTTCTTGCAACGACAATCATACATAAGTCTCCACAACCGCAATATGCCAAAGAAAATCACATGATACAGCATCATACGGCGCAGAAAGCCATACGCAAAAATCTCATCACCCAAAATGTTCCGCTCCATGACAAGAACTGGTTTGGGTCCGGGGGCATAGCACGTTATTACGCAGAGCCTACTACCGCTGCTGAATTCCAGTACGCCCTGCAATTTGCCCATGAATCTACCCTGCCCTTTTTTGTTCTGGGGTCTGGCGCTAATTGCCTTATCAGCGATGATGGCTTTAATGGCTTGGTTATTCGACCTCAGCTTAATGCTATCACTCATACGAGTATGGATGATGGTACGGCCCTCGTTACTGCTGGCGCTGGGGTGACTATGTCAGACTTGATTACCCATTGCCTTGCTCACCACATCATTGGGCTTGAAGAGTTTAGCGGCATTCCAGGAACCGTGGGCGGATCGGTATACATCAATTTGCACTACTTTAATTTCTTACTCGCACAATTCTTATCCCATGCTCGTGTTATTGAACACAACACCAATAAGCTGATGTCGGTAGATAATACATGGTTTGAATTTGGCTATGATTACTCAAAACTGCATGCCAAGAATCACGTCCTTCTTGAAGCTACGTTTAAACTCACGCACGTTTCAGAAGCTCAAGCAGCCTATGCTCGTGGGCGATCAGATGAAATCATTCGACATCGCGCAGCACGGTATCCCCAACAGCATACGTGCGGCAGCTTTTTCCGTAATTTTCATGAACATGAAGTTACCATTACCTCAAATGGCAAACGAATGGTATATGCCGCATACTATCTGGATAAAATTGGCATTAAGGGCGCCCTACGCATAGGCAATGCACAGGTGTCTTACCAGCATGCCAATATGATTGTGAACCTTGGAAACGCAACAAGCACCGACATTATCAACCTCGCTCGCTGCATGCAAGAAAGGGTATACGAGGAGTTTGGCCTCATTCTACAACCAGAATGTCAGCTCATTGGGTTCTCATCATATCCGCTGTACAAAAATAGTATTAAGTAGCTTTTTTAGGCCATTTTGGTACATTTACACATATGAAACCATTTCATTTTGAACTTATTCATCAGTCTCGAAAATCTCGTGCTCGTGTGGGAAGAATACATACACAACATGGCCACATTGATACGCCTAACTTTGTTGCCGTTGGAACCAATGGTACACTCAAGGCTGTCGATAGCGTACTTGCAGACCAATTGGATCTTCAATTAATGTTTTGCAATACCTATCATCTCATACTTCAGCCGGGCACTAAAACTGTTAAAGATGCTGGCGGCCTACATTCATTTATTGGCCGCAAAAAACCGATTATAACTGACTCAGGCGGTTTTCAAGTATTCAGTTTAATGTATGGCACCGTAAAAGATGAGCTCAAGAGCAAGGGACAAAAAGTTGCTGATAATGCCGTACTTAAAATAAATGAGGATGGTGTTCTTTTCCGGTCATATCGCGATGGCAGCAAACTCCTACTAACGCCTGAGACTTCAGTACAGGCTCAAAAAGACCTCGGCGCTGATATTATTATTCCCTTCGACGAACTTCCGCCATATCACACCGATAAAAAAGCTCTTATCGCATCTCTTCATCGTACCCATCGATGGGAAAAAAGGTCACTTGAGGAGCACCTCAAGCAGCCCAATAATCAAGCAATGTATGCCGTTATTCACGGTGGCATCGATCCCGATCTGCGCAAACTCAGCTGCCAAGTGCTTACGGATATGCCATTTGATGGCTTTGGCATCGGCGGCTCGCTTGGGAAAAATCACGAGCAAATGTTCACCATGCTCAAACAGATGATGCCCTATTTGCCACAGGAAAAACCAAATCACCTCTTAGGTATTGGCGATCTCACCTCTCTTGAAACCTGCATATCATTTGGGGTTGATACGTTTGATAGCTCGCATCCAACGCGTTGCGCCCGCCATGGACTCTTGTTTACTAAACATGGCCTCAATCGCATCGCACAAAGCCGGAATAAGCAGAATTTTCAAGCACCAGACCCTTCCTGTAGCTGCCCTACCTGCATTAATTACTCGATGGCCTATCTACATCACCTCTTTAAAGCAAAAGAGATGACGGGATATACCCTTGCCAGCATTCACAATCTTCACTTTATGATCGAATTGATGAAGGCATATCGCACCGCGATCCTCGACGACCTCCTATAATCAGTCGCTTTGTTTGATTTCTTGCAATACAACCCACCCCACCATTATATTTATAATAGAAAAGACATTGAACAAAAAATCTTACTCTAGGACAAGCTAATGAAAATAAAATGTTTACTGTTAGTACTGTTTACCATGCCTCTTGTTGCCACGACACAAGTAGAACCCAAGTACATTGAAGTGCTGGTTACTAATAATGGCCAAGTCGACCTGATCGTCAACAACGTGCAAATTCCTGCACGCCCGATGGATACGGATACGCACCGCATTAGAGCAATCAATAATGAGCTTGTCATTAGTTCAGTTGACTCAAAAAGTCCGACTCGAACCATTAAGCTTACTGATACCGATGCTGGCACTCTCATAAAGATCGGCGGGCAGTATAATCCAAGCGCACAACAGTACGTCATTGATATTCGCCGCCCCTATGAAGCACCGGTGAGAATGCCTCTTAACGGTTCATTGGTACCAAAGAAGCTTTAGATTTGTGGAGAGGTGCTACAAGCCTCCGATCATCTTTGCAAGATGCAACGCGGCCAAGCAATCATCGTTGGTAGTCTAAACTCATTTTTTATAGAATTTAGGCTTCACACTATAATTGTGCTACAATATTTTTATGAAGATAATTACCTCTCGATCAAATCACCTCATAAAGCATGTATGCACCCTACACTCTAAAAGCGGCCGTTACACCCATGGAGAGTTTATTGCTGAAGGCTTGCGCACTATTCAAGCGCTCATTGAATCAAAAAATACGCTTGTTACCCTCTATATCCTTCAAGGCCTTCCTGCCGATATCACCTACGATCAATCACGCATTACCTTCGTAACGCCAGAGGTTATGGCAAAGATAAGCACCACAAAAACACCGAGTGGATACCTCGCAGTATTTAAAATGCCGCCTCAACCACTCCCCGAACTCAGACAGGGTATTGTGCTCGCTAATATAAGCGATCCTGGAAATATGGGAACGCTCATTCGCACCGCCGCTGCAATGAATATGCATGATGTTGTTATCGTTGAGGGATGCGATCCATGGAGTCCAAAGGTAGTACAAGCAACTGCGGGCACCATCGGCGCCGTTACCATGCATCAGTATTCTTGGCGCGAGCTTATCACCATCAAAAAAGAAAAAAAACTATGCGCACTCGTTGTCTCTAACGGTAAGCCCCTTGAATCAGTTATCGACCAAGATCTCCTTTTGGTTGTAGGAAATGAAGCACATGGCATTCCGCAAGAATGGCTTAATGACTGCGAGTTGCGCGGTACCATCGCAATGCCTGGAAACACAGAAAGTCTTAATGCCGCAGTGGCCGGATCAATTGCGCTGTATATCCTTTCACAACACTAAGCCTTGCTACAAGCGCACTGATACAGTAAGCTCCATTAAAACAGTCACCTTAAAATAATGAACAAATATGCAGCACAAACAAAGTCTTTCACTCAAAGAAGCTATTCTCATCAACATAAACATTATGCTCGGCTCAGGCATTTTCATTAATACCGTACTTCTTGCCAAAAATGCTGCTGTCGCTAGTGGCTTTTTGTACATCCTAAATGGAATCCTGGTATTGCCACTCATACTGAGCATGGCATCACTTATGCGCCTTCACCCTCGTGGCGGATTTTATACCTTCGGCGCACAAGAAGTAAGCGACTTTGCAGGCTTTTTAAGCGCATGGAGTTATTTTGTGGGTAAACTCGCATCTGCAACACTCATGATACATACGGCGTTTTTGCTCATTCAAAGCATCATCCCCCTCTTTCAATCCATTAATATCCTTGCTCTTGATCTTGCAGCAGTGCTCTGCTTTACCGCGCTTAACCTCCTACGCATGAATGTAAGTATGGGCGTACAAAGCATGACATTCATCATCAAGCTTATACCCATTATGTTTGTTATTTTAGTCGGCCTTTTCTTACTTTCTCCGGGAGACTGGACGGCTCCGGCAACCGCTCTTACCATTATCAAAAGTATGCCACTCGTACTTTTTACCTCGCTTGGCTTTGAGGCAACGCTCTCTTTAAGCGAGAAAATAGAAAACCCACAAGTGAATGGACCACGCGCTATCTTGTATGCATTTAGTGCGGTGATTGGCCTTTCATTTCTCTTTCAAACGCTCTTTTATGGTGCGCTTGGCAATACGCTCGCGCAATTTCCTAACTTTTTATTTGCCTTCCCTGCACTGGCCACCAAGATAAGTAATAATCCATCATTTATCTTTTACCTCAGTAGCCTCTTTCATTTAGCGATCGCAACTTCGGCCCTTGGCGGTGCCTACAGCGTACTCTTTAGTACGCATTGGAATTTATATGCCATTGCGCAACATGGTTATGCCTTTTGCTCACAAAAACTTCTTACGCTCAATGCACATGCCATGCCAGCCGTTGGCATTGTATTGCAGGGATGCGTTTGCCTGTTTTATTTTTTGATAACACGCGGTAACCAAATACCACTACAGCTTATTGCAACATTTGGATGTACCATTGCATATACCATTAGCGTTCTTGCATTGCTGAATGCTCACCTTCATAAAAAAATAGCTGTTTCTCCGTGGATACCGCGCCTTGCACTCTTTAATTGTGCACTCTTTATTGCAAGCAGCTTCTACTCTCTTATTTCTGCTACCTTTAGCGCATTTTTACTATTCTTTGGCATGATTTTCTGTGGCATAGCTATGTTCTGGATGCAGAAAGATCGTTCTGATTCGGAGTTGTAAAGAAAGCCCTTGGGGTTAACTTCCACTTTTCTTGCCAAAGTTTTGTAGTTTCGCAGGTATTTTTGCATGTACAAAATACCTGCACCAAAAGACCACAGCTTGAGCAGCTGGACCGCTTCTCCCGCATGTAACGCTCAGCACACGCCGATAAAGCTAAAGGCTTTTATCGCCTACGGCCTCGGGATATGCTACCGGTTCAAAATTTCACTATTAATTGAAAAAATCAACGCACCTTCAAACTCATAAGCGCAAGTAAACAAAGCACAAGCGATATAATGCCAAACCGCACCGTTATTTTGGACTCTGGCCAACCAAGCAACTCAAAGTGATGATGAATGGGCGCCATTCTGAAGATGCGCCGCTTGAGGTAACGATATGAAGCAAGTTGCACCACAACAGAAAGCGTCTCAATAACAAATAATCCGCCAGAAACTGCAAGCAGAAGTTCTTGCTTGGAAAGCAAACCCATAAGCGCAAGGGCTCCACCAAGAGCAAGAGAGCCCACATCGCCCATAAAAATCTGTGCGGGGTACGTATTAAACCATAAGAACCCAAGTGATGCTCCCACCAGAATACCGCCAAGCACCGTTACTTCCGAGCTGTGGGCAAAGGGAATGGCCAAGTATGCCGCAAGCTTTGCATGACCCGCCAAATAACAGATAATTGAGAACGTCGCAAAGTTGGGCAATAATGCATTAATTGCAAGTCCATCAAGACCATCCGTAAGATTTACGGCATTACTGGTACCTACCAGCACAAAAATTGCCCACGGAATAAACAATAAGCCAAGAGACGGTTGTAGCGCCTTAAAAAAAGGAAGCACCACTGATGGAGCCACATTCCCCGACCAATAGAGATAAACCGCAACCAGTCCAGCCACCAGGCACTGCAAACTGAACTTTTGGCGGGCTGAGATGCCCCCCCGGCGCATAACCTTGCTAACATCATCCCAGAGACCTATGGCGCCAAAACCAAATAGGCAGCACAGAAAAGCCCAGACTACCGATTGATGCAAATCGCACCAGAGAAGTGCATTAAGAAGCACCATAAGCAAAATGAAGATACCCCCCATTGTGGGCATATTATCTTTTGCTCGATGATTTTCAGGGGTCCACTCCCGCGCCTGTGAGCGTAGGAAGTCGCCAAACCGCTCAATAAACCAGCCGCCTAAGCTGATACTCAGAAACAGCGTACTCAGAAGGGCTGCCATACTCCTGAAGGAGACATAGTGAACTACGTTAAAGCCTGAGCAGTATGCCTGTAAATAGTGGGATGCGTAATATATCATATGCCAACCTTAAAATATCGCTTGTTTTACCTGGTAAATAATATTACCCTATGAATGCCAAAGATATAGGCATAATAACCAAAAGGCTCATTTAATCAAGGCGCCCCACCATTTGACTTGATTCGAGCATTCATTAATCTTAAAAGTAAATCGAAGAATTATGGCTCTACGGGGTCAGATTTGTTTGTTTTCAGGAGAAAAATATGAAAGTTACCATGAAAAAGATTACCCTACTTGCTCTTATGGCGGCTGCAGGTATAGCAGCACCGCAACGCCTATGGGCCGAATCGGAACAACTCAATGACTGTGAGCACCTATATCTTAGCGCAGTACATGAAAAAGTACGAGATATCACTGATATTTCGCTCTTCTTGGTAAATAAAATTGAAAACGAGAATGATTCAGATCCTCTCGATATAATTGTGCGCAAAATGGAAGGCGCTGCTCCTTTGGTTGATGAACTCATTAGCCAGATTGAGAATATCAAGACGGCCCTCCAAGAGGAACGTGGATCCGAAGGCGTCTTATACCAAGCCCTTACCAAAAAACTCGACGTCATTAAAGATGTTCAGTTTACCCTAGAAAGAATTACCCAGATCCTTACCGTAGGATTAAAAGAAAATAAATCATCTGCAGCCTTCACCTTCTGGAATAAGATAAAAGGGCCTCTTTTAGAGCTCGCATCTCCAGCTCGCCTTAATGCCATGGAAGAAAAGCTCAATGACCTTCATTCTATCATTGAAGACGTCAACGTAGAAAATGCAGAACTCATTAAAGAGCTTCTTGACCTTCTTGGTAAGATTCGTCAACTCACCAGCTCTGCTGGTAAAGGTGGCGGCCTGAGCAAGCTCAGCAAAAAGCTCCCTAGAAAAAATCGTAAAGCCTTTGAAGGCATTCCACAAGAAATGCCTTTTGCAAGCTGGCAGGAAGAATTTGAAGCATGGCGCTCAAGCTATCGCAAGGCTTAACGCCATTCTTGTACTTAAAATTAACTTACGCTAAACTAATCCCTAAGACACTTTCTCTTAGGGATTTCTTTTTACCAAAGAATTACAAATGCATACACAACAAGCCGATTTTGATGTTATCGTCATTGGTGGCGGACATGCGGGCATTGAAGCCGCATGGGCTTCCGCTCGTATGGGCTCGAGAACCTTACTTATTACCCTTGATATTGCAAAAATAGGCACTATGCCCTGCAATCCTGCAATTGGCGGCGTCGGCAAAGGGCACCTGGTGTATGAAATAAGCGCCCTCGGTGGCCTTATGCCTCAACTGTGTACCCAAACATATCTTCAAGCTCGCATGCTCAATACACGCAAAGGGCCTGCAGTACAAGGACTACGCCTACAAATCGATAAGATTTCATACGCCAAGCTCAGTCAAAAAATGCTCACCTGCCAGGATAACCTCACGCTGCTAAGCGGAACAGCACACGAACTCTTGGTCAATGAAAAACGAGAAGTGGTCGGTATAGTAACTGATACTGGAGCACGCATCTTAAGTCCCTGCGTTATTGTCACTACGGGCACCTTCCTCAATGGCATTATTCATATTGGACATGAACAATTTGCCGCTGGTAGAAGAGGGGAAAAAGCTGTATCTGGTCTTACTCCAGAATTCAAAAAGTTCGGTCTTAAAATGGGACGCCTTAAAACCGGAACGCCGCCACGATTACTACGAGAATCCCTAGACTTTTCTCGCATGGAACACCAAGAGCCCGATAACCTTAACTATCTCTTTGAGTTTCATCCCCATAAGGTAACTAATACGCGCTCCTGTTATATCACCCATACCAATGAAAAGACGCATGCAGTTATAGAAAAAAATCTTAGCAAGTCAGCTATGTACAGTGGCAATATCACTGGAGTTGGCCCGCGGTACTGCCCCTCCATCGAAGATAAAATTGGGCGATTTCCAGACAAGCAATCACATCAAATCTTTGTTGAACCAGAAAGCGCCTCCTCGCATGAGATCTATCCTAATGGCATATCAACTTCGCTGCCCCTTGATGTCCAAAAGGCCTATATCCGCACGATAGCAGGATTTGAAAATGCAATTATTACGCAGTCGGGGTATGCTATTGAGTATGATTTTGTCTATCCGCATCAACTCTCTCACACCCTTGAAGTGAAAACGATCTCGGGCCTTTTTCTTGCAGGTCAAATCAACGGAACTACCGGATATGAAGAAGCAGCCGCTCAAGGAGCCATCGCCGGTATTAATGCCCACCTCAAGCAGCGTAATCAAGCGCCCCTTATCCTGCCACGCACCCAGAGTTACATTGGCGTCATGATTGACGATCTGGTGACCATGAGCATAGAGGAACCATACCGTATGTTTACCTCTCGCGCTGAACGTCGCCTCCTTTTGCGCCAAGACAATGCCTTCTTACGCCTGACAGAGCAAGCCTATAGCCTCGGACTCATTACCAATGAGCTGTTTTCGGAGTTCCAAAGAGAAAAGGCATATATAGCCCATACTCTAGAGACATTGAGATCTGGGCACAATACCACCGATTTACTGCGTCTTTTTGGGTCGGATATGGACATGTTTAAACAGCAAATATCGCCGTATAGCAACGATTTGGCATCTGAGCGTGCTTTTAATACTATTCATGCAGAAGTGCGCTATGGCCCCTATCTTGAGCGAGAACGGCTTGAAGCTGAGAAAATCGAACGATTCCAAAATCTTAAAATACCTGCAAACCTGGTTTTTGCCGGCATGCCTGGTCTATCTAAAGAGCTCCAGGGTAAGCTTGCCGATAGGCGGCCTGCAACTATTGCCCAGGCATCTCTCATCCCAGGTATGACCCCTGCAGCGCTTTCCCTCCTTATCATCAAGGCCCGTAAAAAAGCCCTCTAATAGGGGCTTATACCGAGCTTTTGCCCTATCATGCACTCTGTGGTAGTCTATGGATATACGGTAGGTTATAGGGTAGTACAGGAGTAATTTACTGATAAAGTTACTCCAAATGCTTTTATTTCTCTCCAAAAAACTCTTATACTATAGACAAACAAAAGGGAGGGGGGTTAAACTGTACGCCAATTTGGAAAAATTGAGCCTGTAGACTAAACTCGCGATAAGGAATTATTAGAAAATGAAACAAGTTAAAAAATATGCACTTTTATCTATTACCTTCTTGGCATCATCTTCTGTGTTATACACAAAAGCACAAGAGGCATTTTCTCCATGCCAAACTGATCTGCCGATGTCCCTACGCACACTTACCGTTCACAATAACTTTCCTGAAGCTTTTGAAGAATTTTTGTTTGCAAAAACCGATGATGAAAACACGGTAAAACAAAAAGAAGGCGAGATAAAGCATATAACCGTTCAGGTTAACCAAACTGATCTAGATCAAAATAAAGATATCTCTGTCGAAACAGACAAATCATTGCAAATTAACTTGATTGCACCAATGACAACAATGCTCGGACTCCTCACGACTCTTGACGTTTTCAATCGTCTTGATGGCGAAACTCCTAACGCATCTTGGTGGGCATATACACGCCAAACGTACGAACGCTGCAAGGCGCTTGCTTTAGCAACTACTGCACACATCTATCGTGGGATGCTTAATCTCATTGGCGACACAACACCATGCAAGGTAGAAATTAATATTAGTGCTGCAAAATTAAACGAAATAATTAAAGAACGTGGTCTTGATGAGCTTGAAGATCCAAAAACGGCTATCATTAGTTTTCATGATATCCTTGACGAACTCGGCAAACATAGTGAGCGCCCTGAAGGTCTAAAATGCGAAGGATCATGGTACAATCCTAAGATACAATTTATCTAAACCCTTTTTTGTATTGAAGCGTATGTATACCATAAGAGCATTACTCGCCCTTTTAGTTACGTTCGGCTGTACGATTCGTACCGCTGAAGATGTTGTCGCAAAAATAAATAATAATACGCCACCAATAGAACCTATACAACAGGAGCCTCCTACCGCTCAAACAGATTCCTCCACGCTTAAAAGCTCTGAAGAACCACCAAAGCAGCGTTTTATAAAAATTAAAAATGGCATTACCCCAGAAATGACTCAGTATCGTTTCTGGGGATCTTCTTATAAGCCAACCGATTTCTATCTCAGCATTAATGGCAAAGTTCTCAAGCACGGTGAAAATATTGAGTGCCCGGTGGATGAAAGTGGACGCGTTGAAATCACCTATCATTATGACTTTAAAAGCGGAATGGTCACCGGCTCAAAATGCATAGAGTTTGAGATTCCACAAAATGAACACACAATGCTCATCACCTTCTCATGGAAAGATAACTACCGCCTTATCAGCAATTGCGGGCGCGCCATAAACTCAAAAAAAGGTACTATGAAAAGCTCT
>Ga0180437_10009624_pt1 | contig 11927 bp, 10 predicted proteins | sample SS_ome_4_FD_132410 | JGI IMG/M metagenome (GOLD analysis project Ga0180437, IMG submission 132410) | Hypersaline lake sediment archaeal communities from the Salton Sea, California, USA - SS_3_D_1 metaG | ecosystem: Environmental > Aquatic > Non-marine Saline and Alkaline > Hypersaline >... | reverse complement strand
GTTCCCTGTTGGAGGCCGGCCGGAGAACCGACCAGGGTTTGCTGCCCCGCTGTCGGATCGGGATCGGGTATGCGTCCTTCCCGGACGACGCGATGACGGCCGTGGAGATCGAGGAACTCGCCCGGGAGGACGCCCGGGAAGTGGTCGCGGTCGGTTCCGGGGGCTGAGGCTCTCGGCCGAGCGGGGGGCAGGGACCCGTCGTGACGGGCGGCCGGCCCCGTGACGACCCACGCGGGCGGCGCGGCCCGTCGGCGGCCGCGCGGAATCCTCATCGCACCTGGCTTGAGGAGTGACTCATGGAGCGCAAGCGGGTACTGGTTGTCGACGACGACCGCTTCATTCGTCGGGCGATCCGGCACGTCGTCGAGTGTCTGGGGTACGAGTGCCTCGAGGCCGAAACGGGGGACGAGGCGTGCACGCTGGCCCTCCGCGAGCGGCCCGACTTGATCGTGCTGGACGTGATGTTGCCGGGAATCAACGGATACGAAGTCTCCCGGAAGATCAAGGGCGAGGTGCAGAGGGGCACACTGGAGAAGGACATTCCCATCCTCATCGTCACTGCAAGACGTACGGACTCGGAGGAGCGCGAGGAGTTCCTCCGAACGTGGTCGCAGGCCGATGAGTTCATCTACAAGCCGTTCGACCTCGAGTACCTGAGCGATCGAATCGTGGAGTCCCTGGCGGGGGGGGAGCCTTCCGGGAAGAATGGGGAGGCGGGGCGCGAGAACGGCGAATCCGAGGTGACACATGCCGAAGAAGTGCGTTCTGGTGATTGAGGACACCAAGTCGGTACGGCAGATGCTGGCCTCGATCTTCCTGGAGGAGGGGTACGAGGTCATCACGGCGGTCGATGGCCGGGACGGTCTGGAGATGGCCAAGCGGGAGAAGCCCGACCTGATCGTCCTGGACGTCATGCTGCCGGAGATGAACGGGTACGAGGTGTGCTGCAGGCTGAAGTTCGACGAGGACTACGAGCACATCCCGGTGATTCTGCTGACGGCCCGCCGTAAGGAGGCCGATCGCCAGAAGGCCGCCCAAACGTGCGCGGACGCGTACCTCACCAAGCCCTTCGAACGCGAGACTCTCCTGGAGGAAGCCCGGAAGCTCGTCGGGCGCAAGCCGGCCCCCCAGAAGACGAAATCCTCCTGATCGACCGTCGGTCCAGAATCAGCGGAAGTAGCCCAGTGCGTTGAGGATCTCCTGGGCCTCGGCGTCGGGCGGCTCAGGCGCGATGATCAGCTGCGGCTCGTGCTTGCGGCGCGCGTCGTTCTTGCCGATCTGGACCGGCGCCCGGACCAGTCGCTCGTCGGTCAAGGCCCCCCGAACGACCGAGCCGTCGAAATCGGGCGGGACGGGGATGCCCATGAGGTAGAGCAGTGTCGGCGGCAGGTTCACCAGCTCCGTGTCCAGCCGCACGCCGCTCCGGACGTCTGGACCGGCCAGCACGAAGAGCCCCTCCCGCTCGTGATCTCCGGGGTACGGGTGGTTGATCCCCACGACGATCGGACCCATCACATCGCTGAGCTCGAAGAACCCGGAGATCGTGATGCCGAGGGGGATCACGCCGCGGACCGTCTCGAAGAAGATCTCCGGAAGGTCGGCCACCCGGTCGCCCACGAACAGGTCTTCTCTGGTGAACACGTGAGACACGACCTGCTCCCCGGTCTGGGGATCGCGGTAGGCCAGGAGGCGGCGCTGGATATCCCGGATCAGGGACTCGTACTCGGGGCCGGGCTCCACCACCCCGCTGGGCTCCCGCCCCCTCAGGTTGATCTGGATGTGGCCGAAGTTGGAATGACAGTCGGAGGTCGAGAAGGCGCGCGTCGCGGGCCACAGGATCTGGTAACGCCCGAAGCCCAGGTCCTGCGGGCCTTCCGGGCCGAACGGCACGACCCGGAGGCTGTCGTTGATCCAACCGCGCACGCTCAGCAGCTCCTCTTCCAGCAGCCAGCGGTTGACCGAGAAGTAGCGCTCGTACGGGCCGCCGTAGTAGCCGTGATCGGAGAAGACCAGAATCGTCGTCTCCGGTCCGGCGGTCTCCACCAGCTCGCCCAGGGCGCGATCGGCTTCCACGTACGCGGACTCGACCAGCTCGCGGTCCTCGATGTAGTAGTGACAGACTTCGTCGAGGTTCTTGAGGGACACCATGCAGAGGTTCCATTCCAGCGTGCGCATGTACTTGGCGATCATCTGCGCCCGCTCGCGCATGGCGGTCAGGTAGTCACCGAGCATCTGGCGGGACTTGAAATGGGGCACGTAGCCCCTCTGGCGCAGCTCCTCGGCCAGCACGGTCGGGTAGGCGAAGGTGCCGTTCTCGTCCGCCGGAAGGCCGCAGACGATGACGCCGTTGACCTCGATGGGGGGGAACGTCAACGGAATGTTGATCACGATCACGCGCCCGCCCGCCTCGCCGACCAGGTCCCACACGCGCTTCTCGAGCGTGATCTTGGCCGCCACGCTGGGGTCCCCGCGGTACGTTCCCGGGGCCAGAACGGCCCACTGGTACACGCCCGTGCGGCCCGGGTTCTTGCCCGTAGTGGCGGCGATCCAGGCGGGGGGCGTCACCGGCGGGATGACGGAGTGGAGAGTCCCGTGCGTGCCCTCCCGAAAGAGACGGGCGAAGGTGGGCAGTCTGCCCTCCTCCATCATGGGATTCACGAAGTCCAGGTCGGCGCCCTCGATAGCGACCACCAGGACCCTGGGAAGGTCCTCCGGTCCAGGCCCGCACCCGGGGAGCAGGCCGAGCGCCAGGGTCAGGATGACGGGGATCGTTCCTGCCCGCGGCAAAGGTCGCGTCACGTCCTTCCTCCGATCAGCCGTGTGAACACCGATCTGCCCCTGCTAGGGTTCGCAAGGGCAAGCACAGCTGGGTTCTCGTGGATCGCCGGCCAGGCTATCATACGGGGGTGGAGCTGTCAAGGTGCCGGAGGTGAAGGGTGTCGAGGGGGGTCTTCGGGACCCGCGCTCGCCGCCCCTAGAAAGGTCTTGACCGGGCGGGGGCGCGAAGCCTAGGATGGACCCCGGGGAATTCGACACGGAGGGAGGTGAAGCGGAGAGTCGGGCGACCGCCCACGAGATCAGAATCGAATCGCCGAGCGACGGGATGTGTGTGATGAGGAGGTGTGGAAATGAAGGTCGCTTGGCTGTTTTTGTTTTCGGTGGTTGTGCTCGGCCAGACCCGGGCGAGTGAAGCGAGACACTTCGGCGACGCCCTCTACGACTCGGAGGACCCGGGAATCGTGCTGAACGAGATCCTGGCCGATCCCCCGGACGGTGACGCCGGAGACGCCAACCAGGATGGTGTTCGGCACACGTACGCGGATGAGTTCGTCGAGATCTACAACACCGGGCCGGATACGGTCGACCTTGGGGGTTGGCAGCTGGTCGACGCCCAGAGTGTGCGGCACGTGTTCCCCGACACGGTCGACGTCCTGCTTCTGCCCGGAGAGTTCGTGACCGTCTTCGGGGGCGGTGAGCCATCGGGTTTCGCCGGTGGTGTGTGGGTCGCATCCTCGGGTCGCCTCTCGCTCAACAACGGAGAAGACCGCGTGAGTCTGGTGACGGCGTGGGGCGACACCGTTGACGTCCACGAGTACGGCTCGGAGGCGGGGAACGACGAATCCATGATCCGGGTCCCCGATGGGACGGGGGCATGGACTCGGCCGTCCGAGCAAGGGTGGGACACACCCTTCAGTCCGCAGGGACCCAACTGTGGAGACACGGCCGCGGGCGATGCGACGTGGGGGCAGGTGAAGCGCCAGTACCGCCTGCACGGGTAGTGGATCCGATGGTCGAACGACAGCGCGGCCCGGACCCTTTGGGGTCCGGGCCGCCTCTGCTTCGGTCGGTGGGTCGTGCTACAACAGCGGTGGCGTCGTGATCCAGAGCAGCTGGGCCACCTGGTCGCCCGTGTTCTTCCAGTTGTAGGCCTGCGACGAGTCGAAGTGGCACGTGTCACCGGCTTCGAGGATGTGCATCTCGTCGCCGAAGGCCACCTCGATCTGCCCGCTCAGCACGTAGCCGAAGATCTCGCCGCCGTCGTAGATGAGGCGGTCGGCGTTCGACTCTCCCGGAGGAACGGTGTAGAGGAGGGGCTGCATCTTGCGGTGCGCGACGCCCGTGGAGAGAAGATCGCACTGGATCTTCGAGTAGCGAGCCGTGAAGCGCTTGCGGTCGCGGTCCCGCGTGATCTTCTGTTCGTCGGCGCGCGGGTCGCGGAAGAAGTAACCGATCTCTACGCCGAGCTTGTTGGCGATGCGGTTGAGGGTATCGATGTGAGGAGAGACCTTGTTGTTCTCGACCTGCGAGAGGAAGCCCTTGGACAGGTGCGTCTTCCGGGCCACCTCGTCGAGGGTCATGCCCGCACCCAGTCGGAGGTTCTTGATCTTCGTGCCGAGGTCGATGATCTCGACGAGCTTGCGGGTTTCCTTCTGTGCGCCCGGACCGATGGTGCTGTCGACAATCTTGCCGAGCTCCTCGATGTTGACCGGCTTGGTCAGATAGTCCAAGGCCTGGCTCTTGGCGGTCTCGGCTGCGGTCTTGATCGACGGATAACCCGTGAGCACGACGACCTTCACCTCGGTGTCGAACCGGCGGATTCCCCTGAGCACTTCGGTGCCCTCCATGTCCGGGAGCTTCAGGTCGAGGATCGCCAGGTCGAACGCCTCACGCTTGACATGCGTGAGCGCTTCGGACCCGCTCTCCACGGCCGTGACCTTGTACCCTTCCTTTTCTAGATATTCGGTTAGGACTTCGCGAACGCCGGGCTCGTCATCGATGACCAGGATCTTCTTGCTCACGGTTTCCTCCTTTGCCTTGGGGTTGTGTTCGTGCAAAAACCAAGGACCATAGGCTTAGAGTGTGGTGAACTGTTTTGCCGATACGAAGGTCTGCGGACCAATATACCGCCAGCCCACAATCTTGACAAGCGGTTTTTGCGAGAGGCAACGTGCCCGGGGGACACCCTGGGCGCAGTTTGCACTCCATGGGTCGCACGGGTCGCACTGGCAGTGCGACCCGGTGTCGAGCCGTGCCGCAGGCCGACGGGCGGCACGAGCGTCTCCCCTTACCCGCACCAAACGATAAACGGTTTCAGCTTCCATCGGTCCCACCACCGTTTCGGGTTTGGGGTGAGCGATCGCGCATACCCCGAGCCGCCGCTTCTCGTCGTGTCTCGCCCTAGATGTCCGGCCCGAGGAGCTGCCTCAGCCATCCTGCGGGCGGATCCCCCGGCGGGTTGCGACACGAGTCGCCCAGGCGGGCATTCTGCATGGATCTGGGACGGGCGGACCGCCTCTCCTGGGCAGAGGATCGCCGGGCCGAAGAACCCGTCAACGCCGGGGGAGGCCGTCTGGGAATCCCTGGGGTGAGAAGGCCCTTTCGGCGGGTGGGCTGGCACAGCGATTGCAGCCCAAGTGAGCATGGCCTGTTTTCCGCCTGAGATCCGCAAGGCTTGACCTGGCTGGTCCCAACCCGGGCGGCGGTGCCTCGTCGGCCGCTTCCCAAAGGAAGGGAGGGCAAGGATGTCTCGGCGAGCGTTCCACTCGGCGGTCATGCTGGTGGGGTGTCTGGCGGCTGCAGCCTGTGTTCTCACGGGGTGCGGCGACCTTCCCACCTCCCCGGTCTCCTCGAACGAGGAGACGGCCTCCGCCGGGATGACGTCCGCGGCAGGGCTCGTAGCGGGCGCGCCAGCGGGGGAACTTCCGCAGGATGCCGGGGTTCCTGCCTTGCGAGACCAAGGGCTGTCGGGAGAGCAGATCGATCCTGAGCACAAGGGAGGGGTCTCCTCACGGTACGCCCTGGCGAAGGCGAGCATGTAGGACAGGTCCCCTACGTCAAGGAGGTCGTAGGTGTGTATGGTGGGCCGCCCGACGGGCGGCCCACCGGCATGTTGGCCGGAACTCCGCCCGGTCCGCAACGCGCCCGTCGCTCGCGCGGACTGGGTCCCCGCAAGGAGACCCTCCTGCACAGAGACTCGGGCAAGATCGGGCCGGCACGCACGTGTCCCGCGGACGGCGGCGGTCGGCCCGGACGGTCTTCTCTCGAGAGCGCCGGGGCCGGTGACGCGGTGCCGATGGCTCGGAGAAGACCCGCGGGATCCGCATCCTGCGGCCCGCGTCGCGATCGACCGCAGGCGGGGCGGAAAAGCGCAGGCGAATACGCCCTAATTTATTGCGTGGCTGGTAATTACCGCCCTCTCCACCCCGGCCCGGGGCCGGGGTGCGGAAACCACGCGAGGCGTCTCGAAATAGCTAAAGATGTCGGCCCTTTTGCTCGATTATCCACCCAGAAGCGGACTGACTCTGGAATCAACCGACCGTCTCAAGGTCTTCCTCAAAATCGAGGGGGGAAACTCGTGAACAGCTTGCTCGAAGACACCATTCTGGATATCGGTGACGCGGCGGACTACCTGCGGATCAAGAAGTGGACTCTGTACCGCCTCGCCAAGAAGGGCAAGGTCCCCGGGGTGAAGATCGGAGGGCAGTGGCGGTTCAAGAAGGAAGTCCTGGATCGTTTGTTCTTGGAGTCCAATTCGTCCGTCGAGGAAGCGAACGCGCACTAGTGCTCATGCGCTGGAGCGGCGGCATTCGTTTCCGGAGTTGTGGACGGACGTCCGGGGCGCGGGCGGGAGTCCCCTGGGGATGACCCCCCACCCATGACCACCGCCCCAGTGGAGTCTTCGATCAAGCGTTGCCCCTCCTTGGGAACCGGGGCTCCGAGGCGAGTCCTTAGGCAACTGGGTCCGCTTGGGCGAGGCCTCGGCCGCCCGCCAGGCTGCACCCATCGTCCCTCGAGATAGCCAAGATCGGGGACAGGCACGCCGCCTGTCCCTCTCTCTTTCTTCTCTCCCCGCGTGCGGGTACGGGCCGGCCCCAGGCGGCCCCCAGTTCTCCGGCTCTCAAGGCCTGCTCTCAAGGCTTCGGGCGGGACGGGATCTGGGCGGCGAGCCCGGATTCGGTGCACTCGTACCCACCGTCTTGGGTACTTGCTACCCAACCGTCAGCCCCAGAGGCTCCTCCAGGAGACCTAAACCCCCGGCATTCTCCGATCGCGCTGGTCTGACGATCCGTTGCGCTGCAACGCGATGGCTTGGTCCTGCTTGTGTTGCAGCCTGGAAAACGGTGAAACTGGCACAAGAGTTGCACTGCATTGAAGGACGGCAGCGACCAGTGCCTCCGTCGACCTCCGGTCGGGGGAGGGCAAGCCCCGGGTGATTGCGAGGGAACTCCCTGCGTTTTATCAACCTGGGCAGAAAGTCAAGGGCGTCGAAGTCGAGTGCTGAGGAGAAGGGAAGGCGTTAGCGGGGTCGAGGTTGGACGGGACTCGTTACTGTCCTGGACTTCGGGAACCCAGGGGCCTCCAGGTGCTCGATCTCCGGATTCGGCGCCCTTGACTTTTCTGTTGCATTCCGGTATAATTGCACGTAGGGAGGTGTGATTCTAGAGACTGCCGGCACTGGTCGCTGGGCAAGTTGTCCCGTGAGTGCTGCCTGGGCTCGGCGGTCCCTGTGGGGGTCGTTGCGCACCGTGGCGGGCGGTTTCTGGTGTTCTGTGGTAGGGAGGTTCCGTGATGTGGCGGGCCATCGTTTCGTTGTTGGTCGTCGGCTTGATGATCGGTGCCTTCTCCTCGTGGGCTCAGGCGAATCTGCCGGGTTGGGTTCCGCAGGAATTCAAGAGGGGTGGAGGGGATGAGCTGGAATCCAGCGGCCGGGTGGATTCGGGTGACTGGGGTGGCGATATCATGGGCGCGTCGACCTCGGGTAGGTCGCTCACGCCTGAGACCTCCCTCGAGAGCCCTCCGAGGCACGAGCTGAGAAGCGCATGGTTCGTCGAGCCTCAGGACTGGCTCCGGTGGTTCTTCCTGTTCTTCTGGCGGTGGTAGAAGTCCACCCTTGAGGAGAACGCGGATCGAAACGCCGAGAGCTGATCGGTCGGTAACTGTCCGTTCCGGAGGCGGCTGTGCGAGAAGGACCGCTCGATCGGGCGAAGAAGCCGCATAAAGATGCCTCCGCTGAGACTCTCCAGGCCGCCGACAGGCTGCGGCTGCTTGAAGATCTAGGGGATATCTATTTTTCCGCCGACGCCTACCCGCAGGCGATGGAAGAGTACCGCCGCGGCCTGGCCGACCTCCCGGCGGAGCAAGCCTTCGACGTACTCCTGCAGATTGCCCGCTGTCATCATGGTCAGGGAGATTACCGCGACGCGCTGGAATCCCTGGCTCGCATCGAGGAGGAGTTTGGCGCCGAACTGGGCACCGTCGCCCGCGGCAAGCTCCTGGCGATGTACGGTCACACCCACCGGGCGCTGGGCCAGTACGGCAAGGCCAAGGCGGCCTGCGAGGAGGCACTCGAGAACCTGCGGGGGAGCGGCGAGGACGCGGAAATCGCCAGCGTCCAGCTGTGCTACGGAGCCGTCCTCCACCGCCTGGGGCAGCTGGATCGAGCGCGACGTCTCTACGAGGACGCCCTCTCCACCTACCGTCAGATCGAAGACCAGCCCGGCCTGGCGATGGCCTACAACAACCTCGGCATCGTCTACATGAACCTCTGCAGCTGGGACCGCGCCGCCGAGTATCTGCTCGAGGCCCGAGAGATCGCCGAGGTTCTGGGCAACTACTCGAAGATCGCCCTCCGGACGGCGAACCTGGGCATGGTCCGTTTCCACCAGGGACGGTGGGCGGAGGCCGATGAGTGCTACCGCAAGAGCCTCCGCGTCTATCGCGAGATCGGCTACAGCCGGGGGACGGCGAAGGTCTCCTTTGAGCTCGGCAGGCTGGAGAGGGCCCGGGGGCACCACGACAAGGCGCGCTCGGTCATCGAAGAGGGCCTGCGGTTGGCCGAGCAGAACGGCTACCGGCGGGAGATCTCGGTCGGGCACGAGTTCCTGGGAGAGCTCTGTCATGAGGTCGGACGCCTGGACGAGGCGGAGAGCCACTACAGCCGGGGCCTGGAAGTCGCGGAAGCGATCGCTCCGCAGAGTGATCACATCTCGGAAGTCTGTCGGCGATGGGCCGAGCTGGCCGTAGCCGCGGGCGAGCCCGACAAGGCGCTCAGCATGGCGGAACGCGCGCTGGCCACCGCCATCCGCATCCAGGATCGCCTGGAGGAGGGGCTCTCGCATCGGGCCCTGGGCCAGGCCTACGCGCGGATGGGCGAACGGGACCGCGGCAGCGAGCACCTGGCTCGCGCCGAAGACCAGGTCAGGGTCTGCGAGTGTCCGCACGAGTTGGCCAAGACGCTCCTGGTCTTCGGGGAGTTCCACGCCGGGCACCCGGCCGAGGGGTCCGACGAGAGGGCGCTCCGGCAGCTGCGCGAGGCCGAGCGGATCTTCGATCGACTGGGAGACAAGCGGGGAACCGGACGGGCCGCCCTCAGGCGGGCCCAGATGTTGCTGAAGTTGGACGAGACCGACGGTTGCCTCGACGTGCTCGAACGGGCCGAGGCGCTGTTGACGGAGGCCGGGGACCAGGTGCACCTCGACCAGGTGACCGTGCTGCGCGAGGAGCTGGAGGAGCGCCTGCTCGAGGAAGCCCGTTCGGATCGCAACCGGCTCGCCCTCTTGGTCCGTTGGGGGCGGGGTCGGGAGTGCTCGGTCGATGGAATGCTGAGGTTCGCGGTGAGGGCCGTGGGGGCCGACCGCGGGTTCGTGGCCGCCCGGGGCGAAGAGGGTCGGGCCGAGGTCGAGGCGTGCGTGGGGTTTGAGAGGCGCCGGGCCGCCGGTCTTCTCGAGGAGCTCCTGGCGGGTGAGGATCTCTCCGAGCCCAGGCTGGTCCTCGATGCGGCCGAGCGTCTGGAGTCCGCCGGCACCGTGCCGGTCAAGAGCTACGTGCTTCTCCCCATGGGGGAGGGTGAGGGCGAGGGTCGTTGGGTGTACCTGGATCGGGTGGCGGGAGGACGGGGCGGTCGGTTCGGAAGGCGCGAGATCGATTTTCTGGTCGCGTTCCTCGAGATGGCCGCGCGGACGATCTTCGCTCACCAGGCTCCGGCGCCGGGCGGAGGTGTGACCGGCTCGCGGCCTTGTTGCACGCTGGACGATGTGGTCACCGAGAATGCGGCGCTCAAGCGAATCCTCCGCCTCGTACCCAAGATCAGCTGGAGCAACATCTCCGTGCTCCTCCGGGGGGAGACGGGAACGGGCAAGCAGCTGTTGGCCGAGGCCATTCACGCGGCAAGCGATCGCTGCGATCGGCCCTTCGTGACCGTCAGCTGCGCCGCGCTGCCCGAGGGGCTCCTGGAAACCGAGCTGTTCGGCCACCTGCGGGGCTCGTTCACCGGGGCGCTCCGAGACAAGCCGGGGCTGATCGAAGAGGCCGACGGCGGCACGCTCTTCCTGGACGAGATCGAGAAGGCCAGCGTGGTCGTTCAGGGCAAGCTGCTCCACGTCCTCGACACCGGCGAAATGCGTCCCGTGGGATCGACGAAGGTCCGCGCCGTGGACATCCGCGTCATCTGCGCCACGAGCAAGATGGATCTCGAGACCGAAATCAAAGAAGGACGGTTCCTCGGCGACCTCTTCTACCGACTGAACGACATCCTGCTGACCCTCCCGCCGCTCAGGGAGCGCAGGGAGGATATCCCGGTCCTCGCGCGGCACTTCCTGGGGGTCTACGCCGCCAAGTTCGGCAGGAGGATCCCGGAGATCGCCCCCGCAAGCCTGGAGATCCTGTCGCGGTACGCCTGGCCGGGGAATGTGCGGGAGTTGGAGAAGGCCGTCAAGCTGGCCGTGGTGCTGGCCGACGACGGCGGCATGATCCTGCCTGAGCACCTCCCGAGGGAAGTCGCCAGGGGCTCGGCCGCGCGCGCGGTGCCGAAGGACGGCGGAAGAGGTCTTCGGGATGTGGTCGAATCGGTAGAGCGCGACGAGATCGTCAACGCCCTCGAGGCGTGCGGGGGGAACAAGAGCGAAGCGGCCAGGATGCTGGGGATCACGCGCAAGGGCTTGGCGAACAAGATCCGGAGATACCACATCGATACCCCCTAGCGCTCGAACCTGAGTGCAGAGTGTTGAAGGGGCGACCCATCGGGTCGCCCCTCCTTTCGCGCTTGGTCAAGGCGAGGGTAGTGTCGGAGGGCGCGCTTGACACTCCCGCAAAGGGCTGCTAGGTTTCGGCTGACCGGAGCTTGCGCGTAGGCTCCGGCACTTGCTATCGGAAGGGACGCGATGGAAGGTGCGCAATACCGCGGGTCGCAGCCCGTGTCGGCCGGTTGGGGCTGGCTGTTTCCGGCCCTGTGGGTGGGCCTCATCCTAGTGGCCTCGTCGATCCCGGACATCTCGACGCCCAGGGGGTTCGCCGCCCGGGACAAGATCATCCACATCTCCGAGTACGGCGTGCTGGCGGTGCTGGTGGCCGTGGCCCTGAGGGAGGGGTTTCGCTGGCGGCGGTCGACCTGCGCATGGATAGCGTTTGCGATCTCGTTGGCCGTCGGGGCCCTCGACGAAGCCTACCAGTGCACGGTCGGCGGGCGGGAGGCGGACCTCTGGGATTTTCTCGCCGACGGGGTCGGCGCCGCCGTGGGTCAGGTGTTCCTGCTCGTCGGGCGCGTACGGGGGAGCCGGACGTGAAGTACCGAGCCATGAGGGGAACCCGGGACATTCTCCCCGGGGAGACCGAGCGCTGGAGAGAAGCCGAGCGGGTCTTCTCGCGGGCCGCGTCGAGCTACGGATGTCGAGAGATCCGGGTCCCCATCTTCGAGGCCACGGACCTCTTCGAGCGCGGCATCGGGGAGGCGACCGACATCGTCCAGAAGGAGATGTACACCTTCCTGGACCGCAAGGGTCGCAGTCTGACGCTCCGTCCCGAGGGAACCGCCTCGGTCGTGCGCGCATACCTGGAGCACAACCTCGGCCGCGGGGCGAACGTGGTGAGGCTCTTCTACACGGGCCCCATGTTCCGGTACGACCGGCCGGGCGCCGGCCGGTACCGCCAGT
>Ga0180437_10009622_pt1 | contig 11928 bp, 12 predicted proteins | sample SS_ome_4_FD_132410 | JGI IMG/M metagenome (GOLD analysis project Ga0180437, IMG submission 132410) | Hypersaline lake sediment archaeal communities from the Salton Sea, California, USA - SS_3_D_1 metaG | ecosystem: Environmental > Aquatic > Non-marine Saline and Alkaline > Hypersaline >... | reverse complement strand
AGTGTAATTAAGAATGCTGAATTATATATTAAACAATTTATTGAACATTATTTTTCATTGGGAGTCAAACATATTTTTTTATTAGATAATAATTCAAAAGATAACACAATCCTGATAGCTAAAAGATACAAGAACATAACAATATTCAAATCAAAACTTCCTTATAGATTTTTTGAATATGGATTGAGTGTATATTTAGTTAAAAAATTCTGTAAAAATAGATGGTGCCTTTTTGTAGATATTGATGAAATATTTGATTATCCTTATTCAAATATCCTAAATTTAAGTTCATTTCTAGAATATTTAAATAAAAAATCGTATAATGCTGTAATTTTGCAAATGTTGGATATGTTTTCCGATAAAGAATTTTCTAATTTTAATAAAGAAGAAAACAATATCAAAAAAACATATAAATATTATGATATAAATAATATCAAAAAAACTAATTTAGATTTATATTATAATAACCTCAAAAATAATTATCTTAATCGTAAACTAATAAATAATATTTCGAATAATAAAATTAAATTTTATTCAGAAGGGATTAGAAATACTATTTTTAATTGTTATCCTTGGTTGACAAAACATACATTATTTAAATTAAATAATAAAATTAAACCTTTTTTAAGAAAACATTTAATTAATAATGCTGATATAGCAGATTTAAGTTGTGTTCTTTATCATTATAGATTTCTAAATAATTTTAAGGAAATGGTTTCAAATTATATTAAAAATAAGGAGTATTCAAATAATTTATCAGAAATTATGAAGTATCATGAAATTTTAAAAATCTATCCAAATTTATGTTTAAAACAAAAAACTTCAAAAAAATTGAAAAGTACTAATGATTTAATCAAAAATAAATTTCTAATAGTATCTAAAGAATATTTGGATTGGGTTGCAAAGTTTATTAATAAATAATACATGTCCAGTGCTCACAAAGCCCTAAACAACCAAATTCTAATGTCTAAACCATTTTAATGTATCCCACACCCCACTGGACATTGTGCCGTAGCCTATATAAAGGAGCCAAACTGTCAAATAATTGGTGATTCAAAATGTATAACCCATCAGATATCAGCCATGATACAATAAAAGATTTGTTTTATCAGCAAATAAGAAAAGTAACAAAAAGAGCATGTGGTAATGAATCCTTTGATATTCAGTTCTCAGATCAATGGTTATAGTGATTTCTTAACTACCTAAATTACCGCCATCTAAATACCTCTTCCCCTCCTCAAGGAGGGGTCTATTTCTTTATATAGTTTATTAACAAAAAATATTTAAAAGATTAATTTTTCAATAATCTAAAATGCAAATATACACAGCAGCAGAAGCCAAATTAAAAAGAGCTGAAATTCAAGGAAGAATTGCTAAAGGAGAGATATTTATCCATCCAACAGATACTATTTATGGTATTGGGTGTAGTGCATTAATCTCAAAAGCAGTCAAAAAAATCAGAGAAATAAAAGAAAGGCAAGATACTCCTTTTTCTGTTATGGTTCCTTCTACAGAATGGATTAAAGAAAACTGTATAATATCAAAAGAAGCTGAAAAATATATTAAAGAATTGCCAGGTCCAGTAACACTAATTTTAAAAACAAATGGCCAGCCAGTTGCTCCTGAAGTATCTCCCGGAAGCAATACATTAGGAGTTAGAATTCCGCAGCATTGGTTTCATTCAATTATTGAAGATCTAGAAGTCCCTATAATAACAACATCTGTAAATAAAACAGGAAAAATATTTATGACTTCTATAGAAGATCTAGACCCAGAAATTGCAAAAGATATTAATTTTGTAATCGATGAAGGAAAAAAAGAAGGAAAACCTTCTAAAATCATACATTTAGAAGGAGAAGAAGTCAAATTTAGAGAAAGATAAATGTAACTACTTCTTGGTTATTAAAAACGAAAGCTTTATAAAGGGTAAAAATCTTTAATTTTTAGTGTTTTTACAATGAAGATTCTAGCAAGCGGAGATATACATGGAGACATTTCATTAGCTAGAAAACTAGCAGACAAAGCAGAAAAAGAAAAAGTTGATTTAGTTGTTCTATGTGGAGATTTAACTTATGGTGAAATGTCAACACAAGGCATAATAGGTCCTTTTAAACAAAAAGGCAAGCAAGTTGTTCTGATTCCAGGAAACCATGAAACAATTGCAACAGCTGATTTCCTTGCTCAGCAATATGATGTAGTTAATCTGCATGGTTATTCAATCAAAGCAGGAGATATTGGCTTATTTGGTGCAGGCGGTGCAAATATAGGATTATTCCAATTATCAGAAGAAGAGATTTATGATTTGCTTAAGAAAAGCCATGAAAAAATCAAAGATTTAAAGACAAAGATAATGGTTACTCATGTGCATCCAGCTGAATCAAAGATGGAAAAATTCACTCAATTCTTTCCAGGTTCAAAAGGAATTAAAAAAGCAATTGATGCTTTTAAGCCTGATATTTTGCTTTGTTCTCATGTACATGAAGCAGAAGGCATTGAAGAAAAAATAGGAAAAACTAAAGTTATTAATGTTGGCAAAAAAGGGAAGATAATAGAGATATAAAATGAAGTATATAAGCACAAGAGGAAGTATGGCTCCCTCTTCTTTTTCAGATATTGTTATTGCAGGATTGGCACCAGATGGAGGATTGACTTTTCCAGATAAGATCCATGATATTTCTAAAAGACTAGAGGACTTCAGATCATTAGGATATCAAGAATTAGCGTTGAGTATTATGGCCCCTTTCATAGATGATATTCCTTTTGGAGAACTTGAAAGATTAATTGAAAAGACTTATACAAGAAAGAAATTTGGCAGTGAAGAGATAACTCCTTTAATTGAGATTAGAGAAGGTATAAATATTTTAGATCTAGCAAATGGGCCAACATTAGCATTTAAAGATATAGCTTTGCAGTTTTTAGGTAATCTTTTTGGATATATATTATTACAAAGAGACGATTATATTAATATAATTGGTGCAACTTCAGGTGATACTGGCTCAAGTGCAGAACATGCTGTTCTTGGAAAAGAAAATATCAACATCTTCATGCTAACACCATACGGAAAAATGAGTCCTTTCCAAACTGCACAAATGTATTCTTTACAAGACTCTAATATATTTAACATTGCAATTAAAGGTGTATTTGACAATTGTCAAGATTTAGTTAAGCTCGCAAATGAAGATAAAGAATTTAAAGCACAATACCATATTGGAGCTGTCAACTCAATAAATTGGGCTAGAGTAGCTGCACAAATTGTTTATTATTTCAAAGGATATATGAAAGCTACTCACTCTTCAGATGAAGAAGTTGATTTTTCAGTACCTACAGGAAATTTTGGAGATATACTAGCAGGTTATATTGCCAAACAAATGGGTTTACCAATTAGGAGATTAATATTAGCAACAAATGAAAATAATGTTCTTGATGAATTCTTTAAAACAGGTATTTATAAACCAAGAAAGACAAAAGATGTTGTAAAAACAAGCAGTCCGTCAATGGATATTTCTAAAGCTTCAAACTGGGAGCGTTTCTTATATGATGTGATCCATAGAGTTGAAGGAGACCATGAAAAAGCAGCCCAAAAAACAAAAGAATATATGGAAAAACTAAGCACAGAAGGGAAGATTGACTTAAATGGTACAGAATACTTTGAATGGATACAAAAATATTCAGGATTTGTTTCAGGTTCTTCAACTCATCAAGATAGAATTGAAACAATCAGAAAAGTTTATACATCTTCTGGTGAAACTATTGATACGCACACAGCAGACGGCGTTAAAGTAGGAATGGAATACAAGGAAGAGGGTGTTCCATTAATCTGTCTTGCGACTGCTAAAGCAACCAAATTTGAAGCAACAATAAGAGAAGCTCTAGGTTTTATTCCTACAAGACCTATTGGTCTTGAAGGAATAGAACAAAAGCCACAAAGGTTTGAAGTTATGGACACTGATGTAAATAGAATTAAAGAATATATTAAAAAATATGCAATAAGAAGATAATAATTCTAACCTTTCACAACCCCTATAGGCTTCAACCTGACAACTAATTTTCCAATTCCAGCATCATGGCTTACTTTGACAACTTCATCTACATCCTTATAAGCTTCTGAAGCCTCTTCAGCAATTCCTTTCCAAGAAACCCCTTTAACATAAATTCCTTTTGACTCTAAATCTTTGACAACCTTTTCTCCTCTAAAGGTTTTTATTGCTTCGTGTCTTGACATTACTCTTCCTGCACCATGTGCAGTACTTCCAAATGATATATTCATCCCTTCATCAGTTCCAACCAAAATATAAGAAGAAGTTCCCATACTACCTGGCAAAATAATAGGTTGTCCAACTTTTCTATAAGCTTCTGGAATCTCTTTTCTTCCAGAACCAAATGCTCTAGTAGCTCCTTTTCTATGAACTAAGACTTTTTTAATTTTGCCATCAATTTCATGTTCTTCAACTTTGGCAATATTATGAGCCACATCATATACTGTTTCTAATTTAGCTCCTCCAAGAATGTCTTTAACAGCCAATCTTACTTGATGTCCTAAAACATGCCTGTTACACCATGCAAAATTAGCAGCAGCACACATTGCTTTAAAGTATTTATTAAACATATCAGTTCCAGAAGGAGCATAAATCAATTCCCTGTCAGGAAGTTTCTGAACAATTTCAGGAAATTTTCTTTCCATCTCTCTTAAATAATCAGAACATACCTGATGACCAAGACCTCTGCTTCCGCAGTGGATCATAAAAGTTACTTGTCCCTCTTTTAAGCCAAAAGCATCAGCAGTTTTCTCATCAAATACTTTTTCAACATACTGGATTTCTAAAAAATGATTTCCACTTCCCAAAGTAGCTAGCTGTTTTTTTCCTCTTTTTCTTGCCAGATTAGAAACAGCTTTTGCATCAGCCTGTTTCATAGATCCATCTTCTTCACAGTGTTCTAAATCATCTTTGTTTCCATAACCATTTTCAACAGCCCATTTAGCTCCTTTATTCAATATTTCATCTATCTGTTCAGGATCAACTCTGATATTGCTTGAACCTAAACCCGCAGGACAGTATTCCAATAGTTTATCTAATAGTTCTTTTATTTTAGGTACAACATCTTCTTTTTTTAGGTCGCTTCTCAATAATCTAACACCACAATTAATATCATAACCAATTCCGCCTGGTGAAATTCCTCCATTTTCATAATCCAAAGCAGCAACTCCTCCGATTGGAAATCCATAACCAGAATGGCCATCAGGCATTATCATAGAATATTTATAGATTCCAGGCAAAAAAGCCACATTTTTCCCTTGTATTAATGTCCTGTCTTGCTTCATTTTTTCCAATAATTTCTCAGAAGCAAACACTCTACAAGGAACATTCATATTTTCAGATTTAGGAATTTCCCATATAACATCTGATATTTTTTTAATCTCAATTTCTTCTTGCATTTTTATAAGTCCAAAATAACCTGCAGCATATATTTACCTTTTTCTTTTTTTATTTCCATCTCTTGATATGTAACAGCTTTTATATGTGTTTCTGTTTCATACTTTTTCAAATCAGTATCTCCAACAACAACTGCTTTTAATTTCAATTTTTTATCTTTCTCTATCTCTATATCTTTAATAGAATTCAATAAAAAGCTTTCGCTGTCTAATAAAACAATAAACTGTTCTAAAAAATCATAAAGCAATGCTTTCTCATCTTCTGATTCAACTTCAATCTTCTTCTCAACTTTAGGTTCAATCTTATTATAGTCAGTTATAACCTTTGTTAAAGCTAAAGCTGCATTTGAAAAAGCTTCCTCCATTGTTTTCCCATAAGCTCTGAATTTTATATCAGCTGTATGTGGTAAAAATTCATATCTCATTCTGCTTTTAACCCAACAGTAGCTTTATAGCCTTCATTTGTTTTTTCTAATTTAAAATTAGAAGAATCCGGTGCGCTAATGCCCTTTTTAACAATTTCTGGTTTTAAAATATCTCCTTTCATCTTAGCCCTGACATGCTCTTTATCAACTTCTTCTATTTCAAATTTAGAAAATATCTTGTTTTCAGCTTCAATTACAGTGATTATTCCATTTAACCAATTAAATAAAGTATATTCTAGATCTTCCCCTTTCATCTCAAATTCTTCCTCTTCTTTTGCTTCAACCTTACCTAAATCAGCAATAGCACTGCATAATGCCAGTGCAGTATTTTCAAATAATTCTTTCAAATCTTTTCCATAAGCTTCAAAAACCAATTCAGAAATAAATTTGAACTTTTCCATTTTAAACCTTGACTTCTTTTAATAGATCTGAAATTGCTGCTCCAATTGCACAAGGCATTGATACTAACACCATAAGTTTACATACGCTTGAAAATTCATTATTTATTTCTGGCAATTTATTCAATCCAAATATATATACCATAAAAAAAGAAGTTATTACTGCAACAAGCACAAAAACTAATATTCTCTTAAGCCAAAATTGTCCAAACTTTCTTTCAGTTTTTTTTGTAACTCTTCTATATCCAATAAAATAGATTTCAGCTGTTAGTATCAAAAAAGTAGAAACTATTATTAAGATTATATGTGTATTATCTAATGCCTGGCTTACTTTAATCAAAAGGCCTTTAACAGCAAAAGTCAAACCTAAAAGCAATGCTCCAAAAAAAGAATAAATAACATCTTCTTTACCAAAATGTGTAGGCTCTGCAATTAATAATCTTTCTCTTAATTCATCAACTCCTTTTTTAACCTCATCAATCTTTGCCATTTTAATATTCAATAATTTCCGGAACATCCTCTTTTTCTTTATCTTCCTTCTTTTCTTCAGTCAGCACTGAATTATTTCCAAACATATTTGCAAAAGCATTTCCTGCAGAAGAATCTGAACTGCTGGATCCTAAATCAGGGCTAGAATCTTCAAATATGTTTGAGCTATGTCCAGAATCCTCAATCATCTTACTAAGCAAAGCAATTACTTTTCTTATATCTTCAGAACTATCTTCTTTAGTATCTATTGTAATTTTCATATCATAAACAATAGACTCCTAATATATAAATTTTATTCAAATTATCAAACTTTAAAAATAATTTATATTACAAATGATACTTATTTTGTAAAGAAACTAAATAAAATCAACATCAATCTTTAATTTATCATATGTGGGATATTCTTTAACAATAGCAATTTTTAATTCCTTCTTCTTTAAATCCTTTTTTAATTCATCAGCAATCCATGCTGCAAGCAATAATCTTTTTTTATCTTTATCAACTTCAATCAAATTAGAAGGGATATCAAATTCTCTCATTAACTCTTTTCTCAAAACATTCAAATTCTTTCCATATATTGCTCCTCTTATTAGCATTCCTTCTTCGTCAACAAGATCATATTCCTTCTTTGCATTTTTTGCTCTTCTTTTAATTCTCTCTCCTAATTGCACTTTATCTTTTAATTTTGCTGTGCAATAATGGACATTTAATTTGTACTTTTTTCTTTCAACATATCTCATTAATTTCAAAGCCATTTCTTCTGATCCTTTTATAGTATAAGATATCTTGCTTTTTGTCAAAAATCCAAGTTTAGATAGCTTGCTCATCTTATTATCAGCAACTTCTAATTCATTCAAATTAAGAAAATCTATTTTATCATGAAAATAATCAATTAATTTCTTTGTTTCTTTTAGTTTTCCAGGAATAACTGGAATTTCAATTCCAATATCCCAATCAAATTTTTTAGCTAATTCAACTTTATTCCATAATTTATTATTATCAATATTAGCATGAAATCTTATCTCATCCAATCCAGCTCTGTAAAGTTTTGCTAAATCATTTTCATTAATTAAATCAAAAGAAGTATATAGATGGATATGAAATCTCTTCCCAAATTTTTTTTTAAGATTTCGAATTAAAAAGGTAGTTCTCCACAATTTACACAAAGGATCTCCACCTGTAAATCCAGCTCCTTTTGAATCACTTAACTTAGCTTCTTCTATAATCTGATGAATATTAGTAATCTTCCTTTCATTTGCATAAATCACATCTTTTCCATATTTTTTATCAGAAATAGGACAATAATAACATCTTCTAGGGCATATTCCAGTAACAAATAAAACAAGCTTCTGTCCTTTAACGCACTGTCTGCATCCTTTTGCTAAATTTCCAATCTTCTTAGAATAAAACTTTGTTTTTTCTATTTTCATAATAAAAATCCAAAAAGAATATATTTATAAACTTTCTTAAATAAAATTCATTTTTCTTTGATCTTGATAAAATTAAATAGAATTCCTTTCCATAAAATTTCTATCAATAGTATTCTAAACCAGTTTATTATATAAAACAAATAGATAAATTTAGAATTAAACTTTATTTTAAATTTTTTAACGATGAAATTTTTTCTAGGGAAAAAATGTTTAAAAAAAATATCATAATATATCATATTTAAAAATTGTTTATTAAATCCTAAATTAAATAACAATACATTTTTTAATCTCCATTCATATTTCTTTTTTTCTGATAAAATAATTTTATTTAATAAAGATTTATTTTTTTTAAAAAAATTAATGTCAAATTTCCTTGTTAAAAAAAGTCTCCATTTTGAAGAAAGAAGATATATTTTTCTTAGAATATTTAGGGGTATAATCTTTGATTTATTAAAATTATTTAGTAATATAAATGATCTATAAGTTAATTCAGAATAACCTAATTTACTAATTATTTTTATAAATTTACTCCAATTAATTTTATAACTATTTAAAATAATATTTGTATCATCTAACCATTTTTGATAATTTGTTAAGAATACATGTTGATATGCGTTGTGTAAAGTGACCACTAACAATTGAAGTTCTGGAGATAGATAAGGAATCTTGATCCCATTAATATTAAAAAATATCTTATTAGATAGCATATTCAAAGATTTCGTGTCCAATGTTGAATAATCACTTAAGAGATAATGTACTTCAATACAAATTTTTCTAGTGTGTTTTAATTGAATATGATGATCATTTTTAAAATTAATTTTCTTTATATAATTAAAATAATCAATATCATAAGTATAATTAAATTTTTTAGTAAGTAATTTTATAATCTTTTTAACATCTCTTTTATCAACAAATATATCTAAATCTCCAAATGTTCTTTTCTTATTAAAATGTTTTAATGTCAATCCCTTTAAAACAACATAATCAATATTATTTTTATTTAAAAAATCAATAATCTCTAAACAATCTTTGACTTTTTTTTTATCAATAAGTTTTTCATTAGAATGAACTGAATAATTAATCTTGTTTTTTATTAAAAAATCAATTATTTCTGAACCATCTTTTATTTTTTTTGTATTGATAAGAGTAATAAGTCTATTTTTATCAGAATGATTAAAAAAATTAATCCATAAATATTTACCATCCAAATTTTCTTTTATGCTCTTAATTTTTATTATTAATCTATTTTCTTTAATTTGACTCATTTTTATTAATCTTGATACAAAAATTTCTTAATAATCTTTTAACATATATTTGATTCTGCAATAATTCTTAAATATCATAATAAATTTGATTCCTATATTAAATATTTTAAATTTTCTTTTTTTAAAATTATATCCTTTTGGAGATTTGAGATATTTCAAAATTTTAAAAGGGGAACAATCTTTATATAAATGTAAAAAATAGATAGGTGTTTCATAGTTTCTTTTTTGCAAGTATTGTTTTATTTTTTTAATTTGGATTGGATAATATTTTATTACAAAGGTTGCTAAATCTTTTTCTTTTCCTCCATTATACCTTTTATCAAATAAGTATAAAACAATAAGAGGTATGCCCATTAATTCATATATGCCTATATTTTTAAATGCTAATTTATAAATATCTATTTTAGAGTACAAATATCTTAACTTGATTAAGTCAAATAAAGTAAGAACTCCTGAGTTATATATATTGATACAAAAAATTTTTAATCTTCCATAATAATCATCAGAAAAAATAGCTTTATAAGGAAAGGTTATTTCATACTTATTTTTAGAAAATTTTTCATTTTTAATAAATTCTAAAATATTCTTATAATTTTTTATTAATATTTTTTTTAATTGATTTCTTGAAATGTTTAAATCTTTTGGATTTTTATTTAACCAGAAATTGATATTAGTACTTAGTTTATTATCAAAAGCTTTTCTCGTATAATAAATTGGAATATCCTTAGGTTGATCTATAATTCCATAGACTATCTTATTTAAATAATGGTTATTGTAAGGTGAGGGATAAAAAATAGATTCTAAAGGAACAAAAAATTTTGTGATTAATTTAAGAAAAAGAAAATGTCTTTTCTTTTTAATATCAAAAAGAGATCTATATAAGTCATAGTAAATAATAAACAAATCTAAACATATACTCATTAATTTATTTTGTTTGATTTTTTTAAATTTTCCTACTACTACCCCAAGAATACTTTTTTTATAAGCAGGAAAATTGAAATAATTACAATTATCTCCTCTAGTAAAATAATAACCCATAAAGCAATGGATTAATCTGTGGGGTATCTTTATTCCATAGCGATTTTTAAATAAAACAACATCTCCTATTCTAGGTTTTGTTGTTTTGTCTAACAAAAGTTTTTCATGTGGAAGAATATTAGGAAACATATCATTTCCTTCTAAAATTTCAAGTTTTTCTAAATTCTTCAATTGCATTATTCAGTAACCTCTTAAAATTTTCAAATGAATATTTATTTGCTATGATTTTTGTACCTTCACGTTTTTCTTTATTATAATCCGAATCTGTTAATAATTTAATAAGGCCATTCGCATAATCTTTTATATCTTTGTAACTTGCACAATAACCAATTGTATTGATAATATCTTTATTATATTGTGTATACTTATTAGTTACAACAGGCAATCCAGAAGCTATGCATTCAGCAAGTGCCTCGCATTGACCTTCACACAAGACAGGAAGAAAAGCACATTCAACTGATTTCATGTATTGATAATATTGTTTTCTTGGCAGGAATCCTGCTACAATCATATTTGCTTTTCCTTTTGCCTTTTGGAGCAACTCCTGGATATATTCATTTTCATATTCATTAATTTTCCCGCAGATAATAAGCACAGCATTAGGTATCTTTTCCTTAAGAATTTTCATTGTTTCAATAGCATATCTTAATCCTTTTCTAACTCTTAGCTCTGCAGGCATTAAAATAAGTTTCATATTAGATTTATGGGATTTATTTTTATTTCCAATATCTATAAGTGTATATATTGGTAAAGGTATATAGATAATCTTATCTGGATTAATATTATATTCTTCAATGATTGCTTCTTTAACTTTAATTGAAGTTGTTAATATTAATTCTGCCTTCTCATAACTCTGATATTCTTGTTCAGCTATAAACTGATAATATTTAGTGAGTTCTTTAAATTGAATATTTTCAGGATATTCCCCTTCAATAAGTTTAAGAGCATGTTTATAAGGCAGACTAGTAGTAAAATAAATATGTTTTTTATTAAGAAAAAGGCCCATATTTGTAAAAGCAATAACAATGTCAGGATTTAATTCTTTAACCTTTTGAGCAAATTCTTTTGCAAGTGCTAAGGTATTATTGTACTGGCTCATAAAATCATTTGATTCTAAAAACTGAGATTTTAAATTAATATTTCCACCCCTAGGAGAACAAATAACAGTTTCATGCTGTGATAAAGCAGATTTTACATTTTCTATAAATGGAAGAAATCCACTTCCAGTTAAGCTTGTATTTTTTAAATCTCCTGGAATCCCTATAGCAATTTTCATATTTTTTTCCCTATTTAATGTAAACATATTAAAGTTTTTTAAATTTTTCCAAATTATTTATTGTAATAGTTTAAATTAGTTCAAATTTTTATACATTATATAACTTCATAAGATGATTGTAATAGATAATTTCATTTCTTATCAAAAAATCATAATACTTATAAATTATAAATTTT
>Ga0180437_10009620_pt1 | contig 11929 bp, 8 predicted proteins | sample SS_ome_4_FD_132410 | JGI IMG/M metagenome (GOLD analysis project Ga0180437, IMG submission 132410) | Hypersaline lake sediment archaeal communities from the Salton Sea, California, USA - SS_3_D_1 metaG | ecosystem: Environmental > Aquatic > Non-marine Saline and Alkaline > Hypersaline > Sediment... | reverse complement strand
CTGTAACCGGTACCCGGGAACACATCTCCGTTTCACCGTTCACGAAGAACTCCAACGCCCCTGAAACCCGGCCCAGAGGAGCGTCGTCCGCAATCGACAGCGTTATTCTATACTCGTTTGTCCCGGTGTCGGCTGGTTGAAGCTCCGCAGAAAAATGCTCTGTCGTACATTTCATCTCGACCGATTCGATCTTCTCAAGCTCGGTCGGTTTGACATCGAACCACACCGTTCCACCTTCCCTCTTGCGCACCTGCCTGAAGTAGTGTGAGCCCGGCTTTATGTCAAGTCTCGGCACGACATTCGCCTTGATCTCGATTTGCTTATTCGGTTCGTCGGGATCGTTCGACCTCACCGTGACGTGCCTGACAACGTTACCCCGAGCCATGCCCGGTTTAAACTCCACCTCGAGCTCGGCCTCCTCCCCGGCAGCCAGCTCCTCCGCAGAAAGAAGCGTCGCTGTACAGCCACAAGACCGAATAACGCGGTTTACTTTCAGTTGCGCCGTCCCGGCGTTTCTGAACTTGAAAATACACTCGTACGAACGCATCTGGAATATCGTGCCGAAGTCGTGCGACTCGGCTTCGAACTGGATATCAGGCTGGTCCGGCGAAGACGTGGTCTCACCTGCCTCTTGCTCAGCCCCGACGGGTGAGTCCGCCATGCCGACAGGCTGCTCGTCGGTCTGCCGTCTGCACGACGTTAAAGGAAGACAAAGACACAAGAGTAATATAGTGGTCGAACTCAGCCAGGCACTGACTCTTCTTGTCATGCGGTCTATTCAGAGCTTACATCAATCAGGAACGGTCCGAATTCAATATTCTTTGCGCAGCTTCGACGGCAATATCCCGAGAATTTCCCTGTACTTGGTGACGGTTCTGCGAGCTATGTCAAGCCTTTCTTTATCGCGGAGTACGTCTGCAATCTGCTGGTCGCTAAACGGTTTCTTCTTGTTCTCGCCGTCAATGAGTTCCGCTATCATCTTGCGCACACTGGTCGAGGACTTGGCGTCACCGTTCTGGTTTCCTATGGAAGAGGAGAAGAAATGCTTGAGCTCAAAAATACCCTGTGGCGTATCAACATACTTCTTGGAAGTCACCCGGCTGACAGTGGACTCGTGCAACCCGACCCTCTCCGCCACTTCCTGTAGCGTGAGCGGTCTCAGAAACGCCTCGCCCCTGTCGAGAAAATCCTTCTGCAGATCCACTATGCACTTTGTTACCCTGTAGATGGTGTTCTTCCTTTGCTCAATATTGTTTAGGAGCCATTTCGCTGCGCGGTACTTGTTCTTAACGTAATCAGTGACCTCCTTGGGTGTCTCGCTGTTCGCTAGCAGCTGCTTATAGTACTTGCTGATCTTGAGCCGCGGAATGCTGTCGTCGTTCACGGTGACTATGTATTCGCCGTCCACCTTCATCACCGTCGTGTCAGGAACAACGTACTGTGTTTCCTCGCCAGTGTACTCCCGGCCGGGTCGTGGCTCCAGGGTGGCCACCAAGCGGGCGAGGTCATGAACCTCTTCCACCCCTATGTTCATCCGTTGCGCTATCTTCGGGAGCTGGCGCTTCTGAAGAAGATCCAGGTGCTCGCTCACAAGTTCTCTAAGCAGCTTGTTGTCCGGATACCTGGCATCTATCTGAAGCAGCAGACACTCGCGTAAGTCTCTAGCACCGATCCCCGTAGGTTCAAAGTTTTGAATCTTAGCCAGAACCGCCTCAACCGCTTGAAGATCTACTCCAAGCGCTTCAGCGCCCTGCTCGACGCTGGATGTGAAATAGCCGCGGTGGTCAATCTCACCGATTATCCACTCGCCGATGCGGTACTCTTCCTCGTCATCGATCGCGAGCCGCAACTGGTTTAGCAGATAGCGGGCGAACGATTCTCTTTTTGTGATCGAGCTTTCGGCAAACGCCCGTTTGGCTTCTTCATCCTCCCGGTTGCGGCTGAAATCGCTGCCCTCATAGTAGTAGTCGTTCCAGGCGTCTTCAAAACTCTCGGCACTTTCCTGCTGCTCGCGCACGTCAGTGCCGGTCGCATCGCCGTCCGACGAAGCCCCGTCATCAGGTGAGGTTTGCAGCTCCTCCAGAACCGGATTCTCCACCAGCTCCTGGCGGAGATACGTTTCGAGCTCGAGCAGCGGCAACTGCAACATGTGCATTGCCTGCTGCATTTTTGGTGTCAGAACAAGCTTCTGGGTCTGTTTCTGAGCTAACTCAAGTCGGAAAGCCACAGCCTGCCTCCTTCCCACTTCTATTATACACCAGTACTATATTTAAGTCAATTGACAATGTGCGTTCGAAATGCTAAACTTGGAGTCGGCCGATCGAAAAGAGAAAAGCGTTTTTCGAACGCGACAAGAGCCGGCTCTTGTCGCGTGAAAGGTGGGGCGGTCGACGACTCGATTCCGGCGGGAAGAACCCCTTTTGTACCGATTTCAGGTTGACTTGATCGCGCGGCGTTTGGCGCATCTGGAGACACTCTCTGACTTTGAAAATCTGCGTACTTGCAAGCGGTAGTTCAGGCAACTCGGTGCTCGTCTGGACGAACAGGGCGAAGATCCTTATCGACGCGGGACTGAGCGCACGACGACTTCGCGAGCGACTTGACGGGATAGGTGTCGCGGCAGAGGATATCGAGGCGTTGTTCATCACACATGAGCACACCGACCATATAAGGGGAGCGCGTACGCTCGCCAGATCGCTTGACATACCCGTTTTCCTCACGGAAGAGACGTGTGCCGCTTGCGACTCGACGTTCGAACGTCTCCCTTCGCGCGAGTTCTTCATTCCCGGCGACATCATATGTTTCAAGGATCTGCAGGTCGTATCGTATTCAGTACCGCACGACGCAGCGGACCCGGTCAACTTCCTGCTCTGTCACAAGAACCGGAAAGTCGGTATGGCGATGGACCTCGGGTACGCTTCGAGGCTTGTGAAGGAAAGACTGAAACACTGCGACGCCTTGATCCTCGAAAGCAATCACGATAGGGAAATGTTAATGAACGGGAGATATCCCTGGCAGCTCAAACAGAGGATATTGAGTCGCCGGGGACACCTGTCGAACGACCAGTGCGCGTCGGTGCTCCATGAAGTGATCCATCAAGAGTTGCGTGCAGTGTTTCTCGCGCACGTGAGCCAGGAAAACAATCATCCGCAGATCGTCAATTCCATGTTCAGGCAGGTCCTACGTGAGGTTGGGTTGGATCACGTGCAGCTGTTCGTGACGAGCCAGGACGAGCCGACCGCAGTGGTCGAAATACCGTAAAACCTCCCGACACAATGGGAACCGCGTAGAACGTAACAAGCTGGAACGACACCTATGGCGGCGGAATACGCTAACGGGCAGAAGCATATCTTAAGCACGGCCGCGAAACTGTGCGCCGCGTCGCTTGGAACGCACTGCGTCCTTCTTGACGATGCTTTTCTCACAATCGAGACGTTCACAGGAGGTGATAGGCGTGTCGGGTCGCTTTGCGAAGAGATCAAGGCCGCGCCCGACGGTGCAGCGCGCTGTAGCGCTGCACGGCAAGCCGGCGCTATCAGGGCGATACAGTTGGGCGGCGCCTACTTCTACGCGTGCCACGCCGAACTCGTCGAAGCCATTGTGCCAGTTCAACGCGATGGCGCTATACTGGGTTACGTTCTTGTCGGGCCGGTTCTTCTCAAACCTGCCGATCCGCTTCTGACGGACAAGATCGCGGAGAAACTTTCATTCTTTGATATATCCGAGAATACTGTCGAACGGGCCGTAGATCTGATCCCGCTCGTTGAACCCGAACGCCTGAAACAAACCGTTGACCTGCTCGGCGCGCTACTGACAGCATCGTCAACCGATTCTGCCACGGCGCCACAGGATGATGACACGACCGAAGCACAAGACGAAGTTTCGGCATCGGTGCCGGCTCGGGCTGGTCAACGCGGTCTCAGAAGGACTGTCGCCGACGGTTCCGTTAAGGAACGTCTCGTACTCGCGAGATTGCGGTTGGACAGTTCAGCTGAAGTGCGACAGGATATCCACGAGCTTGTGCTGCACAGGGCACAGCGGCACCCGAGCGTCGACGTCGAAAGAGCCGCCGCGCTTGAGACTGTATCCGCATTGTGGCGGACTGTGCTTGAGGAGACCGACGGAAGCGTCCGGCCGCACGCGAGAGACTTTGGCCTGGAGGGACTGTTCAAGGCGCAAAGTGTCGGGGCCGTGCTTGACTGGGCGGTAGATGCGGCAAAACGCGTTTCCATGACCTTGCCGCCGGAAGTGAACTCTGTTTTGAAAGACATCCAGAAATACATCCGGGGTTCTCCTGGCGGGAAACTCTCTTGCGCTCAGGTGGCGCGGGCAGTGGGTATGGACTCACGCAGACTCACGAGAATGATGCAGCGGCATCTGGGTATAAGTCTCAAAGAGTATCTCATCATGGAACGGCTTACCGTCGCACGAAAGCTGTTGCGGGAGTCCAACCTGACCGCGACGGAGGTCGCCGCTCAAATCGGGTTCGGCGACCAGAGCAATTTCACGAAGGTTTTTCAGAAATACGAAGGGGTCACGCCGATTCAGTACAGAAAAAACTGGATCCAAACGGAAAGATTGTTGGAATCAAGAACTGGGTGACGAGGAACCCGGCGTCACGTCGTGGTGGCTCTCTTTTTTCGGCTCCGATCGGAAGTCGTATCGTGCGGACCGCCGTCGGGCCGACCGAACCGCTCAGAGACCGCGCGGAAAAGTCGAGGCGCGTAAATCAGGTCAAAGGTCTCCTCCTTGTCGGGGAACAGCCTCAACGCCCTTCGTTTCGTGGCGTTGACGATGTCGAGCGCCTCGTCGACCGTAATGTCAGCCTGGAGAATCAGCGCGTAGGCCGCATCGACCGAGTGCTTGAGCATACGCACCCTGCGATTCTCGGCCGCGAGCGCTTTACGATCCAGGCCGGATTGCGAGCGCTTCTGCCTCGGAAATCTCGCCCACTTTCTCCAAAACCGAATATCCATATTATCGTTCCAGCGGAAAACGAACGCCAGCTACCTTGAGCTCGATCTTATACACAGACGTACGCGCCGTTATGAACAGCGTCTTGTTGTCCGGGCCTCCGAACGTGCAGTTCGCAGGCGGTTTCGGCACCTTGATCACGCCGACGTACTTGCCTTCCTTATCGAAGATTTCGATTCCCGAACCGGTCGCCCCGTACACGTTTCCCTCAACGTCTATAGTCATCCCGTCGGTATAGTTTCTACGTTTCCCTTTGCCCACGATGATCGGAGGCAACTTGCCGAAATCTCTCCCGTTAGTCACCGCGCCGTCCGGCTGGACGTCGTACGCCCGGATGTAATCTCTCGACGTATCGGCCACGTAGAGCGTCTTCCCGTTCGGCGACAGGATCACCCCGTTCGGTCTGCCGATGTCGTCAACGACGCGTATCAACGTACCGTCCTGAAGATAGTATACCGCCTCTACGTCCTGTTCAATACCTTCCCTGTCACCGTACCGCGGATCGGTGAAATATATCCCGCCTTTGCTGTCAATCACGAGGTCGTTCGGACTGTTCAGCTTCTTCCCGTTGTAACTGTCGGCAAGAACCTTCGCCACGTTGCCGTCCGAGTCGAGCATAGAGACCCGTCTACCTCCCCCGTCGCACGAGATGAGGTTCCCCTCCGCGTCAAACATCAACCCGTTGGCCGCGTCGCTAGGTTCTCTAAAAACCGAGAACGTGCCGTCCGGCAACAGTTTCATTATCCGGTTGTTCGGTATGTCGGAGAAGTAGAGCACACCGTTACTGTGATCCCAGCAGGGACCTTCCGTGAAATTGAACTCGTCGCCCACGTTCAGCTCGACGACTTCAGCACCTTCGGGAACGATCAGGTCAAGAGCCGAATCTTCGTCGGCATTCAACTGCGCACACATCGCGACGACAATGAGACAGGCAGCAAGACCGATGGCTTTGGGCATCGCTCCAACCTCCTAATGGAAAACTACCCGACCTCCGTAGAGCACACCACCTCTTATACTAGATCATGTTCCTCATGAAGTCAACCCGCGTGCCAACGGCCTCTCAAAGGCGACCAACTCCGGGAGGGCGAGGCCAGTGGTCCCAAAAACCGTGGGTAGACCGGGCGTCCCGCCCGGCGATGCGCGGTCCGGCAGGAGCCGGACCCTCCCAGAATCTGCAAACCGAAGACGCCCCACCGGGGCGTTTCTACCTTCGCACAATTGAAGTTGCAGCCGTGCTGGTGCCTCAACCTGTAGGGGCGGTTCGCGAACCGCCCCTACGACCGGACATCTTCATATATGAATAGCGCGCTGCAACGCGTCTACTCCACTGGTGCCCCATTGAACACGACGTTGAAGCCGTCGTGTGTGTCGTTGCGGACGAAACGCAGCGATACACCGGCTGGCGCGTTCGCGGTCACTTTGAGCGTCTCGCCTTCGACAGCCCAGGACACCTCGACGGTACCGTTGACAGTTGCCGACGCGCCTTTAGCCCACGTTAACCCGTTGAGCCGGGGGCTTATCTTGAATGACTTACCTCCAGGTTGGTCGGGCACAATCCCCAATATGATCCGGTTCAGGAAATGGATTGGCGCCGAAGACCATGCGTGACAATGGCTGCGCGTGGGGAACCCTCCGCCACCTGTCGTGCCGGTCGGAAAACTCTCCCACACGGTCGTAGCGCCGGTTTCGAGCATCGGCAGATAGCTCTCATAGATGGACGCGATGATACGGTCGGGATGTCCCGCCTTCTCCAACGCTTCGTACATGTACATGATGGCGAACGGTGAGCCGACCTTCACCATCCCGTCGGGAGGAGACAGAACATTGTTAAGCACGTTGTCCCGGTTCGCCTCCTCAACGACATCGTACAGCAGCGACAGAAAACTCGTGTGCACGGACGTGCTCTCGCTGATCGAACCGTCGTCGTGCACGCTGTCCGGATAGGATTTTTTCTCGTCGTCCCACAGAGCGTTGATCCCGCTGACAAGTTTCGCTCGATAGTTGCTCAGCCACTCTATTCTCGGTTCGTCACCTAGCACATCGGCACATTTCATGGCCGCGTCAATCGCTCCCACAATAAACATGCTGTTGTGCACAACCGTCCGATGGCCGTCGTCGATACCGCTCCAATCGAACATGTTCCAGAACGGCGCGCTGAACAGGCCGCGCTCGTCCGAGAAACGCGCCGATCCCTCGAGATTCTGAACGACCCACGGCCAGACCTTCTCAAGAAACGCCCTGTCGGACGAATAGTAGTAATAATCCCAGACGGAGATTCCCCACAAGAAGCTCCACGCGGGCAACAGCGTCTCCCACGTCGAAGGTACCTGGCACAGCGCGATAGGGTAGTTCTCGAGCGACTGGCCGGTGAGCGTTATGCACCGGCGCGCGAGGTCGTCCGCACCGAACGCGGTCATAGCGAAAACCGCTTCGTTGCGTGCATCGCCCACCCACAACGTCTGTTCGTAAAGCGGGCAATCGGTGAACGTGTCCTCCATGCACAGCTTGAGCGTACGCGCGGAAATTTCCCAGATGCGTTCGAGCGCCGTGTCGCTGCATGCGAAGCTGCCTTTGTACACGACGGGATAGGTGGATTCGATAAGCCGGACGTTGCGAATCGTGACCGGTTTGGTCTGGTCGCGCAGCGTGAGGAATAGATACCGGCTTGAACGGCGGCTCAACGACGTGAACCTATTTACGCCGTCTTTGCAGATGTAACGCATACCGTTCCTGTACGAACCGGTATGCTGCACCCGCCCGTCGGGCGTGATGTATTCCACACCGAAGATGTCGATCGTGAGCCCCTCTTCCGCGATAAGATCGATCTGGTAGTATCCGCAGTTCTGCTCGCCGAAATCGTAGACCAGTTCGACGTCGCCCTCCTTGCTCGGATGAACGACGGTCACTTCGGCGTTGTCGTAGAGCAGTCCCGAAGTATTCTCAACCAGCGCTGAAGCCTCGCCAACAACCTCGCGCGCTTTGAACTGCCAGTGGATTTCTTCCGTCACGCCATCGGTCGAGGACAACGTCTGAGCTATGTCCCCAAACTCGCGTTTGAACGAAGGGAGATCGACCACGGTCTTCACGTGCTTCCGGACAATCCCGTCAATCTTCCCCCGAACGGCGTCCTGTTCCTTCTTGTCCATGAGGGGGAAATCTATGTCTGTGCTCACAAACTTCGCGTCGTCGAATGGGACGAAACACCAGGGATTCTCGGCGTCCTCGTCGAGCGGGTTACGCAGTTCGAACCCGTCGGTTTCGACAAAACGCAGCGTCATATCCTGCCGCCAATGCCCGAAATAGCTGCTGACCACTACAAAAAGGAAGTTCTCGCCGCGGTTCAGTTGGAACTCGCCGCGCTTGCCGCGTTCGCCGTTGACGGTCACCGTGCAACCGGGCGCTTCGATATGCAGCGTCATCGCCTTCGGGCACCGCACAACCGTAGCCACCGCGCTGGCCATCGAAACGTGGTTGTTCGATTTGACGACGACACCGGGATAGAGCAGTTGAGCCGTCGGAAAACAGAACGTCTTCCAATCGCCGCGCACGACCGATGAGCCAACGAAGTTGCGTAACGCGAAAGGTTCGCGGGTCAAGAGGTGACAGTCACGCCGATTGAGCCCCTGCCACGGGCCGCTGTGAGCGTCATACAGGACGGTCGCCGGTTCAAACTGCACCGGCGAAGCGCGTCGCGCGTCGTAGATCTCGAACGGACCCATCTGGACGCTCTGTTTGGGCGCACGCGAGATCCACCCGCCGGCGTCCGCCGTTTCCCACGATCCGTCCGTGACGATAGAAACCGGTTTGCCTTTAACCGGACTCACTTCAAGCTGCACAAGCAAGCCGGCCTGCTGAGGCACCTGATGAAACGTGCCCACACCGAAAAAGTTCGCTATCACACGGATCTCGTTCTCACCGGCACGCAAGTAATGAGTGACGTCAAGTTCGTCGTACTGATAATGCGCCGGCCAGCTTCTGCACGGACCGTCGTTCACCCACTCGCCGTTGATGAACAACCGGTAGCGCGTATCCGCCGTGATAAGCATCTTGGCGTCGCGGACGTCCGGAAGGGAGAACGTTTTCCGCGCTATAATGGTGTCGTTGTACTGCGTGTAACTCGGCCGCTCTTTCCAGATCCATTTCGCCGACAAGACCGGACCTTCGTCCCTATTCTTCACTGTTTCACCTCGTGCACTCAGCCCCACACCAACCGCTGCAGACAGTACCACTACCGAGATCGCGATCCGCGCTGTTGCAGTGATCATCCCCCCTACCTCCCTTTCGTTCTGTCCACCTCGATGTAAACCCGCTCCCTCTAGAGTACTTCCTGCCAACCGTCGCGTCAAGCGTGTTTTCGCACCGCTTTGCTGAGTTTTTGAAAGAACCCCGACTAATTTGACCGCTACACCTGAGCTTGATAGAATAGACTGAACGTCGGTCCACAACGTCATTTCGGCAAGAGGTACGGCAAGATGAACCCGCGTTTGGCGATAACTATCGGCGATGTCAACGGTATAGGGCCCGAGATCATAGTCAAGACATTTCAGAACCCGGAAATCCTGGAGCAGTGCTGGCCGCTGATAATCGGGTCTGTCGAGGCGTTAGAGAGGTACGTGAGGCACGGCGATCTTCTAGCGCGCAGTATCAGAGTGAGCGAAACCGAGCTTTTCTCATCGCCGGACAGAGTCTGCATTTTAGAACCTTCGGCCTCGCCCGTTCCCGACATCGCGCCCGGCGAACTGTCCGCAGAGGCCGGCAAATTCGCTTTCGAATGTGTGGAACTTGCCGTGCGGTTCGCCCTGGCCGGTCAAGTTGATGCCATAGTCACCTGTCCCGTGAGCAAAGCCGCCGTCAACATGGGCGGGTATCCGTACGCCGGTCATACGGAGTTCTTAGCCAGACTGTGCGATTGTGCCGATTACCGTATGATGTTGGTCGCGGACAATCTTCGGGCGGTACACGTCACAACGCATCTCGCTCTGAGGGACGCCGTGGAACAGGTGACGACCGCCCGCGTCGCGGGAACCATCAGGTTGGCGCATCAGGCCCTCGAACGGCTCGGGATCGACCGGCCCAGAATAGCCGTGGCCGGACTCAACCCGCACGCCGGCGAGGGGACCCTTTTCGGTACGGAAGAGGAGGACGAGATCGCACCAGCGATCGAATCGGCGCGTGCGGAGGGTATGGACGTGAGCGGTCCCGTGCCGCCCGATACCGTCTTCGTGCAGATGGCAAATGGGAAGTTCGACGTGGTGGTTGCTATGTATCACGATCAGGGACATATCGCGCTCAAACTGGCGGCGTTCAACCGGACGGTAAATATCACACTGGGTCTTCCCATTATCAGAACGAGCGTCGGTCACGGAACCGCATTCGACATCGCGGGCAAAGGTATAGCCGACCCGTCGAGTCTGACGGAAGCCGTCAAGCTGGCGGCAACCATGGCCGCAAGAACCCAGCAGCCCAACCGCTGAACCCCGGGTTGCGGAACTTCATCCAGGTATGATATTCTTACGCCAGACCGGGTCGGTTTACACGAAGCTCTAAAGCATAACCCGAAAGATGCCGGCGAATCTTACCCCAGAATATCTCGAAGCGGAACGACTATACAGGGAAGCAAAAGACCCTGAAGAGAAGCTCCGTTGTCTCCAGGAGATGCTCAGCGTAATCCCCAAGCATAAGGGTACAGACCATATGCAGGGCGACCTGAAACGGCGCATCTCCCAGCTCAAAGCCCGTATCGAGACGGCGCGTACCGCCAAGAAACGGAAACGACCATCCTACATCATTCGAAAGGAAGGGGCCGGCCAGGTCGCGCTGGTCGGTCCGCCGAACTCCGGCAAGTCGCAACTGCTCGCTGCGTTGACGGAAGCCGGGCCGGAAGTCGCGCCGTATCCGTTCACGACGCTGAAACCGGTGCCGGGCATGATGCAATACGAGAACGTATGGGTCCAGCTCATAGACCTGCCGGCGGTATCCGATGACCACATGGAAAAATGGGTTTTCGAGTGCGTTCGGGCTGCCGACGCACTTCTGCTGATTATCGATCTGGCTGCGCCCGACCCAGACCTGCAAATCGAGCGTACGCTGGAAATCCTCGACGGAGCGCACATAAAGGTGTACAACGCTGAAACTGAGAGCGTCGAATCCAGTCTTGTGTACAAGGCGTGTCCCGCACTGATTGTCGCGAATAAGACGGATACGGACGGCGCCCGAGACGCCTTCGACCTTCTGCCCGAACTGGTAAGCGTTGATCTGCCTATGACCGCCGTATCCGCCGAAACCGGCGCCGGGCTCGATGAACTGCGCAAAGTTGTTTTCGAGCTGCTTGGTGTCATGCGCATCTACACGAAACCGGCAGGCAAACGCGCGGATCTCAGTACGCCGTACACGATAAAGGTCGGCAGTACCGTGCTCGATTTTGCCGCTGGGGTGCATAAAGACTTCGCCGAGAAGTTGAAACGTGCGCGCGTATGGGGGAGCTCGAAGTTTGGTGGACAATCCGTGAGCGGCGACTACGTGCTTCATGATGGAGACGTGGTGGAACTGCATCTATGACGCATTGCAAGGCGGCCTTGTTTGACTGGCCACAGTCTGTCATGCTAACGTAGTTGTCGTGGTCGGGAAAAGGGTGGCAATTCCCCCCAGGTCCCAAGTGCGGACAATAAGGAGGTTAGTGGAGCAAATTGAAATATCGTAAGCTGGGAAAGACCGGCATAGACGTCTCCGTGCTCGGTTTCGGCTGCATGCGGTATCACGAGTTCGGCGAGGACGAAGGAATCCGAGCCGTAAGGCGTGCAATCGAGCTTGGGGTCAACTACTTTGAGACGTCGCCCGGATACTGCGCAAAGAGAAGCGAGATCATACTCGGGAACGCGATCAAAGGGCAGCGCGACAAGATTATGGTCTCGACTAAATGCACCGTATCAGCCTGCCCGACAGCCGACCTGATGCG